>Ga0007760_11323108_pt1 | contig 9329 bp, 12 predicted proteins | sample LauGreFBDMM110SN_FD_61637 | JGI IMG/M metagenome (GOLD analysis project Ga0007760, IMG submission 61637) | Metatranscriptome of freshwater lake microbial communities from Lake Michigan, USA - Fa13.BD.MM110.SN (Metagenome Metatranscriptome) | ecosystem: Environmental > Aquatic > Freshwater > Lake... | reverse complement strand
AAAGACATGTTACTCCTTTTAAGAAATAAGTCGAAGACTCCATTAAATAATTCTCGGAAGTTAATGAAACTCTTGATCTTTGGATTAAAGTCTAATAATTATGGACAAATCTCGAAGCAGTCTTCACAGGAGGAGATATTGCCAAATAAATGCCAATTGAAGCTAAAAAATTCCTTGCCATTGACAAAAATTGGCTAAAAATAATGGAAAAATCTGTTGAAACTTAAAAAGCTATCGCTTGTTGTTAAAACGATATGCTTAATGATTTCCTTCCAGTCTTAAAATAAGATCTTGATTTCTGTTAAAAATCACTTGAAGCTTATCTTGAAGGTAAAAGAAAAAAATTCTCTAGATTCTATTTCGTTTCTAATCCCACTCTATTGAAAATCCTATCCTAAGGTTCCGAACCAACCAACATCTAAGAAGATTTTGAAAAATTGTTCGATGCTATCAATAGAGTCACCTTTGATAAAAATCCTGAAAAGAAAGGATCCACTGAAAAAATCATTACTTAGATCGCTTCCGTTGTTGGATAAGATGAAGAACTCGTCCCCCTATCTAACTACACTAAATGTGAAGGAAATATTGAAGGATGGCTTCTTTAACTCCAACATGATATGTAGTTCACCATGAAAGAAATTGTAAGAACTGCTTCTGGATAATGTTTCAGCATGGCACTTAGAGATTTCATTAAAGCATTCCCTGCTTAAGTATCTTTAATTGGTCTTTAAATCATCTGGACTTAAAAATTAACGGAGGCCTTCGACAGAACTGGTAAAAATGAAAAATCTATTCTTGATACCAAGAGAAAAGAAATTTAAGCTATCATGGAACTTTTAACACTTATGTGTCTTGAAGATTACTCTAATCCTATTGATAGAACCAAAGTAGAAACCCTTGTTACTATACATGTCCATTAAAGAGATCTTTCCGTTGAACTTAAATGTAAAGATATCAATGATTTCGAATGGTAGAAATAAACAAGAATCTATTGGAAATAATAAGTTGATGACTGTATCATTAGTATCACTGATTGGGATATCGGATATTCTTATGAATATTTGGGAGCCAAAGAAAGACTATGTATTACTCCTTTAACTGATAGATGTTATATTACTCTTGCTTAAGCTTTAAGTATGTATTATGGAGGAGCTCCTGCTGGCCCTGCCGGTACCGGTAAAACTGAAACTGTAAAAGATCTAGGACGTACTTTAGGTATTTTCGTCGTCGTCACCAATTGTGGTGATTAACATAGATCCGTTGATATGGCTAAAATCTTTAAAGGACTTTGTTAATCTGGTCTATGGGGATGTTTCGATGAATTCAATCGTATTGATCTTGAAGTGCTTTCCGTCGTTGCTGGTTAAGTTGAATCTATAACTCTTGCCAAAAAGCAACACGTCAAAGAATTCCTCTTCCCTGAAGAAGTCATCAATATTGATATTATCCATTCAGTCGGATATTTCATTACCATGAATCCCGGTTATGCTGGACGTTAAGAACTTCCTGAAAATCTTAAAGTGCTTTTCAGAGGTGTCACAATGATGGTCCCCGATAGACAAATTATCATGAAAGTTAAACTCGCTTCCGTCGGTTATACTGATATCGATAATTTAGCCAAAAAATTCAATATCTTATATAGACTTTGTGAAGAATAATTATCTAAATAAAAACATTATGATTTCGGTCTTAGAAATATTCTTTCAGTCCTACGTACAGCTGGTAACACCAAACGTAAAGAACTTAAATCTGACGAAGAAATGCTTTTGATGAGATCTCTTAGAGATATGAATCTATCTAAATTTGTTGCCGATGATATTCCTTTGTTCAATGCTCTTTTGGCTGATATTTTCCCTAAAGTTACTAATGTCCCTAAAATGACTTATCCTGAAGTCGAAAATGGAGTTAAAAGAAAAGTTGAAGAAAAAAATCTTCAATATATTCCTACTTGGATTCTTAAAGTTATCTAACTATATGAAACCTAAATGGTTCGTCATGGATTCATGACTGTCGGACCAACCGGTGTTGGTAAATCTACTATCATGTAGCTTCTTACATCGGTTCTATCCGATCTTATATAACCATTTAAATTGGCTAAATTCAACCCCAAAGGTATAACTGCCTCTTAAATGTATGGAGTTAAATCTGATCTTTCTGATGACTGGACTCCCGGTATTTTATCTACTTTATGGTCTAAATCCAATAATCGTAACAATAAATACAATACTTGGATTGTTGCAGATGGACCTGTCGATGCTATTTGGATTGAAAATTTAAATACCGTGCTCGATGATAATAAAATTTTGACCCTTGCCAATGGTGAACCTATTCCTATGACTAACAATTGTAAAATGACTTTCGAAGTCGAAAATTTAAATAATGCTTCTCCTGCTACTGTCTCTAGATGCGGTATTGTCTTTATTTCATCTGTTGATCTTGGTTACATTCCTCAATTGACTTCTTGGATTTCTAATAGAAAAAAAGAATACAACAGAACTGAAGAAGCTGATAAATTATAAGTTCTTTGCAATAAATATTTCGATAAATTTGATATAATTGAATCTGTTAGAAGAGCTGTTAAAAGCCCTCCTTTCAGTATTTCTGAAATTATCAATGTTACCTAATTCTTAAATATCATAGAAGGATTCTTGAATCCTTACGTCTAATAAAGTAAAACTTTGACTGATTCTGAATACGAAATCTTGATTGTCTTCTGTCTTGTTTGGGCTATTGGAGGTATTATGGAATAATCAGATAGAAATATTATTCATGAATACTTTTAATCTAAAGGATGTCCCATTCCCGCTAAATCTAGAGAACTTGATACAGTCTTTGATTACTATCTTGAAACAACCGATGGAAATATTAAATGGAAATACATTACTCCCGAAACTTGGGAACCACCTCTTAATTTCTAATTCTCTTAAGTTCTTATCCCCACCGGTGATTCCTTCAAGGCTAAATTACTTTTCGACCTTCTCTTACCTTAACCTAAGAGTAAATCAGTATTATTGATTGGTTTATCTGGTACTGCCAAAACATCATCTGTTTTGATGTACCAAAAAGATTTCAATCCTTAAGAAATGTTATTCAAAAGAGTTAACTTCTCAAGTGCCACATCACCTTAATCATTCTAAACCACTGTTGAAGTTGAATGTGACTACAAGGTTGGTAAAAACTTTGCCCCTCCAGGAAACAAAAACATGACATTGTTCATAGATGATATCAATATGCCCTTAGTTAATACTTGGGGTGATTAAGTTACTCTTGAAATTACTAGATAATTAGTCGAAGATGGAGGATTCTATAACTTAGCTAAAGATTTAATTGGTACTATCAAATACATTAAAAACTTGAAATTCGTTGGTGCCATGAATCATCCCGGAGGAGGTAGAAATGACATTCCCAATAGAATGAAAAGACATTTCTTCACCTTGAACATGATATTGCCTCTAGATATTGAAGTCATTTATGGACCTATTATTTAATATGTCTTCACACCCAAAAAATTCAGTGATGGATTCAACAAAGTTGTATAATCTTTACCATATGCTACCATTAAATTATGGAACAAAGTTAAAGATACAATTTTACCTACACCCTCTAAATTCCATTATGTTTTCAACATGAGAGAATTATCCAGAATTTTCAAAGGTATCTTATCTTGTAGAAGAGATGTTCTTAATAATGCAAATGGTATCGCTGGTATCAAATCTGATCTTTATTTGGTTGCTTTATGGAAACATGAATGCGAAAGAGTCTTTGTTGATAAACTAACCAATAATAAAGATAAAGATGTTGTTAAAGGATATATTAATGAAATTTGCCTCGATGCCTTTAGCTAACATGAAGCTGAAATTCTTGAAAAGCTCAAGAAAGAAAGAAAAATTTATTTCTGTGATTTCTTAAGAGATGATATCTATAATGATGAAGGACTTATTGAATAATTAGCTGAAAAAGTTTATGAAGCTATTGATTCATTAGAATCATTATAAAATAGAGCCTACAAATTACTTGATAAATATAATGAAGCCAACCCAGGTAAAAAAATGCTTCTTGTGCTTTTCGAAGATGCTATTAATCACTTGATTAGAATTTCTCGTATTGTCTAAACTCCTAGATCTTCTGGTTTATTAGTCGGAGTCGGTGGTTCTGGTAAATAATCTTTAACTAGATTATCTGCTTAGATTGGTAGATAAGTTTTCCATCAAATGACTATTACCAAAAATTTCTAAGAAAAAGATTTATTCGAAGAAATCAAAAGAACTTTCGATTGGACTGGACACTAAGGTAAAAATGTCTGCTTTATCATTACTGATGCTGAAATCAAAAAAGAATCTTTCCTTGAATATATCAATATGATTCTATCTTCAGGAGAAGTCCCTGGTCTCGTACCCAAAGATGATAAAGAAGTCTGGCTCGGAAATATTACCAATGCTTTCATTAAAGAAAAGAAAATCTCCGAACCTACTTAATAATAACTTTGGGAATTCTTTGTCGAAAGAGTTAGAGATAACTTACACATCATGCTTTGCTTCTCCCCTGTCGGAGACAAATTCAGAGAAAGAGCCTAGAAATTCCCCGCTCTTTTCAATGAATGTACCATCGATTGGTTCCTTCCATGGCCCGAGGAGGCATTGGTAAGTGTCGCTTAAAGTTTCATCGATAAATTCGAATAACTCTAATGTAATGATGCCACCAAATTAGCTCTTAAATTCCACATGGGTAATGTTCACCTTATGGTTACTGAAGTTTGCGATCTTTTTATGTAAAAGATGAGAAGATAAGTCTTCGTTACCCCTAAATCATATCTTTCTTATCTTGCTGCTTATAAAGAACTTTATATCAGTAAATACTATGGAGAATTGGATCTCTAAGAAAAAAATTATAAGATAGGAGTTGAAAAAATTGATGAAGCTGCTATTTCTATCGCTAAGATGGAAGTCAAATTGAAGGAAGAAGATGTTCTTCTTTAAGAAGCCGCTTAAAAGACAGATCTTTTACTTGCTGATTTGGAAGTTGAATCTAGAAAAGCTAAAATTGAATAAGATGAAGTCGAAAAAATCACAGAAGCTTGTTAAGCTTAAGCTGCTTAAATTGCCGTCGAAAAAGAAGGTGCTTAAAAAGATTTGGCAGAAGCTATGCCTGCCTTGGAAGCAGCTCAAAGAGCCGTTGATAATCTTGATCCTAAAGATATTTAAGAAATGAAATCTAATAACAAACCCCATATTATCATCAAATATATTCTTGATGCTGTTGGTATTTTCTTCCACAATAAATTAGGACCATAAGTTAAAATGGCAGCTTATTAATTCTCTAAAAAAGATCCAACTGAATATCCTTTCTTAATGGAATCTTGGGAAGAATGTGGTATGATTGTCAAAAATGATTCTAACTTGTTAAATAACCTAAAATCATTCAAAAAAGATGAAATTAATGAAGAAACCATCGAATTACTCTAGCCATATATGGATTAAGAGGCAAAATGGTTCAATAAAGATATTGCTGGAAATGCCTCTAAAGCTGGTGCCGGTTTGCTCGCTTGGGCTGCAGCTATTTTCCTTTACTATGCTAAGTCTAAGATTGTTAAGCCTAAATAACTTATGCTTATGGAAAAAGAAGGAGAATTGAAAGTTGCAATGGCAGAACTTGCCAAAGCCCAAACAAATCTCGCTAAAATTTAAGCTTTACTTGCTGGACTTAAAGAAAAATTCACTAAATAAATTGCTGAAAAAACAGCTCTTGAAGATAAAGCTAATAAAACCAAAAAAATGATTAACACTGCTAGAACTCTTATTGGTTCTCTTACCGATGAATAAGATCGTTGGTCTAAAGGTGCTAAAGAAATTGGTGATGAAAAAAGAAGATTAATTGGTAATTGTTCTATTGCTACTGCCTTCATCTCATATTGTGGACCATTCGATGCTACTTTCAGAAATACTCTATAATATGACTATTTCGTAGCAGATGCCAAAAAGAGAAGTGTTCCTCACACTGGAAATCTTGAACTTACCTCATTCTTAGTCGATGATGCCACTGTTGGAGAATGGAACATATAAGGATTACCTAAAGATGATTTGTCCATTCAAAATGGTATCATGGTAACCAACAGTTCTAGATATCCTCTTTTGATTGATCCCTAAGGATAAGGACAAATTTGGATCTAAAACAAATTTGAAGATTTCATCGATAAAAGATTCTCAATTACCAATCAAAATCATCCTAAATTCAAAGATTAATTCCTTAAATATTGTATGGAAGAGGGAAAAACATTAATTATCGAAGGAATCGAAGGAGAAGTTGATCCCACATTAGATCCCGTCCTTGAAAAATAAATCTAATAAAAAGGTAAAATGAAGTACATTGAAGTTGGTGGTACTTAAATCGAATATCACAACAATTTCACTATGTTCTTAACATCTAGACTTCCTAATCCTTTATTCTCTCCTGAACTTTCAGCAAAAACCACTATTATCAATTTCACTGTTACTTAAGGAGGTCTTGAATAATAACTTTTGGGAAGAGTGTTATCTAAAGAATAAGCTGCTTTGGAATAATCTTTGAACACTTTGATTCTTGATGTCAATTAAAACAAAAAAACTCTTCTACTTTATGATAAAAATCTATTAACTAGACTGACTTAATCTACTGGTAATCTTTTGGATGATACCGAACTTATGGATGTCCTTAATCAAACCAAAGCCTAATCTAAAGAAGTGTCTATTAAATTAGCTGATGCCGAAGTCAAAACAAAAGAAATTCAAGAAAAGAGAGAATAATATAGACCTGTCGCTATTAGAGGTTCCGTTCTTTATTTCTGTATGCTCGATATGTCATTAATCAGTTGGATGTATAACTCTTCACTTGATTAATTCCTTGCTCTTTTCGATGAATCAATTGCTAATTCTGAACCTTCTCCTTAACCATCCAAGAGAGTTGAAATCATAATCAACTTCCTTTCATTCCATGTTTATAGATATGTTAACAGAGGACTTTTCGAAAAAGATAAGATTTCATTCATTTTAATGTGTTGCTTCAAGATTTATGTCACCGCCGGTAAAATCACAAATAATGATGTTTCCTAATTCTTGAAAGGAGGTGCTTCAATTGATGCTAAATCAGAGAGAAATAGACCATTCAACTTTATTACTGACAAAGCTTGGTTGAATATTCTTGCCCTTTCAAGACATGTTTTCGCTTAAGATTAAGTTGCCTTCTTCAGAGATCTTCCTGATAGTATGTAAAGAAATGAACCATAATGGAAAGCCTGGATCGACAAAAATGATCCTGAAAACTTCCCTATCCCCGATTTCTAAGAAAGAATTACTGGAGAAAAAGACTTGGGACCTTTACTCTCTATGTCTCTTTGTAGATCTCTAAGAGAAGATAGAGCTCAAATCTCTACTGCCGGATTCATTAATCATATTCTTGGTAAAGAATTCACCAAACCTATCTCATATCCAATTGATGTTGTTTGGGCTGAATCTAGAAAATTATGTCCAGTATTGTTCTTATTGACACCTGGTTCTGATCCAACATCCACCATTGAAGAATTCTCAAGAAAGAAGAAAAAATTCCCCACTGCAAATGTGTCTATGGGAGAAGGATAAGAAAGAAAAGCCTTGAAAGTCTATTAAGAAGCTATTGTTACCGGAGGATGGGTTATTCTTTAGAATTGTCACTTGGGTCTTGGATTCATGAAAGATCTTTTAACTCTCGTTCCCAATGAAGGTGAAGGAGACAAAGAAAGAGCAGATACTATTCATGATGATTTCAGACTTTTCATTACTTGTGAATCAAGAAATGAATTCCCCTTAGGACTTTTACAAAGAGCCATTAAAGTTACCAATGAACCTCCTAAAGGTCTTAAAGCTGGACTTTTTAAAACTTTCACAACATTGATCGTTTAAGATTATATCGAAAAAATAGATCATCCTGCTTGGAAATCACTTATTTTCGCTATTTGCTTCGAACATTCAGTCGTCTAGGAAAGAAGAAAATTCGGACCTCTTGGTTGGTGTATTGGTTATGAATTCAACAATTCTGATTTGAGTGCATCTTTAACTTTCGTAGAAAAATATCTTAATGCTTTGATCTCTGCTGTTCCTTAAGCCTAAATGGCCTCTTTACCTATCAATTGTAATGTTATTAAATATATGGTCTCCGAAATATAATATGGAGGAAAAATTACAGATAATCTTGATAGAGAACTTTTTAACGCTTTTGTTGATGATTACATTAAAGATAGTATCTTCGGAAATGAACATACTTTCATTGAAATCATCAGTGAAGGTGGAACTGGAGCTGCAAAAGAAAGATATAAATATAAAATCCCTGCTAATCCCAACACTGAACACAGCAAATATCTCGAATACATTGATACTATCCCTCCTGTTGATAACCCTGAAGTCTTTGGACTCCATTTGAATGCTGATTTGACATATAGACTTAAAGAATCTACTGAAATGATTGACACTCTTATGGAAACTAGACCTAAAGATGCTGGTTCAGGAGGTGGCCCAACAAGAGAAGATATCGTTGTTGAAAAATGTAAAGAAATCATCGCTAAACTTCCTCCTGGTTACAATATAAATGATGTTAGATCTAATCTTATCAAAACTCCTTCTCCTAAAGGATTAACTGATAAAGGTCTTAGCATTCCTCTCGTTACTTTCTTGTTCTAAGAAATCTAATGTATTGATAGAATTATCGGAATCGTCAGAAAAACTTTAATCGATATAGTAGATGCAATAGATGGTACTATTATTATGACAACTGAACTTTTGGCTGCCATTGATGCAATGGCTAATGCTAAAGTCCCCAGACATTGGATGTATGATGCATCAGGAGTCGAAATTTCTTGGATGTTGCCAGGTTTGGGAGCATGGATTTCCTCATTCTTTGATAGATATAACTAACTCAATAACTGGTATAAAAATACTAGACCCAACACTTTCTGGCTTACTGGTTTCTTTAATCCTTAGGGTTTCTTAACTTGTGTTAAGTAAGAAGTTACTCGTATGCATAAAGGAGGACCTAAAGAAAAAGAAGCTTGGTCCTTGGATGATGTTGATTATCACTCTACTGTTAAAGAAAAGGAATTTGAATTGATTAAAGATCCCTAATACGAAGGAGTCTATATTCATGGACTCTACCTTGAAGGAGGTAGATGGCTTAAGAATGGATTAGAAGATTCTGAAGTGGGATGGAATTTTCAGAAATATCTTTTAAACGAAAAAGGAGAATTGGAAAAAGTGATTCCGTCACGTACATTGCCCACCGATCCTGAAGTAGTAAATTGGGTTAAAGGATAAGTAATGAGAATTGTA
>Ga0007760_10057974_pt1 | contig 9514 bp, 7 predicted proteins | sample LauGreFBDMM110SN_FD_61637 | JGI IMG/M metagenome (GOLD analysis project Ga0007760, IMG submission 61637) | Metatranscriptome of freshwater lake microbial communities from Lake Michigan, USA - Fa13.BD.MM110.SN (Metagenome Metatranscriptome) | ecosystem: Environmental > Aquatic > Freshwater > Lake ... | reverse complement strand
CAACACTCAATGGAATCTCTCAACATACAAAACTAACCTCAAATGAATACATCTCTAAAAGACAAACTCAAGCTACATCCTAATCTGAAATCATTTTACTAGAAAGGAACTGCTATCAATTTTATAAAGTAATGATTTTATTTGAAAACAAATATTTATTATTAAAATTAAATTGTTCAGAAAAAAAAGCAAACGAAATATGAATACGATCACTAATGAAATGGAAACGAATTTAAAAACTCCACCATTAAGTTCAAAAAACTTACTTAATATCATCGAATCCAAACATTTCAGTCAAACCTTTAGTTCATTAGGAAAAGAATTAAAATCAGGAGATATTGTTCGAATTGGCTATAAAATACCAGAAGGAGATAAAGAAAGAATTCAATATTATGAAGGATTAATTATTTGTATTCAAAATAAAGGGATCTCAAAATCTTTTACTTTACGAAGAACAGTACAAGGAATTGGATTAGAACAAATTTTTGTTTTAAATTCACCAAAGATTGTTTCTTTTATTATCAAACAATCTTCGAAAATAAGAAGAGCAAAACTTTATTTTTTACGTAAATTAAAAGGAAAAGCAACACGTTTAAAAGTAAAAAGATAGAACAAGAGAACGATCGAAATAGAAAAATGCATCTGGCTGGATTCGAACCAGCGTTGTTCTTACGAAAATGGATTATGAGTCCAGTGCCTTCGGCCACTAGGCAACAGATGCAAAAGTTGGAACCTATGGGATTTGAACCCATGTGCATAAAAGAATTCTTCTATGTCGAATCCAGAAGGTCCCAGAAAAAGGTAGATTAAGATTTCAATTTATAAATTGAAATCTTAATCTAACAATTTTTACTTCATTTTAATTATTTTGTTAATGTTGCTGCTTTTGCAATTACATCTTCAATTGGACCAACAAGATAGAAAGCTTGTTCAGGTAATGAATCTAGCTCACCATTTAAAATCTTTTGGAAACCATTTACAGAATCATTTAAAGAAACATATTTTCCTGATAAACCAGTGAAAACTTCAGCAACAAAGAATGGTTGAGATAAAAAACGTTCAATACGTCTTGCTCTTCCAACAATTAAGCGATCTTCTTCTGATAATTCATCAATTCCAAGAATGGCAATAATTTCTTGTAATTCTTTATATTTTTGTAATGTTTTTCTTACACTTTGTGCTGTTTGATAATGTAATTTTGAAACAATATTTGGTTGTAACATTGTTGAATTTGATTGTAAAGGATCAACCGCAGGATAAATTCCTTTTGCTGCTAATTCTCTTGATAATACTGTTGTTGCATCTAAATGACGGAATACATTTGAAGGTGCAGGATCTGTTAAATCATCTGCAGGTACATAAACGGCTTGAATCGAAGTAATTGAACCTTCTTTTGTTGATGTAATTCGTTCTTGTAATTCCCCAACTTCTGTAGATAAGGTTGGTTGATATCCTACCGCAGATGGCATACGTCCTAAAAGAGTTGATACTTCAGATCCAGCCTGAACGAAACGGAAAATATTATCAACGAAAAGTAAAACGTCTTGTTTACTTTTATCACGGAAATATTCGGCCATTGTTAAGGCTGTTAATGCTACACGCATTCTTGCTCCAGGTGGTTCATTCATTTGACCATAAACTAAAGCAACTTTTGAAGCTTCTAAATTATTTTCATCAATAACTTTTGATTCTTTCATTTCGGCATATAAATCATTTCCTTCACGTGTTCTTTCTCCAACACCTGCGAAAACAGATACACCACCATGTTCTTTGGCAATGTTATTAATTAATTCCATAATTAATACAGTTTTTCCAACTCCAGCTCCACCAAAAAGACCAATTTTTCCACCACGACGATAAGGAGCTAATAAATCAACAACTTTAATTCCTGTTTCAAAAATACTTGGTTTTGTTTCTAATTCAACAAATTCTGGTGCAGATTTATGGATTGAATATTTTTCAGTTCCTTCTTTTAAAGGTGCAAGTTCATCAACTGGTTCTCCTAGAACATTAAAGATTCTTCCTAAAGTTTGTTTTCCAACTGGTACTGAAATTGAGCTACCAGTATCCTTTACTGTATCTCCACGTTTTAAACCATCTGTCGAAGTCATACAAATAGCACGTGCTTTATTTTCACCAATTAAATATTGAACTTCTGCAACAATGATTTCTTTTGAATTTCCTTTAATGATTTCTAATGCGTTGTAAATTCCAGGTAATTGTCCTTCTGGAAATTCAACATCAACAACTGGACCGATAATTTGTGTTACAAAACCGTTCATAGAGTAATGTCAATTAAATAATAAATTTGAGGATAACAATTAACCGTGTTTCAGTCGAACGATCAAAAAGAATGTTTATAATTTTACACGACGTGTTGTTTTTAACCAATTCCAAGCTTCGATATAAGAATTTGGATCAATTTTGACAACTTTTGTCCAATAAAAAGTAGCTTTTTGTAAAAGAGATTCTGATAAACTATAGCATTTTTTTTCTGCTGCTTTAATTCCCTGATAATGATAAATCACGGCAATATTATTTAAAGCTGAAGTAAATCGAGGATTAATAAAAATTGAAAAGTAATAATATTTTAAAGCTTTTAAATAATCACCATTTTTTGAATAAATTAAACCAATATTATATAAAATAATACTTCGATCATATAAATCTTCTTCAATTTGAAGGGCTTGATAATAATTATTTAATGCTTCCGCATATTCACCTTCATCTTGTGCAGATAATCCATTTAAATAATAAGAAAAAGCTTTTTTTTCTTGCTGACTGGCAGGAAAAACTCTCAAAATAACATCTGCAATAATCGTAAACGTTTTATCAATAAAGTTATTATTATTTCTAGCTTTTCTCATAAATTCTTATTTCTTTCTCTTAAATTTTTACATTACATGTAAATGGAAGTAAACCAAATGCGCGAGCTTTTCGAATGGATTTAGCTACACTACGTTGATGTTGAACCGTCACTCTTGTTTTTCTACGTGGACGAATTTTTCCATATTTTGTTAAAAAAGCTTTTAATAATTTAATATTTTTATAATCAATTACATTATTAAATTTCTTTAATAATAAAATATATTGAAGACTTTTTTTTACTTTTGTAGATTTTGGAGTTGTTACTGAATTTCCTTTTAAACTTTGATTCCAATTAATACGTTTCTTTTTAATTCCACCTGTATTTTTTTTATCTTTGTTCCAATAATTTGCTGTCATCTTTTTTACTAAATTAGTTATTTAATTTCTTTATGAATCGTATGTTTATTGCAATATCTACAATATTTTGAAATTTCTAGTTTTTCTGGTGTATTACGTCTGTTTTTTGAACTTAAATATCTTGAAACACCCGATGAACGTTTTTCTTGATTTTGTCGACATTCCGTACATTCCAAAGTAATTACAATACGAGGTCCTTTACTTTTTGCCATAGTTTTTAAAATTGAATCTATTTACTTTACTGTTAACTCTCTTTTTTACTTTTTTGATTTTAAGTATAAAAAGATAATAACATTAAATTTAATTCTTAACTAGATGAAAAAAAAATTCCTATAGCTTATTAAAATTGATTATGTTATTCTTAAGAAAACAATATAATATTATTAACTTCGTTATATAAAAAGAAATGAATAAAAAACAAAAAAATAGAAAATTAGTGACACAAAATAAACGAAACCGTATGGTAAATCGTCGTTATACTTCAACGATTAAAACGTTATCGAAATTATTTAAATTAAAACTAAAAGATTTGAATCAAGAAGAAAATTCTGAAGTAAAATCAAAATTAAAAATGGAAATTTTAAAAATTGCAAATAATATTTATAGTATTGTTGATAAAGCAATCAAAAAAAATGTAATCCATAAAAACAATGGAGCACGTAAAAAATCAACCATTGGTAAACTTTCAAGTACACTTTGATATTAAATTTTTATAATACGATGACTCTTTGAGTCAAAGTTATTATAAAATTTAATGTTTTTAATTAGTTCCTAATCATTCATCAATTAAACATGTGTTAACCAAAAAAGATAAATTAAGAATGAACAAAATATTTCTAAATAATATTGGTGATTTAGGAGAAGCACAACGTGCTAGTTACTATCGTTTTTTATCCAATGGAATTAGTGAAGAGTTAACAAATTTTCCAAATCCTTTTTTAACAAAAATTAAAGTACCTACAAGAACAGTTAAGAGAACAATTTCTTGTTTAGTTTATCTTTATGTTCAGGATATTAAGTTGAAAGGGCCAAATTTTAGTATTGATTTGTCATTACGACGTGATATGAGTTACGCCATTCAACTTTATATTCCAGGCGAATATTCTTATCTTTTTGATGAAAAACTAGATACAAAGAATATTCAAGAGTTTCTTTCTTTCAAACAAAATTCTTCATTTTTAGAGCCTTCGAATCTTTTCCCAGCAAAAATAAAAAAAGAAAAAATAAAAAAAATTCGAGTGAAACAAGATATTTTTTTTGGGGAAATTCCTTTAATGACCGAAGAAGGAACATTCATTATTAACGGGTGTGAAAGAATTATTATTAGTCAAATTATTCGTAGTCCAGGAATCTATTTTCGAAAAGAATTTGGAACAACTCGAAAAGCTATCTATACAGCTACGATTATTTCAAATAAAGGTTTATGGACGAAATTTATTTTAGATGAAAAAATCAATAAAGAAACAAAAAAAGTAGAACGTGATCGTATTTATATTAAATTAAATGACTTTAAAGGAAAATCTTCGAATTCGAAAGAAAAAAAAGATGATTCGGATGAAGATCGACTTTTTATTTATGATTTAATTCGTTATTTTGGGTTAACGTTACAAGAAATTTATGACACTTTAAAATATCCTCTCCATTTAGATAATCAACAATTTTCAAGAGAAAATAAAGAAAATAAAATGATTTCTGAAAATGAACTTCCAGAATTAATTAAAAAATTATTTTTTAATCAAAAAAGTGGTTGTTTTTCGATTGGAGAAATTGGACGTTATAAAATTAATAAAAAATTAGGCTTAAATTTACCAAAAAATATTACTTATTTAACTTCACATGATTTTATTGGGATTATTGATGGTTTACTTGAACTAAAATATTATGATCGTACAAGTGATGATATTGATCATATTAAAAACAAACAAATAAGATGCATTGGAGAACTTTTACAAAATCAGATTAAGATTGGTTTTTATCGTTTACAAAAAAATTTACAAGATGGATCAGTGACTACAAAATCTCAAAAAATAAATTTTGAACTTGAAAATTATTCAGATCCAGATGAATGGATTATTGATCCAAGACCTGTCACGAGTAGTATCAAAGAATTTTTTAAGACGAGTCAACTTTCTCAATTTATGGATCAAGTGAATCCATTAGCAGAATTAACTCATAAAAGAAGAATTAGTGTCTTTGGTCCAAATGGTTTAAAACGTGATCATATCAGTACAGTGATTCGAGATATTCATCCAAGTCAATATGGAAAATTATGTCCCATTGAAACACCTGAAGGACAAAATGCAGGATTAATTACTTCGATTTCAATGTTTGGTAGAATTAGTTCTTTAGGATGGATTGAAACGCCTTATTTTTCAATGAATAATGCTCAAATTGCCTCGGATTCAAGACCTATTTTTCTAAATCCTGAACAAGAATCTGAAAATAAAGTTGCTTTTTGTGATGTTCGTTTAACAAAAGAAAAACAAATTAATATTGATTATCTATCCGTAAAAGATAATTATTCTTTTTCTGTGAAGAAAAAAGAAGAAGTTCATTTTATGACAACTTCACCTTTACAAATTATTTCTTTAGCAACAGCATTGATTCCTTTTATTGAACATGATGATGCCAATCGAGCGTTAATGGGATCGAATATGCAGAGACAAGCAGTACCATTAATGTATACTCAAAAACCCATTGTGGGTACTGGATTAGAAGCAATTGCTATTCTAGATTCTGGAATGGTCATTAAAACTTACTCTGAAGGATTTGTTGTGAATTCTTCATCAAATGTGATTATCATTGAAGATACAAATGAACAACGTATTAAATATTATTTACGTAAATATTATCGTTCAAATCAAGAAACGTCCATCAATCAAAAACCAATTGTTTGGTCAGGAGAAAAAGTTTTTTCAGGTCAAATTATTGCAGATGGTCCAAGTACCAACGATGGTGAATTGTCATTAGGAAGAAATTTAACAATTGCTTATATGCCATGGGAAGGATATAACTATGAAGATGCAATTGTCATTAATGAACGTATTATTTTTGAAGATTGTTTAACTTCGATTCATATTGAAGAGCATGAAACAAATTTAAGTTATTCAGTAAATGGAAGTGAAAAATTAACTAAAAATTTACCTCATCTCACAAATTATATTCGTCGTCATTTAGATAATGAAGGGATTGTAAAAATTGGTTCATATGTAAAAGAAAATGATATTTTAGTTGGAAAATTAACTCCTTGTGAAGAAGATACCTCACCAGAAGCAAAATTATTAAAAGCTTTATTTGGACAAAAAAAACCATCTTTTCGTGATACATCCTTACGTGTTTCTCATGGAACTGAAGGTAGAGTTATCGATGTTCGTATTCTTTCAACAAATTTATTAAGTAAAGATGAACCTGCTTTTCCAACTTTTTGTGAAATTATTCGTATTTATATTGCTCAAGTTCGAAAAATTAAAATTGGTGATAAATTAGCTGGTCGTCATGGAAATAAAGGAATTATTTCACGTATCCTTCCTCGACAAGATATGCCTTATTTACCAGATGGCACACCCATTGATATTATTTTTAATCCATTAGGTGTTCCTTCTCGAATGAATGTAGGTCAAATTTTTGAATGTTTATTAGGTTTGGCAGGTGAAAAGCTAGGAAATCGTTTTAAAGTTTCACCGTTTGATGAAATTTATGGAAAAGAAGCTTCACGTGTCCTTGTTAATCAAAAATTAAAAGAAGCTGCATTAAAAACCGATTCCAAATGGATTTTTAATGAATATTCTCCAGGAAAAATGTTGTTACGAGATGGTCGAACCGGAGAATTTTTTGACAATCCAATTACGGTAGGGAAAAGTTATATCTTAAAACTGATTCATTTAGTTGAAGATAAAATTCATGCTCGTGCAACAGGTCCTTATTCAATGATTACCGAACAGCCATTAGCTGGAAAATCACAAAAAGGTGGACAACGATTTGGAGAAATGGAAGTTTGGGCATTAGAAGCTTATGGTTGCTCAAATACATTACAAGAGTTACTAACAATTAAATCAGATGATATTGATGGTCGAAATGATATGTATGAGGCTATTTTAATTCGTAAAGAAATTGAAAAACCAACGCCTTCCATTCCTGAATCTTTTTTAGCTTTAATGAGAGAATTACATGCATTGGGATTAGATTTTTCAATGAAAAAATTTGAAAATGGTTTTTATTCAACAACGAACATCGAGGAAGTAGAAAAAGATATTTTTAAAGATTTAGAAGTTCGTTTAAAATTAAGAGCTTTATTAGCTCGTAAAAAAGCCGAACAATTTGCAAAAGCAAATAATTCCATTGAAAAGGTTGAGAATTTTATTCTTGAAAAACAAACGGAAAAGAAAAAGATTTTAGAAAAATTAAAAGAAAAGGAATAAGAAAGAAATCTAGAAAAAAAACTTACTATTCAAACTATTTAATTTTTAAAAAAGAATATGAAATCAACACAAGAAATTTTAGATCTTGAGAAAACATTATTAAAATTAGAAAATTTACATGCTTCGTTTGATTATTTAAGAATTCGTATTGCTTCTCCTCATCGAATTAAAAGTTGGTCTCAAAGAATTTTACCGAATGGAGAAGTATTAGGAGAAGTAATTCGGCCAGAGACCATTAATTTTCGTACACATCAACCTGAACTTTATGGTTTATTTTGTGAAAAAATTTTTGGACCAATTAAAAATTGGAAATGCAGATGTGGAAAATATAATGGATTTGCTTTGGATAAAATTTGTGAAGAATGTGATGTCGAAATTATTGAGGCACGTGTTCGACGTTACCGAATGGGATATATTGAATTAACTTGTCCGGTAGCTCATTTATGGTATTTGAAAGGTGTTCCAAATTATTTATCGATTCTTTTACGTTGTTTTGATGAAGAATTAACAGCGAAAAAACTTGATGAAGTAGTTTATTTTAAAGAAGGTTCAAGAATTATTTCCTCTGAACATCCTTTATATTCCTTTTTTTATCAATCTTCCGATTCAACGAAAAATGAATTAAAAAAATTTTTAGTTAAAAATGTGAAAGAAGGACAAAAAAATGGAACATTGGAAAATAAAATTGGAATTTTAGGAGATCAAGCATTAAAAATAAATCGTCCAAAGAAAAGAAAAGGGGCCGAAATCTTAAAAGCTGCATTAGAAAGTATTAATATTTCGTTTGAAATTAAAAGATCTCGTAACTATATGGATCGAATCTTTTTAGCTGATTTAAAACGTACACATCTTCCAGATAAATCAGTGATTCGAAGAATTCGAATTTTAGAAAGTTTTTTATCGACGAAAACAGATCCAAGTTGGATGATTTTAACAACATTACCTGTCTTACCACCGAATTTACGACCTCTTGTAGAATTGGAAAGTGGACGTCTTGTAGCTGCGGATGTAAATGAAATTTATCGTTTGATTATTACTCGTAATCAACGATTATCTGATTTTTTATATCGATTTATTGCTCCTGATCTAATTAGTGTTCAAGGAAGAAAACTTTTACAAGAAGGAGTTGATTCTTTAATTGATAATGCAAGATTAGCAAAAAATAAAACCTTTTGCTTAAATAATAAAGCCTTAAAAAGTTTAACGGAAATTTTAGAAGGAAAACAAGGTCGTTTTCGACAATCTTTATTAGGGAAACGAGTTGATTATTCTGGAAGATCAGTTATTATTGTTGGTCCAAGTTTACGATTAAATGAGTGTGGTCTTCCTTATGAAATGGCGATTGAATTATTTCAACCCTTTTTAATCAATGAACTTTTAAAAACAAAAATTAAACCTCCAAGTCATAATACAAAATTAGCTCATATTATCATTAAAAAAAATAAACCTTTTGTTTGGACGTTATTGAAAACATTAACAAAAAAACATTGTATTTTATTAAATCGTGCTCCAACTTTACATCGTTTTGGGATTCAAGCTTTTAATCCTTTAATCATTTTAGGACAAGCGATTCATTTACATCCTTTAGTTTGTACAGGTTTTAATGCTGATTTTGATGGAGATCAAATGGCTGTTCATTTACCTTTATATGAAGCAAGTCAACTTGAAGCACGTACAATGATGCGTCCTTCTTACAATGTCTTATCTCCTTCTAATGGTGAAGTTATTTTAAAACCAACGCAAGATATGGTTATTGGATGTTATTATTTAACTTTAATGATTAAAAAAAATAATTTTATTTCTCAAAAATGGTTTGCAAATGAAAATGAAGCCCTTTCAGCTTTTTATCAAAAAAAATTAACGATTCATAC
>Ga0007760_10190323_pt1 | contig 9587 bp, 21 predicted proteins | sample LauGreFBDMM110SN_FD_61637 | JGI IMG/M metagenome (GOLD analysis project Ga0007760, IMG submission 61637) | Metatranscriptome of freshwater lake microbial communities from Lake Michigan, USA - Fa13.BD.MM110.SN (Metagenome Metatranscriptome) | ecosystem: Environmental > Aquatic > Freshwater > Lake... | reverse complement strand
AGAGGTCAAGTGCTTTGCAAACCTGGTTCAATTAATCCTCATACTAATTTTGAAGCTGAAGTTTATATCCTTAGTAAAGAAGAGGGCGGTCGTCATACTCCGTTCTTTAAAAACTATCGTCCACAATTTTACTTCAGAACTACTGATGTTACAGGATCAGTATCTCTTCCAGAAGGTGTTGAAATGGTTATGCCGGGTGATAATATAAAAATCACTGTTGAGCTAATTTCTCCAATTGCAATGGAAGAAGGTCTTCGTTTTGCTATCCGTGAAGGTGGCAGAACTGTTGGTGCTGGTGTTGTTTCTAAGATTATTAAATAGTTACAGATTATGAAAAATAAAGAAAAAATCAAAATAACCTTGGAATCATTCGATCATACGGTTTTAAATCGTGCAATGAACGAAATAATCATAACGGTAAGAAGAACTGGAGCAACAATAAGTGGCCCTATTCCTTTACCAACAAACATACAAAAATTTTGTGTAATAAGAGGCCCCCATGTTGACAAGGACTCCCGTGAACAATTTGAAATAAGAACCTCTAAGAGGTTATTAATTATCACCCCGACAGCTCAGACAGTTGATGCTTTAATGAAGCTTAGTCTTTCTGCTGGTGTTAATATTAAAATTGCAATTAATGGAGCTAGAAGTTAAAATGTTAGAAATAATTGCAAAAAAAGTTGGCATGAGTCACAAGTTTAAAGATAATGGAACTTCTCTGCCTCTTACTTTTATAAAAATATACGAAAACAAAATTATTGATTTCTCAATAAATAATACTAAAGAGTTTGATAGTTTAACTATCGGATTTGAAAAAACAGAAAACTTAAAAAGAATCAATAATTCTGTTGTTGGTCTTTATAAAAAAAAGTCTCTTCCTGTTTTTAAAAAGATAAAAACCTCCAAAGTAAAAAAGGGCTCGTCTTTTGAAGTTGGGTCAGAAATCAGTCTATTTGAAATGCTCAAAGAAGGAGATAAAATCGATATATCTGGTATAACATCCGGAAAAGGGTTTGCTGGAGTAATGAAAAGATGGAATTTCAGAGGGTTAGAAGCTTCTCACGGTGTTTCCGTTTCTCATAGATCTCACGGTTCCACTGGTCAAAGACAAGATCCGGGAAAGGTATTTAAAGGTAAAAAGATGGCGGGCCACATGGGTGTTGATAAGGTAACGGTAAAAAATCTTGAAATAGTAATCATTGACAAAGAAAACTCTTTGATAGCGGTTAAAGGTTGTATTCCTGGCCACTCCGGTAGCGATATTTTAATTAAAACAGCTAAAAATTTCTAAAATGACTAACATTAATTTAAAAACAATAGACATATCTGGTCAGAAATCTTCACAGCAAGAATTTCAAATTAATGATCATGATGAAACCCATTATATCAGCGAAGCAAATATTTCTTATGTTGTTCGTTGGCAACTTGCCAGAAGAAGATCTGGTTCTGCAAAAGTAAAAACTATGTCGGAAATAGCTGGAACTACTGCCAAGCCTTGGAAACAAAAAGGTACCGGTAGAGCTAGGCAAGGTAGCAGAAGGTCAGTTCAGTTTGTTGGCGGGAGAACTTGTCACGGGCCAGTTCCTCGTAGCTTTGATTTCTCTATTCCAAAAAAAATTGTTTTAAAAGCCTTGTGCGATGTAATAACATCTAAAATACAAAACAATAAACTTGTCTTGTTTAATAACTTTTCCACTAGAATAAAAACTTCTGCATTAAAAAATATTCTTGCTGGTAATGGTGTAGACAATGCTCTTATTGTATATGATGGTTCAATAGATAAAGGTAAATTTGTAAATGAAGCAACTAGAAATAACAAGTCTTTAAAATCAATTGATTCTAAAGCTATAAATGTTTATGATATAATAAAGTTCGATAACTTGATAATTGATGAAAAGATTTTTCATTCAATTATAGTGAACGATATTTTGTTGTAGAATTTGTAGTAATATATTAGTGAGGAAAAATGTCATTTATTAAATATGATAAAATAAAAAATCTTATAAATACCGAGAAATCAAATCAGGCTTCTCAGTTAAATAAGTATCACTTTAAAGTGGATTCTTCTTGTTGTAAAAAAGAAGTCTCATCTTTAATAAAAAAAATTTTTAATGTTGATGTTGAGATGGTTAATATAATAAACTCAAAATCAAAAGTTAAGAGATTTAAGGGAAAAGAAGGTAATACAAAGGCTTTTAAAAAAGCCATAGTTACTTTAAAGGAAGGTCAATCAATTAATTTAGGTTTATAAAAAAATGGCTCTTAAAAACTATAAAGCTATAACTCCTTCATTAAGAACTCTTATAAGTGTTGATAAGAGTGAGTTATGGAAGGGTTCTTCAATGAAAATGCTAACTACTAAGGTAAAAGAGCACTCAGGAAGAAATAATATGGGACATATAACTGTTAGACATAAATCTGCGGGTCATAAAAAATCTTTTAGAGTTATAGATTTTAAAAGAGATAGATACGATATAACTGCAATTGTTGAGAGAGTTGAATATGATCCGAATAGGACATCTTTTATATGTTTATTGAAGTATTTAGACGGCGTTTACTCCTACATAATATCTCCTCATAAAATATCAATCGGAGACAAAATAATGTCTTCTAGAGATTTGATAGATGTAAAAATAGGCAACTGTATGCCTTTGTCAGTTATTCCAATAGGGACTATTGTTCATAACATAGAATTGAAACCTGGTTGCGGTGGTGCAGTATCGAGAGCCGCTGGAACCTACTCTCAACTAGTTGGTAAAGACGGTGGCTACGGTCTGTTGAAAATGCAATCAGGAGAAATAAGATTATTTTCCCTTGATTGTCTTGCAACCGTTGGCTCGGTTTCAAATTTGGATAATAAAAATATTTCTCTAGGTAAGGCTGGTAGATCGAGATGGCTTGGTATTAGACCAACTGTTAGAGGCGTTGTAATGAATCCTGTTGATCACCCTCATGGTGGTGGTGAAGGTAAAACTTCTGGCGGTAGACATCCCGTTTCTCCTACTGGTAAATCCGCAAAAGGAAAGATCACTAGAAAGAGAAACAAGTATACCAATAAATTAATAGTAAAATCTCGTAGAAATAAATAAATATGTCTAGATCATCTTGGAAAGTTCCGTTTGTAGACGGATACTTGTTAAAAAAAGTTAAAGAATATAGTGATTCTCCTAAAAAGACCATAATAAAAATATGGTCCAGAAGATCAGTTATAATTCCACAATTTGTTGGTATTAACTTTGCAGTTCATAACGGCAAAAAGTTTGTTGCCGTATCCGTGACTGAAGGTATGGTTGGGCACAAGTTTGGAGAATTTGCTCCAACCAGAATATTCTACGGACATTCTGGTGATAAAAAACTAAAAAAAGATTAGAAAATGAGTAACAAAGTCGCTGTAGCTAGTTTGTCTTCGGTTAAATCTAGCCCACTAAAAGTATTAAAAATAACTAAAAACCTTTCTGGTATGAAGGTATCAGACTCTTTAAAGGTTCTAAAATTTTCTAACTTAAAATTGGCTCCTATAGTTGGGGCTCTAGTTTATTCTGCAATGTCAAATGCTGAGAACAACCATAACATGGATGTTGATTTGCTTTACATAAAAAGGTTTGATGTTGGTAGAGCTTTTGCTCTAAAAAGATTTTCTGCAAGGGGTCGTGGCAAATCTAGTCAGATATTGAAAACTTTTAGTAATATTAGAGTTACCTTGGAAGAGCGTTCTTCAAAAGAAAAAGTTAATTAAAAGGAGATATTAAAAAATGGGTCAAAAAGTTAATCCAGTCGGTTTTAGGCTTCTCAATAGTAAAAATTGGGAATCTATTTGGTATGATAAAAGAAATTATTCAAAAAAACTAATTAACGACATTGAAATAAGGAATTTTGTAAAAAAGAATTACTCTCACTGTGGTATAGGAAGCGTTATAATTGAAAGACCTTCTGAAAAAATCAATGTAGTAATAAAAACTTCCAAGCCAGGAGTGCTAATAGGCAAAAAAGGTCTTGACATTGAAAAAATAAGCGATTCAATTAGCAAAATCGCAAATTCTAAGGTTGAAGTTAAAATTGTTGAAATAGACAAGCCTGACATGAATTCATCTTTAGTAGCTCAATCAATTGCTAAGCAACTTGAAGGGAGGGTGGCGTTTAAAAAAGCGATGAAAAAAGTTATGCAATCAACCATGAAGCAAGGTGCTATGGGTATAAAAGTAAGTTGTGCTGGTAGATTAGGTGGGGCAGAAATTGCAAGAACCGAATGGTATAAAGAAGGGTCTATACCGCTTCATACAATTCGCTGCAACATAGATTATGCGATTGCAAATGCCTATACAACATATGGTGTGATAGGTGTAAAAGTTTGGATCTATAAAGGATTTATAGAAAAAAAAATAACAAAATTAGTTAATTAAAAATGCTTACTCCTGCTAAAACAAAATATAGAAAATCACAAAAAGGCGGAAAAAAAATACTAGGTGTATCTTCAAATGGTAACTCTCTTAAATTTGGTTCCTTTGGTTTAAAAGCTCTTGAGCCTGCGAAGCTAAACTCTAAGCAAATAGAATCTGCGAGGAAAGTTATAAGTCGCTATATGAAAAGAGCTGGAAAGCTTTGGATAATGGTTTTTCCTCATACCCCAGTTACTAAAAAGCCTGCCGAAGTTAGGATGGGCAGCGGTAAGGGAAATGTTGAATACTATATCGCAAAAATTAAACCAGGAAGAATAGTTTTTGAAATAGATGGAATAGATAATGAGTCTGCTGTAAACTCTTTATCGAAAGCATCTGCTAAACTGCCATTTAAGTCCAAAATTGTAACCTTAATCTAGATAATAAAAGATGAGTGAAAATCAAAAACTATTGATATCTCAGATATCAAACTTAAAAAAAGAAGTAGCTTTTAATAAAATTACTGCTAATAATTCTCTTTCTTTAAAAGATGTTCGTCTTAAAAAAAAAGAAATTGCTAGAATTTTTACCAAAATAAATAAAAAAAAATAAATGAAAGTAAAAGTTTTAAATATAATAGATTCTTCAACCTTTAAGGCTATATCAACTGTCTACAAGAAGCATAGTCGTTATCATAAATATATCACTACCCATAAAAAATACTTAGTAGATTCTGTTGGTCTTAAAGTTAATGTGGGAGATGAGATAGAAATAGCTCCTTGTAGACCGATCTCGAAGCTAAAGAGATGGTCAATAAAAAACAATTAATTACGAGTAAAAAATGATTCAAATGCAAACAAAGCTTGTTGTAGCAGATAATTCTGGTGCAAAGCACGCAACCTGTATAAAAGTATTGGGCGGTTCAAATCACATGATAACCGGTGTAGGCGATATAATAGTATTAGCAATAAATGATGTCATTCCAGGTGCAAAAGTTAAAAAGGGTCAAGTTGCTAGAGGTGTAATAGTTAGAACAAGAAGTAAAATAACCAGACCAGATGGTAGTTTTGTAAAATTTGATGATAATGCAGTTGTTCTGGTTGATAAAAACGGGGAGCTGATAGCATCTAGGGTATTTGGTCCTGTTGCAAGGGAAGTTAGAGCTAAAAACTTTCTTAAAATCGCTTCATTAGCTACGGAGGTTTTATAATGGCTCAAAAATTCAAAACTGGCGATTCTGTAATTGTTATTACGGGTTCAGACAAGGGTAAGATTGGCAAAATATCATCTATAATAAATAATAGAGTGATTGTTGAGGGTGTTTCTATTAGCAAGGTTCATAAAAAACCTACCAATAATAATCCTGGTTCAATAGTTATGGTCGAAAAACCTATACACATTTCAAACGTATCTCATGTAGAAAATGACAAGCCTATTAAGGTCAAGTTTTTTACAGAACAAGGGGATGGTAAAAATTTTAAAAGAAAGTTTAGAATTTCTAAAAAAACTGGCGAAAAAATTAAATAATGAATTATGCAAACTCTTACAGAAAATATATATAAATCTGTTGCTCCTGAAATAAAAAATCATTTTTCTTATAAAAATGATCTTCAGATCCCAAGATTAAAAATGATAAGTTTAAATGTTGGTATTAAAGCTACAGAAAGTGACAACAAAACGATATCCTATGTATCTAACCAACTTTCAAACATAGCTGGTCAGAAATCTGCCATATGCTATGCAAAAAAGGCAATCTCGACTTTTAAATTAAGAAAAGACTTACCAATAGGCTGTAAGGTAACTCTCAGGGGCAAAAATATGTACAGATTCCTTGACAAATTAGTTAATATAGCCTTGCCAAGAATAAGAGATTTTAGAGGGTTGTCCTCAAAAGGTTTTAATCAGAGTCATCATTATGGATTCGGAATAAAAGAGCATAGTGTTTTTCTAGAAGTTAATCTGGATAATATTGTAAAAAGTTTTGGAATGAATGTTAATGTCATTACAACCGCAAAAACAAAAGAAGAAACATTGTACTTGTTAAAAAAACTCAACTTACCAATTAAATAGATATTTTAAAATGGCAAAAAAATCCGTAATTAGAAGGAACGAAAATAGAAAAAAACTAATAGAAATAAAATCAAAAAAGAGATTCTCTCTATCTCTTATTTTGAAGGATAAATCTATTGGTTTTGAAGATAGGCTTTCTGCTCAATTAAAACTCTCTCAAATGTCAAGAAATTCATCTTCTGTTAGATATAGAAATAGATGTGCTGTCACTGGTCGTCCTAGAGGAAATCTTAGAAAATTTGGTTTATCAAGAATGATATTAAGAGAATTGGCATCTTGGGGTCAAGTTCCTGGCTTAGTTAAGTCTAGTTGGTAATAAATTTAAGTAATAAAAATGTTTAATCACTCAGTTTCAGATTTAGTTGCTAGAATCAAAAATGGTTGTCTAGCAAAAAAAGCAAAAATATCTTCTCCTTATTCTATAATAAGAGAGTCTATATTAAAAATATTAAAAGACGAAGGCTATATATCTAGCTATACAAAGTTAAGCACTTCTAGCGGCTATACTTTAGAGGTTAATTTAAAGTACCTAAGCTATAATTCAGTCATAACCGAGATAGAGGTCGTTTCTAAGCCAGGTAGAAGGTATTATTGTTCGTCAAAAGACATACCCATTGTTAAAAATGGTCTAGGTGTAGTCTTAGTTTCAACTCACAGAGGTCTGATGACAGATCATCAGGCTAGGGTCGATAATATTGGCGGCGAAGTTCTTTTAAAAATATTTTAATCAATACAATGTCTAGAGTAGGAAAATTACCAGTTATAGTTCCAGATAATATCAAAGTTGATATAAATGGAAAAAATATAAAATTTGTTTCTGGGGCTGTTGAAAAAAATTATACAATTTCTAAAGGTGTTGTTGCTAAGCTTGAAGGTAATTCTATAAAGCTAAGCTCAGAAAAAGATTCTCAATCAAAAGTATCAATGTTTGTTGGTATGAATAGAAGTAATATAAAAAATATTGTTTCTGGGTTGTCTTCTGGCTTTAAGATTGTTTTGGAAATAAATGGCGTCGGATATAAGGCTTCTGTTGAAAAAGATGTTCTTATGATGTCTCTTGGATTTAGTCATGAGATATTCTATGCATTGCCTTTAGGAGTGAAGGCTTCATTTGAAAAACCGAATCTTGTAGTCATATCTGGTGATAGTAAGATTCTGGTTGGTCAGGTTGCATCTGAGATAATTTCGTTTAGAAAGCCTGAACCTTATAAAGGAAAGGGTGTAAAAATATTCGGTAAACAAATTTTAAGAAAAGAGGGTAAGAAAAAATAACATGTTAACTAGTTACGAAAGAAGAAAATTTAGAGTTAGAAGCTCAGTTATAAAAAATAACAAAGGTCTTAGACCAAGAGTTGTTGTTTTTAGATCTAATAAAAACATACACGCTCAATTAATATCCATGGAAGGCCTTGTTCTTGCATCTTTTTCAAGTGTGAATCTTAATTTAGAGTCCTCACTGAGTGGATTAGAAAAAGCTAAGCTTGTTGGTAAAAGTTTCGCAGAAATTTGTGTTTCAAAAAACCTTATAGAGGTTGTTTTTGAAAAAGGTGCATATTTGTATAACGGTCGAATAAAAGCTCTAGCCGAATCCTGCAGGGAATCTGGTTTAAAATTTTAACTTAATTGGAAATAAATGACAAAGCAAAATAAAATTAATCAAAATAAGCAGTCCAGCAACGAAATAGTTGAAGTCTTGGTCTCTATCAACAGAGTATCTAAGACTGTAAAAGGTGGTAGAAATATGTCTTTTGCAGCACTTGTGGTTGTTGGTGATAAGAATGGCAGAGTTGGTTTTGGAAAGGGAAATGCTAACGAGGTTTCTGATGCAAAAAACAAAGCATTTGAGTCTGCTAAAAAAAGAATGATAAAAATTTCTCTCAAAGAATCTAGAACAGTTCATCACGATGTTTTTGCAAAATATTGTTCGGCAAAGGTATATATAAGATCAGCTTCTTCTGGAACTGGTGTTATAGCTGGCGGTCCTATGAGGGCTGTTTTTGAATGCGCGGGGATTCAAGATATAGTTGCAAAATCTATTGGAACTTCCAATCCCTATAATATGATAGGAGCGACATTTGAAGCTCTTAAATCTTTAGCTTCTCCAAAAACTATTGCTGAAAAAAGATCAAAAGAAATATCTGAAGTAATTAAGAAGAGAAACTATATTCTAAAAATAAATCAAGAATAAATTATAAAAAAACATGTCTATTAATCTAAATTTTTTATTAGGTAAGAAAATTACCGTGTGGCAAATAAAAAGTAAATCAAAGTTAAATCCAAGGCAAAAAGGCTCTCTTGTGGGTATTGGCTTGAGTGGAATAGGCTCTAAATCCGAGCTTAACTGCACTGAATCAGTCTTGGGAATGCTTAAAAAAGTTCATCATTTAATAAAAATAATTTAATCATGAAAATATCTCTAAATAATCTAGTTAAAATAAAAACTAGCAAAAGAACAAGAGTCGGTAGAGGAATTGGTTCTAGTAAAGGAAAAACTTCTGGAAGAGGTGTTAAAGGTCAAAAAGCAAGAACTGGATCTGCTGTAAAGGGATTCGAGGGTGGTCAGACTCCTATCCACATGCGATTACCAAAGAGAGGATTCGTTAGTATTGCAAAAAAAGACTATCAAGCTATAAGTATTGATAATCTATCTTTGGTCTTAGGAGAGAATTATGTTGATTTAATAGATAAAGAAAAGCTTTACAGTCTTGGTCTTATAAAAAAAGTAAATACAAAAGTAAAATTAATAGGCGGTTCTGGATCTTTCAATCCTTCTTTTAAGGTTAAAGTTGACTTATACTCGCAATCTGCGAAGAGCTTTTCACAAGAATCTTAATCTAAGTTAACTGAAAAGTGATAGAGAAAAAATCTGAACTAGTAAATAGAGTTATATTCACTATATTGATTATACTGATATACAGATTTGGAACTTTTATACCAGTGCCAGGAATAAATTCCGATGTGGTTAAAAAAATGTTTCAAACAGATTTAGCTAGTATCTTTGGTATGGTTAATCTTTTCTCTGGAGGTGCATTGCAGAGAATGAGTATATTTGCACTAAATATAATGCCTTACATAACTGCATCAATTGTTATGCAGCTTTTAACATCTATGAATAAGGGCTTAGAGTCTCTAAAAAAAGAG
>Ga0007760_10094019_pt1 | contig 9655 bp, 8 predicted proteins | sample LauGreFBDMM110SN_FD_61637 | JGI IMG/M metagenome (GOLD analysis project Ga0007760, IMG submission 61637) | Metatranscriptome of freshwater lake microbial communities from Lake Michigan, USA - Fa13.BD.MM110.SN (Metagenome Metatranscriptome) | ecosystem: Environmental > Aquatic > Freshwater > Lake ... | reverse complement strand
CGTGGAGCCCTGGCGTCGCCATCGACGACGCGCTCTTGCAACGCGCTGAAGCGGCCGCATCCGATCTCCTCCGCGAGGTGGGGGGCGACACGAGCACGGCAGCCGCTGTCGCCGCCGAGGTCGTCGGCGTTGGCCCCCTCGCGCGCCTCTTCGCGGACGCCTCGGTCCGACGTATTCTGGTCAACGGGGCGGATGCCGTGCGCGTGGTTCGCGGCGCCGGCGCTGAAGAGGCCGGGGTCTTCGCCTTCAGCGCACCGGGCATCGCGCTCGCGGCCGACCGCCTCCTGCGCGCCGCCGGGGCGCCGCAGGGCGCATCGGGCGCGTTCGCCGAGGGCGTTCTGGCGGACGGTACTCGGGTCCACTGGGCGAGCGCCGCCGTGGGCGGCCCGTTCCTGACAATCGACCGACCCAGCGGTGGTGCGGTCACGCTCGACCAGCTCGCGGAACGCGGCACGCTGAGCACGAATACTGCACGCTTCTTTGAGCTCGCCATGCGCGTGGGCACAACGGTCGTGGTGTCCAGCAACTGCGTCGACGCTCGCTTCGAGTTCATGTCGGCCCTCGCGAACGCGGCGAGTGGCTTGCGCGTCGTCGCGGTTGAGGGCGGCGGCCGCGTCGCCGGCAGTCACGCCGTGACCCTCTCGGGCGCGCCCGGCGTGGACAATTCGGCCCTGATCCAGCACGCGCTCAAGATGCGACCCGACCGCTTGCTCATCGCCGACTGCCGGGGGCCCGAGGCCCTCGCCGCCCTGAGCGCGCTCTCCGGCGGCGTCAACGGCGGCGCAATCGGCCTCGAGGGCACCACGGTGGACGAGGCGCCTACGCGCTTGCTGCGCCTGGCCGCGATGGCGGGCACCATCGCGCCGGAGCGCCTCGACGCCCTGCTCAACGACTCGCCGCGCGTCTTGGTGCAGCTCCAGCGTCAGGCGGACGGGAGCGTGCGCGTCACGCAAGTCTCCGAGCTCGCCGGCGGCCAGATCCAGGACGTCTACGGCCTCGGGGGTCGCGCGACGGGCCACACACCGGTCTTCGCTCAGCAGGCTGCGGGCTTGGGTCACGCTGTAGACGCCCACCTGTTCCGGTAACGCTGCGTGTTCGTCGTCGTCGTCGAGGACGAGCGCGGTGCGCTGGTCGCTGAGAGCGCTCTGCTCGACGGTAGCCTCACGATCGGTCGCACCGACGAGAACGACCTCATCCTCGACGACCCACGTATCTCGCGGCATCACGCCCGGCTCACCCTCGAAGGGCTCGGCGTGGCGCTGGCCGACCTGGGGAGCGCCAACGGCGTCACCGTCGACGACAAGCCGATCTCCGGGTCAGTGATGATCTCCGAGGCGAGTCGTGTTCGCCTCGGGGGTTACCGCCTGTATATCGAGCGCGCCACAGGCCGGATGCGCGCGCCTCAGGACGGCCTGAGCACCGCGATCGTCACCGCCGACCAGGCGCATGGCAAGCTCGTCGTGACCGAGGGCGCCCAGGCGGGCCGCGAACTGATGTTGTTTGAGCGTATCGCGAGCGTCGGTCGAACCGACGAGAACGATGTCACGCTGGCCGATACGTCCGTTTCACGCCATCACGCGCGGCTTAAGCGACAAGACGACGGCACGTACACGCTGATGGACCTCAACTCCAGCAACGGCACGCGCTTGAACGGCAAGCGCGTGACGTCGGCGCGAGCCAAGTACGGCGACCGCGTGCACTTTGGCAACGTGGCTTGCTTGTTGGTCGATCCCAAAGGCAAGGCCCGCGGAGCCGGCGTCAGCGGCGAGTCACCTTGGTGGCTCCCCTACGCCGTCGCGATCGGGTGCGCGGCGTTGCTCGGCGCCCTGCTGTCCATCGTGGTCAGCTGACGCTCGAGGCGGTTCAGATCTCGGCGAGCTTCTTCTTCATCTTGCTGATGAGGGCGTCGAAGCCATCGGTCGTGATGGTCTTGTTGAACTGCTCGCGGTAGTTCTCCACGAGGCTGACCTCGTCGATCGTGACGTCCGCCGCGATCCAGCGCTTGTCTTCGCGCGGCTCAAGGGTAAAGACGAGCTCGATCTCCGCCTTCTTCGTTTTCGCGACAGCTTCGACCTTCGCTGAAGCCCCCGTGAGCGACTCGCCCTCGAAGGTCAGCGTGTAGTCGTTGTTCGCGCCGCGCACCTTCTTGAGGTAGCTGCGGAACACCAGCTCGCGGAACGTGTCGACGAAGACCTTGCGTTGCTCGGGCTTCAACGTCGCCCAGTGCTTACCTAGCGCTCTCTCGCTCAGCGTTTCGAACTCCATCACGGGGTCGACGAGCGCCTTGAGCTTGGCATCCTGCTCAGCGGCTGGGACGGGTGTCGCAGGCGCCACGAGCGCCCGCACCGCCGTGATTTGCTCCCCGAGCCACATCGTCGGCTTCGGCGCGGCGGCGTGAGCCGTCCCCACGAGGGCGACCGTCATCAGCCCACTCACCCACACACCGACCAGCGAAAAACGACCGTTCATTCGTCGACTCCTTACCACTCTGCACATACAGACGAGCGTCGCTCGTCCGAGATTCAACGCTTGATGGGGACGCCCACTGCGTTCTCCAAACGAGCGACCGCCAAGTTGAGCTCGTAGAGCGCGCGCAGGTAGCTCAGACGTGAGGTGCTCGACGAGACGAGGCTGGTGAGCAGCTCGTCGGTCGTCGCCAAGCCCATACCGAAGTTCATCGCGTTCGAGGTCATCCACGCCTTGCTCGCCTTCATGGCCTGCTTGCGCGCGGCGACCTCGCCCACATAGCGGTGAACGATGCTCAGCTCTTCGCTGACCTCAAGTTGAATCTTCTGGCGCAGCGCGTCCCGCTGAGCGCGCACCTTGGCCAAGTTGGCCTCGGCCTCGCGCAGCTTGCCGATGCGGGCGGCGAAGTCGAGCTTCCACTCCGCGCCCACTACGAAGCCCCAGCTCAAGAAGTTGTACTGGTCGTTGGCGAACGGATCGGGGTTGTCCTGCGCGGTTGTGCCCTTTGCGTAGCCAAACGCCGCCACGAGCGCAACGTCGGGAAAGAACTCCGCCGTGGCCAAGTCCACCTGGCCCTGCCGCGCGCGAAGCCCCGCCTCGGCGAGCCGGACATCTGCGCGACGCTCGGCGGCGACGTTCAACCACCCTTCCAGCGTGTTCTCGGTCATGTCCACGTCGGGCAGATCGTCATCGCTCAAAGCGAACGCCGCATCTGCGGGCAGGCCCGCAGCGAGGCGCAGCCCAGCGTGCGCGCGCGACTCAAGCTGCTTGAGTTCCAAGTACTTGGACTCGATGTCGGCCTCTTGCACGACCATCTTGCGTAGGTCGTTCGACGTGAAACGGCCCGACTGCTCCTCGAGCGCCTTCTCGATCTGGCGCTTCGCTGTCTTGAGGCGCGACCGGCCATCCTCGACGATTTCAAGGGCCTTTGCCGCCATCAGCGCGCCGAACCACGCCTGCTTGACGAGCAGCCCGAGTTGCCCGCGTGTCGCATCGACCGTCGCGCGACCGACGTCAACACCGCCCTCAGCCGCCCGTCGACCCGCCTCAAGCTTGCCGAAAGTGTACAACGGCAGCGTGAGTGTCGCCTTTGTGCGGGTCAGGATGCCGATGTCCGTGTCCGCGTCGATGCGCTCATCGTCTGCGGGCCGCGCGCCTGGACATGGCCCGACTCGCCATAGACCCTCGCCGAGCGTCGCGTCCTGGAACGCACACTCCTCGAGTAGGCGCCTCTCCGGGAGCGGCGCGAGGATGGACTCCACCTTGAGCGAAGGGACCCATGCCCAGTAGGCGCGGTCATAGGTCGCTTGATAAGCAGCGAGCTCGGCGCGGGCCGCCTCGATAGGACCGCCCGCCTCAGAGGCGCGGGCGAGGAGCGCGTCGAGGCGCAGCACCACAGGCGAGGCCGCGGGCGCGATCATGGGTACTTGGGCGCGCACCCACGTCGGCGCAAACGCCAGCGTGGCGCCGAGGACGACGGCGGTCAGCGTACTCATCGACGGCAGCGTCAGCGCTGCGACGGCACGCGGGACGGGTCGAACTGCCGCAGCGCCTCTCGAATCACCATCGACTGGTTCGCGCGGCTGTGCCCACCGCGCTTCATGCCGCCAACCAAAGACTTGAGGCGCTCGATGTCCTCGACGTAGAGGCTGATCGAGATGACCTTGTAGTGCTCCGGTCGCTGAGCCGGCGTTGGCTCGACGAGCTTGGGGGGACGCCCACGCCGCGGTGGCGCCGCGAAGAAGGTGTCCATCGAGTCCTCCATGCCCGAGAAGACATGGCCGAAGTCCTCGCCATCAGGTACCCGACTGTTCAAGGTCCGCCTCCCCTCCGCCTTGGGTTGCGCTGTCCGCGAGCTCGAGCAGTTTGGCGACGACTGAGCGGTAGTCCTCGGCGCCGTGGCTGTCGGGCGCGAACTCGAAGATGGTCTTTTTGTGGCTCGGGGCCTCGCGGAGCTTGTTGTTCACGCGCACCGCGGGCAACACGCGGCCCTTGAAGTAAGACTCGAGCGTCCGCAGCGCCTCGATCGAGGACTTCGTGCGAACGTCGAAGAGTGTAGGGACCACGCCGAGAACGCTCACGGGGTGCAACAGGATGTCGTTCACGTGCCGAAGCGTCTTGAGGATCTGCCGTACGCCGACGAGCGACAGGTAGTCGCACGAGACGGGAATCACCAGGTGGTCGGCGTAGACGAGGGCGTTCTGGTTCAAGACCGAGAGGCTCGGCCCGCAGTCCAAAATGATGTAGTCGTACCCCGTGACGTTGCGCATCCGGTGCCGCAGGATTTTGTGGCGGTCGCGCATGTTCACGAGCTGGATCTCAGCGCTCGCCAGCGTGTTGTTGCTCGCCAGTGCGTCGAGGTTCGGGCCGACGTTCACAATGCACTCGGCGGGCTCCGCCTGGCCCAAGAGCACCTCGGTCACGGTCTTGGGGGCATTGAGCCCGAGCGAGACCGCGACGTTGCCCTGCGAATCGAGGTCGACGAGGAGCGTGCGGAAGCCCGCGTCTGCCAGGCCGGCGGCTACATTGACGCTCGTCGTCGTCTTACCGACGCCGCCCTTCTGGTTCTGGATGGCGATGCAGCGCATCAGACTCGGACGCGCCTCGGGCGCGCGCGTCGCTCGCTCGCGACAGTCGGTCGAGCAGAAGAAGTGCGTGCCCGTCGGCATTGTGAGCTGCTGGTAGGCGAACTTGAGTTCGAACTGCTGCGGGCACACGCTGCACTGACGGAGGTCCGCCGAGAACAGGTGGCGCTCGTGACAACTCTGGCTACAAAAGCGGAGGATCTGGTCTCCCTGCTTCTGCATCTGGTAGGCGAAGCGCATCTCAAAGGCGCTGCTGCAGACGGAGCAGGTGTGGAGTGCCGAGGACATGGTGGGCGTCCCGTCCCTGATTGATGGACCTGCGGCGCTTATAGAAGCGCTTCGGGGGGCTGTCAACGGGGTGGAAGCGCGATTTGCCGCACTTCGGTTCAGGTCGGGCGCTGTGATCCGCCCCGCCCCGCTGTCGTGTCTCTACCGCTGCTGTAGGGCACAGGGGGCTGTGTACGCCTCAGTAGGCGAGCGTCACTCTCCCGCGCGGGCTACTCAGCGTCCGGCGCGACGTAGCAGAGGTTGAGCTGACCGTCGGCCGTTACCCGCACGAGGACGTGGTCATCGCCTGGGGTCGCAGAGAGGGGCTTGCCCGCGTCTCCCCTGTCCGTGCGATAGACATTGTCAAGGCCGACGGCGTCGTAGAGCCGCCCCAGCGTCGGCTCGGCCGGCAGAGCCGCCCGCCCACCCGCGCTGATGACCGCGAACTTCTGACCCGTGCTCTCGGCGGGGAAGACTTGGGCGAGAAACGCTGCCGAGCTGCTGTCGGCGCTCCCGTGGTGGGCCACCTTGAGGACCTGTGCGCGCAGATCGCGTGTGGGGTCGGCCGCCAAGCGGTCGAGTGTCGCGTTCTCGGCGTCGCCGGTCAGCAGCACGCGCACACCCGCGTACTCAACACGGAGGACCACGGACGAGTCGTTCACCGTCTGCGAAGTCTCATCGGCGGAGAGCACATCGAAGCGCACGCGGCCATCCCCCAGACTCCCGAGCAACGACGGCAGGGTCGTTCGCGCGGGCCGACTCACCCTGAGCTGGCCGCTCGCCTCGAGGGCACGTGCCGCCGCCAGCAGGCGACGATACGTCGGCTTGTCTTCGAGCTCGAGCCCGGGGTCAACGTAGTCGAGGACACGATAGGCGTCCGCGCCGTTCAGGATTCTCAGCGCGCCCCCGTAGTGGTCGAAGTCGGCGTTTGAGACCAGCAGAAGGTCGATGGTCGACGCTGGCGGGAACTCGAAGTCCGTCATGAAGTCGATGAGCGACGACGCGCCGTCGATTCCCGAGATTGTCCCGTCGTCGCCGGTATCGATCAGGATCTCGTGCGCCGATCCGTCGCGCTGACCCGGAGTCCGAATCCAGATCGCATCGCCGTGCCCGACGTCGACGAAGGCGATCCAGAGGTCTTCCCGCGACGTCGCGGTCGACGCATCCCGAAAGGCGACGAGCTCATCCGCCGTGCACAACCGCGTGCCGCCGACGGTGCTCGCGGCCTGCGGAAAGGTCATGTCCGGGCAGCCCGAGGACCCGCCCAGCGCGAGAAGTGCGACCGCGCACGCCGCGCGCCGGTTGCGGGGCGCGGATGACCTCACGGCATCGCCGGCGGGGGCACGCAGCCCTCGATGAAGCGACCCCCGTTGAGGCAACGCGCGGGTGAAGTACGCTGCATCGAGACCGTGTCGTGGCGCGCCGTGGGCGTGTCGGCGCTCGCGAGGTCGGGCGAGCGCGTCACGCTCGTGCCCTCGGTAATCAGGCTCGCGGCCGCCGCGAACGAGTCGATCTCCACTTGGTTGCAGTCGACGAGTGTGACGTCGATCGCGGCCGTGTTCGGGAGTTGGAAACGCCCCGCAGACTTGACCGGCGCCTCAGACGTGGGGGGGTCGAAGACCCACAACGCGGTCGAGGGATACGCGGCAACGGCGCCGCGCGCGGGCAAGACACCTGCGCTGAGCGTAAATCGCAGGTCCGGCGCGCCGTCACTGCCGAGCGAGAGCAGCGACACACCTTGAAGGCGGATGTCGGCATCGGTCGTATTGACGAGCTCGACGAACTCACCCGTGGCCTCGTCGCCGCTGGGGTCGACGAGGACCTCGTTGATCCGAATCGCTCCGGGCGCGATGGCCTCGCAGGCAGGCGGCATCGAGGCCATGTCACCTGGGCTGGGAGACATGTCGATGGGCATGCCCGCCTCGTTCACACCCGCGTCCGCGGGGTTCGGGCCGACATCGGGACTACTCGGCGCGTCCATGCACAGCTGAGCGAAGGTACCGCCGTTGGCGCAGCGCCCCGGCGAGCTCAATCGGCCCCCCGACTCAGCGAGCATGTCGTGGCGCGCGGCCAGACCGCCCGCGGCGCCATCCGGCGAGCGATTCACGCTGTAGCCTTGGTCGATGAGCGAAGACGCCCCCGAAAACGTATCAAGCGCGGTCGCAGACGCATCTTGCAGGATGAACGTGAAGTCTGCGCTGTTCGAAAAGCCGAAGCCCTTGGTCGTGAATGCGATCGCGCCGGGCACGATCGGTGGCTCGAAGACCCACGCTGCGGCGTCCTTGTACATCCCGATCGCGCCGCGCGGCGCGATGCAGCCGCCGGTGAAGAGCACGCGGTCGTTCAGGCTCATGCCGCTGTTCGAGCGCACCTTGAGCCCCGCCAGCGAGAGCGGGACGTCCGTGGCGTTGACGAGCTCGATGAACTCGTCGGCGTCTTCGTCGACGCCGTCGATCAGCACCTCGTTGAGGAGGAGGTTGCCGGGCATCGGCGCGACACAGTCTGCGGGGGGGATGAAGGTGCCATCCGCCACCGGACCGACGTCACGCGCCCCCCCGTCGCCGGGCGATGGGGGTCCGACCGCGTTACAACTGCACACCCCCTTGACCACGCAAATCGGCGCGGTGCCCGCGGGGCAGGTCTCGTCGCACGGATCGCCCTGCTTGCAGTCCTCGGCGCACGCGGCGAGGAGCAAGCCGACGCTGAGGCCGAGCGCGCGCCTCATCGCTCGCGCACCATGCTCGAGAACGCGCCCCCGGTCACGCCGTCCAGCTCGGCGGTCAGCTCGGCGATCTTGAGCTCGGCGACCGTGCGCGCCGCGGCGTCCGTAGGCGGCGCCAGGAGCAGGTCGACCTGCGCGCGGCGTCGCTCGAAGTAGGTTTGCGTCACAGTCTGCAGGATGCGCTGGCGCTCACGCGCGACCAGGCGGTTCTCTCGAACCACCGCCGTCTCGCGGGCGTTGAAGACGAGGTCCCCGAGCTTCCACTTCACCTCGCCTTGCAGCTCAAGGGCGTCGTCGTCCGTCTCTGTCGCGCTCTGGTTCACGAAGCGTGGCACGGGCTGCGCGTTCTCGTCGAAGAGCCGCACATCGCGCCCCTCGTTGGCTTGGTCCTTCGTGACGCGCAGACGCATCTCGGGCAGGGCGGCCGACCAACGCGAGCGGCTCCGCAGCGACTCGAAGAGCTCGGGGTGCATCTGGGCGTACGAGAGCGCCGCCTGCTGGACTTCGTTGACCGTGGGCTCCGCGTCGAACCGCGACAAGAGCTTGCGGGCGTCCGCGTCGGCGACCGGCTCAGCGTGAGCGAAACACGGCAGCGCGAGCGCCACCGCAAGCAAAACCTCAGCACCCCACTTCATTGCATGGACTCCTTGTTTGCGCTCGACGCGTTCACCGTCTGCGAGGCGACGCGAAACGCGCCGCCCGTCATGGCGCGCAGGCGCTCTTCGGTCTCGGCGACCGAGAGCATCAGCGAGACACGCTGCTGCAGGTCTTTCGAACGCAGCACCCACAGGCGATAGAGCAAGTTCTGACGTTGTTGGTAGAGGCGCTGGACCTGCGCCACAAGCTTGCGCCGTTCCACGATAGTTGCTCGGCGCTCACGCGAGATGTCCTCGGCGATGCGGTCCTCGACGTCGGCCGCGGCCTCCCCGTCGAGGACCATCAGGGTCGCGTCATCGTCGTCGAGGACCATGTTCGCCGCGTCGACATCGACGAGTTCGGCACCTTCGGCGGTCGGATCGAACTCTCCCTCGGTGCCGGGGAGCACGATCGACTCCTCGGTCCGCATCGCCTCAAGCGCAGCGTCTCGCTCGGCGGCCGCCATCACGGACACTCGATCGAGCGCGACGGACCACGAAAACCAGACCTGCCAGTCGAAGCGCGGATTCACCAAGTCGATCGTTTTCAGGCCGGTCATGAAGTCCGCACGCTCGCGCCGCGCCCACAGCGAATGCACATGGCCGGTCAGATCGGGCAGCACGTTGCGCAGCAGCGGTCGAAACCCAAAGTCGCGGGAATTCGCGTCGAGCTCGTGCGCCGCGATTGCGCGCACAACGAGCCTATCGACGGGCGGAATCGCGCGCACGGCGCGCTCGTAGCCTTCCATCTGGACGGCGAGCGAGGTGTCCGCGTCCATCGGACCGAGCAAGAAGGCGCCTTCGTTCGACGCGGCCCAGGTCATGCCGCCCACGCTCACGACGTCTGTGAACTCGAAGCCACCGGGCCACGGCGGGCCGACGCGGACCACGCGCTGACACTCGTCCGTGAACAGCCAGACGGCGTCTTCCGTAACGGCGATCAGGTTGCCCTCGGTCGGCACGAGCCGCTTCGCCTCGCC
>Ga0007760_10239366_pt1 | contig 9741 bp, 8 predicted proteins | sample LauGreFBDMM110SN_FD_61637 | JGI IMG/M metagenome (GOLD analysis project Ga0007760, IMG submission 61637) | Metatranscriptome of freshwater lake microbial communities from Lake Michigan, USA - Fa13.BD.MM110.SN (Metagenome Metatranscriptome) | ecosystem: Environmental > Aquatic > Freshwater > Lake ... | reverse complement strand
GTAATAATTATCCTAGTATAGGAGGTCTTTTAAATTCATGGTATCAATTCAACTTGATAATTACATGTTTTCATTAGTACCTGCCTATAATTTCGCGTCGCGTTGGCTTTTTTCAACCAATCATAAAGATATTGGGGTTTTATATTTAATTTTTGGCGGTTTTTCTGGTGTTTTAGGTACAATCATGTCTGTTTTAATACGGATGGAATTATCTCAGCCTGGAAATCAAATTTTAATGGGAAATCACCAGCTTTATAATGTTCTAATAACAGGGCATGCTTTTTTAATGATATTCTTTATGGTAATGCCTATTTTAATAGGTGGTTTTGGGAACTTTTTTGTACCTATTTTAATAGGTGCTCCTGATATGGCCTTTCCTCGAATGAATAATATTAGCTTTTGGTTATTACCGCCATCATTAATTTTGTTACTAGCTTCTACTCTGGTTGAGGCTGGTGCGGGTACCGGTTGGACTGTTTATCCCCCATTAAGCGGAAATCAAGCCCATTCTGGCCCGTCTGTTGATCTTGCTATTTTTAGTTTGCATTTATCTGGTGCGGCATCTATTTTAGGAGCTATTAATTTTATTACAACTATATTTAATATGCGCTCGCCTGGTTTATATATGCATCGATTGCCGTTGTATGTTTGGTCAATTTTAATAACTTCTTTTTTATTATTATTATCACTCCCTGTGTTTGCTGGTGCAATAACTATGTTGTTAACTGATCGAAATTATAATACAACTTTTTACGATCCTATTGGAGGGGGCGATCCAGTTTTATATCAACATTTATTTTGGTTCTTTGGCCATCCTGAAGTATATATTTTGATTCTTCCTGCATTTGGGATTGTTAGTCAAATTGTGTCTAAGTTTTCAAATAAACCCGTTTTCGGTTATTTGGGTATGGTATACGCTATGGTTTCAATTGGTGTTTTAGGTTTTGTTGTTTGGGCTCATCACATGTATACTTCAGGGTTAGATGTAGATACACGAGCTTATTTTACCGCAGCTACTATGATTATTGCCGTACCAACAGGTATTAAAATCTTTAGTTGGTTAGCAACTATGTGGGGTGGATCTATTGAGTTTAAAACCCCAATGCTTTTTTGTTTTGGTTTTCTATTTTTATTCACTGTTGGGGGTTTAACTGGTGTAGTATTATCAAATTCGGGGATAAATAGTGTTATGCATGATACTTATTATGTTGTAGCACATTTTCATTATGTTCTTTCAATGGGCGCCGTCTTTGGTATTTTTGCTGCTTGGTATTTTTGGATATCAAAAATGGTCGGATTACAATATCCTGAAGTTCTTGGACAAATGCACTTCTGGTTGTTTTTTATTGGTGTTAATGTAACATTTTTTCCCATGCATTTTTTAGGTCTTGCAGGGATGCCTCGTAGAATTCCGGATTATCCGGATGCCTTTGCAGGGTGGAATGCAATTGCTTCTTTTGGTTCGTATTTATCTGCCTTGTCGGCTTTATTTTTTTTTTATATAGTTTATATTACTTTGACTGCTGGCGATCGAGTTCAATCTAAGAATTCTTGGAGAAGATAATATTACCGAATTTTTTAATATACCTACGAAAATGGACATACTGTTGATAAAATCATTTTTGCCTGAGATTTTTTTATCTATTTCAATTCTTGTAGTTTTAGTTTTTAATGCTATTATAATTACGGATACTCGGTACAATTTCCCACTTCTGAATAGGGAAATTTTTTCACAGGTCACATTTATCTTATTACTATTGGTTTTACTTGTAGATAATTCACAGGTTGAGGGTATCTTTTTTAATTCTTTATTTTGTAATGATTATTCAACGAAGTCTTTGAAATTTATCTTAATATCTATTTTATTAGCTGCTTTACCTTCATTACACCGTTCTTTTACGTTTCAAGAGTTGAGTTTTTACGAGTTTTTTATAATTATTTTGATTATACTTTTTTCCTCAATGCTTTTAATTAGCTCTTGTGATTTTTTATCAGCTTATATTGTTATTGAAATTCAAGCCCTTTCATTTTATATTTTGGCTGGTTTTAAAAGAGATTCTTCGTTTTCGGCAGAAGCCGGTTTGAAGTATTTTATATTCGGCTCATTTATTTCAGGTATTCTTCTTTTTGGTTGTTCTTTGTTATATTTAGCATTAGGAACATTACATTTTCAATCAATTGGTTTGTTAATGTATATGCCAATAACGGGGGTATTTTCTAATTTAAATTATTTAATTTTTATCGGTGTATTTTTAATAGTCTGTACTTTTTTATTTAAATTGTCAGTTTTTCCATTTCATTTTTGGGCTCCTGATGTTTATGAAGGTTCTCCGCTATCAACTGCTATCGTATTATCATTACTTCCAAAAATATCTCTGGTTTGTTTTTTCATAAAATTTTTATTGCTTTTTAATACTGATTGCGAGTTTATAAAAATAATATTATTATCTTCTGGTACTTGCTCTATAGCATGGGGTACGTTTTTTGCTATACAACAAAAGCGTTTAAAAAAACTCTTTGTGTATAGCTCGATTGCTCAAGTTGGTTTTATTGTTATTGCACTATCATTAGGTTCGTTGAATGGTTTTATATCAACCTATTTTTTTTTGTTAATATATTTGATTACCTCGTTAGCACAGTGGTCTCTTATAAGTATATTGTATTTTTTTCAATCTAATATATATTCATTTAGTGCTATACCTCTTAAGGCTTTATTTTTTTCAAATTTATCGGGGTGGTTCATTAAAGCGCCTGTTTGGACTTTGATTTTAATAATTTTGGTTTTTTCGATTGCCGGCATCCCCCCTTTTAGTGGTTTCTGGTCAAAATTTTTTATTTTAAATGGGTTGACCGACGAAAAATTAATCGTATTGCCTTTTGTAATAGTTTTCATTAGTTCTATTTCTGTGTTCTATTATGTACGAATTGTAAAAATTTCTGTATTTGAAAAATTTTTTTATTTTAAGGGTCGTGAACAGTCTATATTCTTATCAAGTTTTTCTTTTACAGAGAATATTATTACCTTGACGCTACTTTATATTTTAATTTATACTTTTTTTTATCCATCATTTCTTTTATTATGGTGTCAAAAAATTGTTTTAAGCTCTCATTTTTTTTAAATTTTTAATAGGTTTTATGCATAATTCTGTATTTAAGTATTCAGGTCTATTTCCATTTGTTAGTTATCAGTATTTACAAGGTGAGGGTGTTTTTATAGTTTTAAATAAGCATTTACTTTTCGTATTAACTTTTCTTAAATTGCATATTGGTTTTCAATATACTCTATTATCTTGCGTCTCTGGTGTTGACATTTTAAACTCTAAGTATCGCTTCGCCGTTGTTTATGATTTGTTAAGTTTAACTTATAATTCGCGAATTCGTGTAAAAGTATTTGTAAATGAAATGACTGCCGTTCCTTCATTAATTAGTATTTATATCAACTCTGATTGGTGGGAACGCGAGGTTTGGGATATGTATGGTATACTTTTTTTGGGGCACCCAGATTTAAGACGTATATTGACTGATTACGGCTTTGAGGGGCATCCGATGCGTAAAGATTTTCCTTTATCTGGCTACGTTGAAGTTCGATATGATGAGACAAAAAAACGTATTGTTTTAGAACCAGTGGAATTGACACAAGAATATCGTTTGTTTTCATTTGAAACTCCTTGGTCTAATTAATTCACTAAAATACAAAAGTTATGATTTTAAAAAAAAGAGAGTTGGTCAAAGAGTTAAAAAATTTTACTATAAATTTTGGTCCTCAGCACCCTGCGGCACATGGGGTATTACGTTTAATTTTAGAATTAGACGGCGAGGTTGTTCAACGTGCGGATCCTCATATTGGATTATTGCATCGAGGTACTGAAAAATTGATTGAGTATAAAAGTTATATACAGGCCTTGCCTTATTTTGATCGCTTAGACTATGTTTCAATGATGGCTCAAGAGCATACTTATTCTATGGCGGTCGAGAAATTGTGCAATATTTGTATTCCAATACGTGCGCAATATATTCGTACTATATTTCTTGAAATAACTCGTTTATTGAATCATTTATTAGCAGTTGGATGTCATTCAATGGATGTAGGTGCGATGACCCCCTTTTTATGGGGTTTTGAAGAACGTGAAAAGCTTATGGAATTTTATGAGCGTGTTTCTGGCGCTCGTCTTCATGCGGCTTATATCAGGCCTGGGGGGGTTTCTTCTGATTTACCATTAGGTTTGTTGGATGATATTCGTTCCTTTCTATACTCTTTTGAGGAAGAATTAGATAATATTGAAGCGCTTTTATCAAATAATATTATTTGGCAAGAACGTCTCGTAGATATCGGTATTGTTACTGCTAAGGAAGCCGTTGACTGGGGTTTTAGTGGTGTAATGTTGCGTGGTTCGGGTATTCCTTGGGATTTGCGCAAATCGCAACCTTATGAGGTTTATCAAAATTTAAATTTTGATGTACCTGTAGGTAGTACGGGCGATTGTTACGATCGATATTTAGTACGTATGGCCGAGATGCGTCAATCCGTAAATATAATATTACAGTGTTTAGATGCAATTCCTTTTGGTATCGTTAAAGCATATAATAATAAATTTGTTTCCCCTTCTCGATTTGATATGAAAAACTCTATGGAGGCGGTAATTCATCATTTTAAGTATCATACGGAGTCTATCGTTGTGCCTGCTGGTGAAACTTATACTGCTACTGAAGCTCCAAAAGGTGAGTTTGGTATTTATCTTATTTCTAACAATACAGACAAACCTTACCGATGTAAGATCAAAGCGCCTGGTTTTGGGCATTTACAGGGTTTAAATCAAATGTCAAAAGGGCACATGATAGCGGATGTAGTTACGATTATTGGGACTCAAGATATTGTATTCGGTGAAATAGATCGTTAAAATTTTTATTTTTTTTATACAAATTTATTCTTATGATTCTCCGCATGATTATTTTTTGGCTTCTTTTATTTATTTTTATCTTATTTTTTATCCCAAATAAAAATCGAGTACTAATAATGTGCTCGGGTCTTCTTGGAGCGGGTTTTCCTCTTATTTTGTCATCATTAATGATGTGCAATTACGATTTTAATACAATATATTTTCAAAATATTGAAGAGCTTACTTTAGGCCTAGATTTTTTAAACATCTCTTTTTTGCTGGGTTTAGATGGCTTTTCAATTTTATTTTTTTTACTTAGTAGCTTTTTAATCTTTATTTCTATTCTATTCGTTTGGGATGAAGTTTTTTTAAAAGAGTATATTATTGTACTTCTAATTTTAGATTTATTATTATTGTTAGTTTTTTCTGTATTGGATTTAGTATTGTTCTATATTTTTTTTGAAGCAATATTAATACCAATGTATATTATGATAGGTTTGTGGGGGTCTCGCGAGCGTAAAATTAGGGCCGTTTATTTGTTCTTTTTTTATACTCTTGTTAGTTCTTTATGTATGCTTGTAGGGTTAATTTACATTTATTTAGTTGTTGGCTCATTAAATTTTGAATACGTATTCTTTTATGAATTTACACAGTTTGAGCAGTATTGGTTATGGCTTTCATTTTTTTTTTCGTTAGCATCAAAAATACCTATGTTTCCTATTCATATTTGGTTACCAGAGGCCCATGTGGAGGCTCCTACTGTAGGGTCTGTTTTGCTCGCAGGTATTCTTTTAAAACTAGGTGTATATGGATTCCTTAGATTAAGTTTAAACTTATTTCCTGATGCTTGTTTATTTTTTTCCCCATTTATTTATTTATTATCTATTTTAGGTATTATTTATGCGTCATTATGCGCTATTCGACAAACGGATCTGAAACGTATAATTGCGTATTCTTCTGTTGCCCATATGAATTTAGTAACTATGGGCGTGTTTAGTTTTAATACATTGGGGTTCGAAGGGGCTATTATACAAAGTATAAGTCATGGTTTTGTTTCAGGTGCTATGTTTTTGATAGTTGGTATTTTATACGATCGTTATCATTCTCGATTTTTATACTATTACGGGGGTCTGATTCATTTGATGCCGCTTTATTCTGCAGTTTTCTTAATTTTTACGCTATCAAATATAGCACTGCCGGGTACTAGCAGTTTTATCGGCGAATTTCTTTTATTACTTAGCATCTATAAGGTAAGTAGCTTATGTTCCATTTTTGCGTCTTTAGGTGTAATTCTTTGTGGTGCTTATTCTCTATGGTTATATAATCGTATTGTGTATGGTAACTTAAAGATTAACAACACGCTTTACTTTTATGATATTAATTTGAGAGAGTTTTCAATGTTATTCCCATTATTAATACTTATGCTTTTAATGGGGATATATCCGAAATTTTTTATTAATTATATTCAATTTTCATCAAGTGCATTGGGTTTATTCACTATGTTTTAAAATTGCCCTTATCGCATAATTATAATAACACTATCTCGATTATATGAATACAACTCGAACCAGTTCTAAAAAAAAAGCGTACCTTCATGCATTAGACCACATTAATAAGTATAATTTGAATTCGATCTTTCATGTCCCAAAAGTAAAGGTTCTCAATTTAAATATAAATTGCAAGTTGTGTGATATTCATGCAAATGATTGGTTTAAGTTCGTTTGTTATTATGTTTTATACGTTTATTTTTTAAAAGTGCCTGCTATTTCTTGTTTTACTAAACTTATTGCGTCCAATCATAGTAAATTTGATGCTGATAAAACGTCACGACATTATTCCTTTTTATTGACATTTTCTGATTTAGAGGAAATTAACGGCTTATTGCGTAAAATATCTTCTTTAAAAAAAAACTCCATTGATAAACTACTGGAATCTCATTGTATTGTTTCTAAAATGCAATGTGGTTCATTTTCTCTTTTCTTCTCTCTTCCACTTTTTACTGATTTAAAAGAAATATCTTTGTTGTTGGGTACAGATATTCCTGTTAATAATATGAAAATGGAGTTTACAATAAAAATAGTTGGAAATTTTTTAAGTACCTATTTTGATAATAAGGAGTACGTTTTTAAAAATTTACCCTTTCTTGGATAAATGACTGAGCTGGTTTAAGGTGCTAGTCTTGAAAACTAGAGTATTGAAAGATACCATGGGTTCAAATCCCATTTTATCCTCAATAAAAAAGATTCTTAATTTTTTTTTAAATTAATTGCTATGGTGGTGGGGTGTGGTGGCTCTCATATAGTATGTTTTTTAATATTTGTTTGCTTAATTGCTTTTTTCGTCTATTTTGGTTAGGACATTACCTTTTCACGGTGGAGAGATGAGTTCAAGTCTCATAAAAAGTAACAATTTAATCTTTTATGACTTTTTATTTTCAGGAAATCCAAAGTATTTGTATACTCTTTATTTTTAGTACAATTTTAGCGTTTATTATTCTTTTTTTATCTTATCGCTTAAGTACTTCAAACCCTGATTCAGAAAAAGTCTCAGCTTATGAGTGTGGGTTTGATCCTTATGAAGATGCCAGGAATGTTTTTGATATTCGTTTTTATTTGGTTGCTATTTTATTTTTAATATTTGATTTAGAAGCTGCTTACTTCTTTCCCTGGTGTGTCTCAATTAGTTTTTTAGAATTAGGTGGCACGTGGTATATGGTAGATTTTGGTATGGAATTACTTTTGGGTTTTATTTATGCGTGGACTATAGGTGCCTTGGAATGGGAGTAGTCGCAAATTAAACTAAAAAATTATTTATGATTTTTCTAATACTATTATTCCCCTTGTTGGGTTTTTTTGGTGGTTTTCTATTTGGAAAATATTTAGGTCGGGGTTCGTGTGTTATAACACTCGGTGGTATTTTTTTATCTTTAGTCGTATCTTTAAACTTATTTTATAAGGTGTTGTTAACAGGTGTTGTTTATAAAACTTTATTGGGTTCGTGGGTTCCGGTTGAGTTTTTAGAATTAAATTGGTGTTTTTATGTTGATAGCTTAACCTGTGTTATGTTGATTGTTGTGACATTTATTTCTACTTTAGTTCACTTGTATTCAATTGAATACATGTCGCAAGATCCACATTTATCCCGATTTATGTCCTATCTGTCTTTGTTTTCATTTTTTATGTTAATTCTGATTACAGCAGGTAATTTTTTACAAATGTTCGTTGGTTGGGAAGGAGTTGGACTTGCTTCATATTTATTAATAAATTTTTGGTTTACGAGAATACAGGCGAATAAATCTGCTATAAAAGCTATGTTGGTTAATAGAATAGGTGACTTTTTTATTCTTTTAGCATTATTTAGTATATATTCAGTATTTAATACGCTCGATTACTCTATTGTTTTTAATCTTGTCCCTTTAAAAATAAATGATCAAATTATGATTGGGCCTTTTACTATTAATGTAATCGATTTAGTTTGTATCTTTCTATTTTTAGGTGCTATGGGTAAGTCGGCACAAATTGGGTTGCATACGTGGCTTCCTGACGCCATGGAAGGTCCAACCCCTGTTTCTGCGTTAATACACGCTGCTACTATGGTTACTGCCGGGGTATTTTTAATAGTACGCTGTTCTTTTTTATTTGAACATTCTTCATTTGCTTTATCTATAATAATTGTTGTTGGCGCTTGTACGGCATTTTTTGCATCAACAACGGGTTTATTTCAAAGTGATTTGAAAAAAGTAATTGCGTACTCAACTTGTAGTCAACTTGGTTATATGATCTTTGCTTGTGGTTTATCAGGTTATGATGTGGGTGTTTTTCATCTTTCAAACCATGCTTTTTTTAAAGCATTGTTGTTCTTAGGCGCTGGTTCGGTAATACATGCAGTTTCTGATGAGCAGGATATGCGTAAAATGGGGGGTTTACGATCTTTGCTGCCCTTTTCATACGGTATTATGTTGATAGGTTCTTTAGCATTAATTGGTTTTCCATTTTTAACTGGATTTTATTCAAAAGACATTATTTTGGAGGTTGCATTTTCTAAACATACGACGCTTGGACATTTCTGTTATTTTTTGGGTAGTTTTTCTGCTTTTTTTACCGCTTTTTATTCAACGCGAGTAATTTTTCTTGTTTTTTTATCGGAGCCTAATGGTCATCGGGCTGTCATATTAAATGCACACGAAGGTTGTTGGAAGTTGACTTTTCCTCTTTTTATATTAGCTCTGTTGAGTATCGTCGTAGGTTATATGACTAAAGATCTTTTTATTGGGTTCGGTACTAATTTTTGGGGATCTAGTTTGTTTATACTTCCAATTAATTATCATTTAGTTGATGTAGAGTTTATTTTGTTATTCTACAAATTGTTACCCTTGATTCTAACTTTTGTTGGCGCGTTATTTTCATTTTTTTTATATTCTTTAAGTGTAGAAACTTATTATGGAATTAAGAAAATGCCATCTTTTAAAATATTATTTAATTTTTTAAGTCGAAAATGGTATTTTGACCGTTTATACAATCAATTTGTTGGGCAAAGTGTATTATATTATGGGTACGCGTTTTGTTACAAGGACATGGATCGTGGTATAATTGAACGTTTAGGGCCCAACAGTTTAATAGATATTATCACTACTATTTTTAATAATTTTCGGGGGTATCAGAGTGGTAACATATTTCATTATTTGTTCACATTTTTTCTATCCATTTTATTCCTTTCTTTGTTGGTGCTCACTTGGATCTTCTAATAAAAACGGTTAGGAGGTTTTCTACGGGTAGAGAAGAGGGTAGTTTAATAGAATTTTGGGAGCATTCTTTTGGTGAATATAACTTAATTGGTAGAGTCTCAAATTGTGGCTTTGATGGTT
>Ga0007760_10103520_pt1 | contig 9741 bp, 7 predicted proteins | sample LauGreFBDMM110SN_FD_61637 | JGI IMG/M metagenome (GOLD analysis project Ga0007760, IMG submission 61637) | Metatranscriptome of freshwater lake microbial communities from Lake Michigan, USA - Fa13.BD.MM110.SN (Metagenome Metatranscriptome) | ecosystem: Environmental > Aquatic > Freshwater > Lake ... | reverse complement strand
GGGAAAGAAGTGAGTCATCTTTTTTGGTCTGACTTAAAAACATTCTTTAAACATAAGAGTGAATTTTTCAGTAAGATTGATGCGGAAAGAAAAGCTAATTTGGCGGCTAAACAATTGTTAGTGGACCAAGTGAATGGAATCGTAGAAACGGGCACAGAAACCCCTGAAATTACCAACATGGTGATTGGGCTTCAAAAGCGTTGGAAAGAAATCGGTCATGTACCTGAAAAGCAAAAAGATCAAATTTATGCTAAATTCAAGGCTGCTTGTGATGCTTACTTTAATTTAAAGAGAGAGAAAAACAAAGGACCTCAGGATGAGGAATTTGAAGCTAATCTAACGGCTAAAAATGGTATTTTATCCACCATGCAAGCTATGTTAAAAGACGCTGAGTCGTTGGCGAATTTAGGCATCATCAAAGCTGATTGGGATGCTATCGGTTATGTGCCAAGAAAAGATGTTAAGAATATTCAAGAGAAATTCAGAAATTCTTGGAACTCCTTAATTGATTTTGCGAGAACCCAACCGGCTGAAAAATTGGCGGCCTGGGGATTTGAATTGAAATCATTGTCGGCAGAAACACATCACAGCACAGAAGAAAGAAAATCCGCTGCTCCAGATGCTCGTAAAAAAATTCAGGCTTTAGAAAATGATATCGCCGTGTTAACCAATAACTTAGAGTTTTTTGCCAAGTCGAAAAACTCGGATAAGTTTAGAGCTGAAGTGGAGAAAAAGATTTTGGAAGCAGAAGCGGAATTAGAAAAATTGAAAAAAGAGTAATTTTTTTCAAGGTAGGTTTGGCATTTTAACCTAATTCGGTTAATTTGCAGTCCAATTTAAGCCTCCTTAGCTCAGCTGGTAGAGCAACTGACTTGTAATCAGTAGGTCATTGGTTCGATCCCGATAGGAGGCTCAGAAATGTTGGGGGGGTTCCAGAGCGGTCAAATGGGACGGACTGTAAATCCGTTACTTCGGTTTCGAAGGTTCGAATCCTTCCCCCCCCACAACCAATTATGAATTGGTGAATTACGAATTATGAATGAACTGCTAATTCGTAATTGATAATCCGATAGGAATCGGGTCGTAATTCGTAATTTAAAATGCGGAAGTAGCTCAGTTGGTAGAGCGATAGCCTTCCAAGCTATAGGTCGCGAGTTCGAACCTCGTCTTCCGCTCAAAGGTTATACCTTCTATGGCTCACTTAGGTGAATGGTTGAAGGTGTTCCTTAGAGCAAGTTAAAAGCCGACGTAGCTCAGCGGTAGAGCACTTCCTTGGTAAGGAAGAGGTCATGGGTTCAAGTCCCATCGTTGGCTCAGAATTAATTTAAGTAAGAATATCAATAAAATTAACCTAATAATAAGTATAAAACAAAATGGCAAAAGAAAAATTTGACCGCAGTAAGCCGCATTTAAATATCGGTACTATCGGTCACGTTGACCACGGTAAAACTACACTTACAGCAGCTATCACTAAGGTTTTGGCTGATGCAGGCTTTTCTGAAGCACGTTCATTTGATTCAATTGACTCTGCTCCGGAAGAAAAAGAAAGAGGTATCACTATTAATACTGCCCATGTGGAGTATTCAACCGCTTCTCGTCACTATGCACACGTTGACTGTCCTGGTCACGCGGATTATGTGAAGAACATGGTTACTGGTGCTGCTCAAATGGATGGTGCAATCATCGTAGTTGCTGCTACTGATGGTCCGATGCCACAAACTCGTGAACACATCCTTCTTGCACGTCAGGTAGGTGTACCTTCATTAGTTGTATTTATGAATAAAGTTGACATGGTTGACGATCCTGAATTACTTGAATTAGTAGAGATGGAAATCCGTGAACTATTAAGCTTCTACGAATTCCCTGGTGATGATATTCCTGTAATTCAGGGTTCTGCATTAGGTGGTCTTAACGGAGATCCAAAATGGGTTGGTAAGATCATGGAATTAATGGATGCTGTAGATAGCTACATTCCAATTCCTCCACGTTTGACGGAGCTTCCTTTCCTAATGCCGGTTGAAGACGTATTCTCGATCACTGGTCGTGGTACTGTTGCAACAGGACGTATCGAAAGAGGAGTTATCAACTCAAGTGAAGCCGTTGATATCTTAGGTATGGGTGCTGAAAACTTGAAATCAGTTGTGACTGGTGTTGAGATGTTCCGTAAGATTTTAGATAGAGGTGAAGCTGGTGATAACGTAGGTTTATTGTTACGTGGTATTGAGAAAACTGATATCCGTCGTGGTATGGTTATTTGTAAGCCAGGTTCAGTAACTCCACATACTGACTTCAAAGCTGAGATTTATGTATTGTCAAAAGCAGAGGGTGGTCGTCATACTCCATTCTTTAATAAATATCGTCCTCAGTTTTACTTCCGTACAACAGATGTTACCGGTGAGATCACACTTGCTGAAGGAGTAGAAATGGTTATGCCAGGTGATAACGTTACTATCAGTGTTAAACTGATTAATGCGATTGCTATGGAAAAAGGACTTCGTTTTGCAATCCGTGAAGGTGGTAGAACAGTAGGTGCAGGACAAGTAACTGAAATTGTAAAATAACAATTTCAAATAAAGGTTAATTGGATAACATAAGTCCCTTAATTGTGGACTTATGTTTTCTTATAATAAACGGGCTTAGTTTACAGTTCACTCTGTAATCGAAGATTTAATAAACGGGAATAGTTCAATGGTAGAATAGAGGTCTCCAAAACCTTTGATCAGGGTTCGAATCCTTGTTCCCGTGCTTACGCTAAATAAAAGATGGCTAACGTAGTAGAGTTTTTAAAAGAATCATATACAGAAATGACGCAGAAAGTAACCTGGCCGACATGGGTAGAGTTACAAAATTCAGCTGTATTGGTATTGGTTGCTTCCATTATCATTTCACTTGTGATTTTAGCAATGGATGAAACCGCTGGTAATGCATTAAAGATGTTTTATAAATCTCTGGTATAATTTCATATGAGCGATCAATTAAAATGGTATGTAGTTAGAGCTGTGAGCGGCAAAGAGAAAAAAGTAAAACAATATCTCGAAGCTGAAGTTAACCGTTTGGGAATTGCGCATCTCTTACCTCAGGTTCTTATTCCGATGGAGAAATACTATCAGATGAAAGATGGCAAGAAAATTGCAAAAGAAAGAAACTTTTATCCTGGATATGTCCTGATAGAAGCCGCACTTTATGGGGAACTTGAGCATGTTGTTAAAGGGATTAATAGCGTTATTGGTTTCCTTGGAGATAAGTCTGGTAATGCCGTTCCAATGAGAGCTGCTGAAGTTAACAGGATTTTAGGTAAGGTTGATGAGATGGCCGAACAAGGTGAATCAATGAACATACCTTATTATGTTGGTGAGAATGTCAAGGTGATGGACGGACCGTTCAACGGGTTTACGGGTGTTATCGAAGAGGTAAATGAAGAGAAAAAGAAACTTAAGGTAATGGTTAAGATTTTCGGAAGAAGAACACCACTTGAGTTAAATTATATGCAAGTCGAGAAAGAATAGTACTTAGTATTTAGTACAAAGTATTGAGATATAAAGACGTATAAAATATTATCGGTGGGTTGGTATCTATGTACTATGTACTTTATACTCAATACTACCAAAGGTCTTAAATGTTACATAGCTTCCACTACTAACATTGAGTTAAAAACAAATCAATAAAAATGGCAAAAGAAGTCGGTGCTTTAATAAAATTACAGATCAAGGGCGGCGCTGCTAATCCATCTCCACCGGTTGGTCCCGCATTGGGAGCAAAAGGTGTTAATATCATGGATTTTTGCAAGCAATTTAATGCACGTACCCAAGAGAAGCCAGGTAAAGTATTACCGGTTGTAATCACTGTTTATGTCGACAAGTCATTCGATTTTATCATTAAAACTCCACCTGTCGCTATCCAATTACTGGAAGTAACAGGTTTAAAGGGTGGTTCTGCAGAGCCTAACCGTAAAAAGGTTTCCAGTGTAAACTGGGATCAGGTTGAAAGCATTGCCAAAGATAAAATGACAGACCTGAACGCATTTACTGTCGAGTCAGCCATGAAAATGGTTGCTGGTACAGCACGCAGTATGGGAATTACCGTTAGCGGTGATGCACCCTGGAATAATTAATTATACAAAATCAGTTTAAGAAGTGGCTAGATTAACAAAAAATCAAAAATTGGCACATTCCAAAATTGAGGTTGGGAAAGCATACTCATTAACTCAGGCCTCGGCTTTGGTTAAAGATATCACAACTACAAAGTTTGATGCTTCGGTTGACTTGGATGTACGCTTAGGTGTAGATCCTCGGAAAGCGAACCAAATGGTACGTGGAATTGCAAATCTCCCTCATGGTACCGGTAAAACTGTTCGTGTTTTAGTTCTTTGCACTCCTGATAAGGAAGCAGAAGCTTTAGCAGCCGGAGCAGATTACGTAGGTCTGGATGAATACATTGCCAAAATAGAAGGTGGATGGACTGACATTGATATCATTATTACTATGCCTAGTGTGATGGCAAAAGTGGGTAAACTTGGCCGTGTTTTAGGTCCAAGGAACCTGATGCCTAATCCAAAGTCAGGAACTGTTACTACAGATGTAGGTAAAGCAGTGACTGATGTAAAAGGTGGTAAAATTGATTTCAAAGTTGACAAAACAGGAATCATTCATGCTTCTATCGGAAAAGTATCTTTCGATGCTGATAAAATTTATGAGAACGCTCTTGAAGTAATTCAAACAATCTCAAAATTAAAACCATCAGCAGCAAAAGGAACTTATTTCAAAAGCATTCACATGTCGTCGACAATGAGTCCGGGAATAGAAATTGAAACTAAATCAGTAGCAGGAATCTAATCATGAGAAAAGAAGAAAAACACGAAGTTGTTCTTGCTTTAACAGAGACGATTGCTGAGTACGGTAATTTTTACATTACCGATACTGCAAACCTGTCTGTAGCAAAAGTAAATGATATTCGCCGCAAATGTTTCGAGAATGACATCAAAATGCAGGTTGCTAAGAATAAACTTATCAGGAAGGCTATGGAAGCCTCTGAGGGTGATTTTAGTGAAATGTTCGACGTACTAAAAGGGTCTTCATCTATATTATTCTCAAAGTCAGCAAATGCTCCGGCAAAGCTGATCAAACAATTGAGAAAGTCAGGTGACAAACCGGTACTGAAAGCTGCATATATTGATTCAGCGATATTCATTGGCGACAATCAGTTAGACGCCCTGGTTAACCTTAAATCTAAGGAAGAATTGGTGGCAGACATCATTGCATTGCTTCAATCTCCTGCTAAAAACGTTATCTCTGGCTTACAGTCTGGTGGTAATAAACTTGCAGGAATTGTTAAAACATTACAAGAAAGAGGGTAACGAACACCTTAGAGTTCGATAAAATTATTCAATTACAGAATTTTAAAATTAAAATAAAATGGCAGATTTAAAATCGTTTGCTGAGCAATTGGTAAACTTAACAGTAAAAGAAGTTAACGAATTAGCTCAAATATTAAAAGATGAGTACGGTATTGAGCCAGCTGCAGCAGCAGTGGCAGTAGCAGCAGTTTCAGGTGGCGGTGACGCTCCAGCAGCAGCGGTAGAGCAAACAGCTTTCGATGTAATATTGAAAGAAGCTGGTGGTTCTAAACTGGCAGTTGTTAAATTGGTAAAAGATCTTACAGGTTTAGGCTTGAAAGAAGCTAAAGATTTAGTAGACGGAGCACCTAAAGAAGTTAAAACTGGTGTTGACAAAGCAGAAGCTGAGTCACTGAAAAAAGCACTGGAAGAAGCTGGAGCTACTGTTGAGATTAAGTAATCTTAACTCATAAAAACTATAGCCTTAGACTCCGATTTTCATCGGGGTCTATTGCTATTTGTATTATACCCAATAATGTTAGACCTACATGTCCGCCCCAGGCGGGTGAACAGGACTCAGTTTATTTACTAAACTAAATTCTCAATCCCTTGGCAAACAAAATTAAGCACAACGAAAGAGTAAATTTTGCTACCAGTAAGCACGTGATGGATTATCCTGATTTTCTGGATGTTCAGTTGCAATCTTTCAGAGAATTTTTTCAGCTTGAAACAACTTCAGACAACCGCCATCAGGAAGGTTTGTTCAAAGTTTTCTCTGAGAACTTTCCGATCTCTGACTCAAGAAATATATTTGTTCTGGAATTTCTTGATTATTTCATTGATCCGCCGCGTTATGATATACACGAGTGTATCGAGCGTGGTTTAACTTACAGTGTTCCATTAAAGGCTAAGCTTCGCTTGTCTTGTAATGATGCAGAACACGAAGATTTTGAAACAATAGTACAGGATGTTTATTTGGGAACTATTCCATATATGACTCCTAAAGGTACGTTTGTTATCAATGGTGCTGAGCGTGTAATTGTTTCTCAATTGCACCGTTCACCGGGTGTTTTCTTCGGTCAAAGCCGTCATACAAACGGAACTAAATTATATTCGGCCCGTGTAATTCCTTTTAAAGGTTCATGGATTGAATTTGCTACTGATGTAAATAATGTGATGTACGCTTACATCGATCGTAAGAAGAAATTCCCTGTAACTACGCTTTTGCGTGCTATTGGCTATGATTCTGATAAGGATATTCTTGAATTATTTGAACTTGCTGATGAAGTAAAAGTGAGTAAATCCGGTTTGAAGAAAGCTGTTGGCCGTAAACTTGCCGCCAGAGTTCTTAAGAAATGGGTGGAAGATTTTGTGGATGAAGATACCGGTGAAGTTGTTTCTATTGATCGTAATGAGATCATTATGGAACGCGAAACTGTTCTTGAAGACGAGCATATCGATATGATCATTGATGCTGGAGTAAAAACAATCATTTTAACCAAAGATGATGCGGTAAACAGCGGTGATTATACAATCATATACAATACATTACAAAAAGATACCTCTAACTCAGAAAAGGAAGCGGTAGAACATATCTATCGTCAGCTTCGTAACGCTGAACCACCTGATGAAGAAACAGCCCGCGGTATTATCGACCGTTTATTCTTCTCTGATAAAAGATATGATCTGGGTGATGTGGGTCGTTACCGCATTAACCGTAAATTGAAATTAGCAACTCCTATTGAAACTAAGGTTTTAACAAAACAGGATATCATTGCCATCGTTAAGTACCTGATCAAACTGATCAATTCTAAAGCTGAGGTGGATGATATTGATCACTTGTCAAACCGACGTGTTCGTACAGTAGGAGAGCAGTTATATGCGCAGTTCGGTGTTGGTTTGGCTCGTATGGCCCGAACAATCCGTGAGCGTATGAACATTCGTGACAACGAGGTCTTTACTCCGACAGATCTGATCAATGCCCGAACCCTGTCTTCTGTGATTAATTCATTCTTCGGAACCAATCAGTTATCACAGTTTATGGATCAAACCAATCCACTTGCCGAGATTACTCACAAGCGACGTTTGTCGGCATTAGGTCCAGGTGGTCTTTCGCGTGAGCGCGCAGGTTTTGAGGTTCGTGATGTTCACTACACGCATTATGGTCGTTTATGTACTATTGAAACTCCTGAAGGTCCGAATATCGGTTTGATTTCTTCTTTATGTGTTCATGCCAAGATAAACAACCTGGGTTTCATTGAGACTCCTTACCGTAAGGTTTTGGATGGTCGTGTTGTTGTTGAAGAGCCGGTTATTTACCTTTCTGCAGAAGATGAAGAAGGTAAAACTATTGGCCAGGCAAATGCGGTTTATAATGATAAAGGTAATTTTGAAACGCTGCATGTAAAAGCACGTTATGAAGGTGACTTCCCAGTAATTGAGCCTAAGAAGCTTGATTTAATGGATATTGCTCCAAACCAGATTACTTCAATTGCAGCTTCATTAATTCCATTTCTTGAACATGATGATGCTAACCGTGCATTGATGGGATCAAACATGCAGCGTCAGGCAGTTCCATTATTGCGTCCTGAATCTCCGATTGTGGGTACAGGCCTCGAGGGCAGAGTAGCCCGCGATTCACGTACTCTTATTAATGCAGAAGGTAGCGGTGTTGTAGAATATGTAGATGCAAATGAGATCCGTATTCGTTACGAAAGAAATGAGGACGATGTACTCGTATCATTCGAAGGGGAGGTTAAATCATACCGATTGATTAAATTCAAGAAAACAAATCAGAGTACCTGTATTAATTTGAAACCGATCGTTAAGAGAGGTCAGAAAGTTGAAAAAGGACAGGTCCTTTGTGAAGGATATGCAACTCAGGATGGAGAATTGGCTTTGGGTAGAAACCTAAAAGTGGCTTTCATGCCGTGGCAGGGATTCAACTTTGAGGATGCGATTGTAATTTCTGAACGCGTGGTATCTCAGGATATCTTCACTTCATTGCACATCGAAGAATTTGAACTTGAAGTTCGTGATACCAAACGTGGAGAAGAGGAATTAACTCCGGATATTCCTAACGTATCTGAAGAGGCAACTAAAGACCTTGATGAGAACGGAATTATCCGTGTAGGTGCCGAGATTAAGGAAGGTGATATTCTTATTGGCAAGATCACTCCGAAAGGAGAGTCTGATCCTTCACCGGAAGAAAAGCTTTTAAGAGCGATTTTTGGTGATAAAGCCGGCGATGTGAAAGATGCATCCCTTAAAACTCCTCCATCAATCCATGGAGTTGTCATTGATACTAAATTGTTTTCCCGTGCTAAGAAAACTACCAAGCAGGAAGAAAAAGCACTGATTGAGAAATTAGATGCTAAACACAATAAAGCAGTTAAGGAATTGAAAGATACCTTGATTGAGAAATTATTCGTCATTGTGAATGGTAAAACTTCACAGGGTGTATTCAATGTATACAAAGAATTACTGGTAGCTAAAGGCGTGAAGTTCACCCAGAAGATACTTACTGAACTTGAGTATGCAAATGTGAATCCAACGAAATGGACAACTGATGAGGATAAAAATGAACTGATCAAGCAAACACTACACAATTATAACATTAAGCTTAATGAAGAGCTTGGTGCTTACAAGCGTGATAAGTTTGCCATCAGTGTAGGAGATGAGCTTCCATCAGGAATTGTTCAGATGGCTAAAGTTTATGTTGCTAAGAAGCGTAAACTGAAAGTAGGTGATAAGATGGCCGGACGTCACGGAAATAAAGGTATTGTTGCGAGAATTGTTCGTGATGAAGACATGCCTTTCCTTGAAGACGGAACTCCTGTGGATATCGTGTTAAATCCATTGGGTGTACCATCTCGTATGAACCTCGGGCAAATCTATGAAACAGTTTTAGGATGGGCCGGTAAGGAACTTGGAATGAAGTTCGCTACGCCGATTTTCGACGGTGCATCTCATGATGAGGTTGAAGAATGGGTAGATAAGGCGGGAATTCCTAAATCTGGAAGAACCTATCTTTATAATGGTTTAACCGGAGATCGCTTTGATCAGCAGACAACAGTTGGTATTATATACATGCTGAAACTGGGTCACATGGTTGATGATAAGATGCATGCTCGTTCAATCGGACCATATTCATTGATTACACAACAGCCATTGGGTGGTAAAGCCCAGTTCGGAGGTCAGCGTTTTGGTGAGATGGAGGTTTGGGCTCTTGAAGCATTCGGTGCAGCTAACATTCTTCAGGAAATACTTACAGTTAAATCTGATGATGTTGTAGGCCGTGCAAAAACCTACGAAGCAATCGTTAAAGGTGAAAACCTACCAACCCCATCAGTTCCTGAATCATTCAATGTATTGGTTCATGAATTAAGAGGATTAGGTTTAGATATCAC
>Ga0007760_10072960_pt1 | contig 9744 bp, 5 predicted proteins | sample LauGreFBDMM110SN_FD_61637 | JGI IMG/M metagenome (GOLD analysis project Ga0007760, IMG submission 61637) | Metatranscriptome of freshwater lake microbial communities from Lake Michigan, USA - Fa13.BD.MM110.SN (Metagenome Metatranscriptome) | ecosystem: Environmental > Aquatic > Freshwater > Lake ... | reverse complement strand
CATGGGTCAAATCAGAAATTTTCATAAATGCCTTGACTGGAAGTCAAAACTTTTCTTCTATTACTTTTGAATAATAATTTGTATGCTACAAACGATAAAACAACAACACCAACTACAACACCTGCAACTATACCAAATAATTTAAGATTTTATTCATATTATATGGTATCTTTAATTTCATTATGTTCGTGTTATACAATTTATTAAGTATTATCGATAGTTTATTCGACTCCATCTACTTAAGCTTTTTCATCAGATTAAACTTAATGAGCTGTTGTTAAATCTTTTCTTGCATCAATTACTTCTTAAGTTGCTTCTACTTTTTCTTAAAGACTATCAATTTAAGTTTCAAGTTAAGCTTTTTATATTTAATCCTCTTGGAGTTATTATTCAGTTTATTTGATTTCTTAATCTACATTATCAAGATCACTGAAGTTTATGAGATAATTTTATTTCATGGATAAGAAATCTAATGAGGATTTATTCATATCTTTTTTCATTTATAAGAGTTTACCAGATAATACAGCTAATCTATTTTAATAGAATTTAGATTTGTTGTAGAAGAAGCTAGTGTTAGATTGGGTTTATTTAACAATATATTAGTGTTCTGATGCCCATTGTTGATATTACTATTATTTCTTAGCCAATTCTTATTCTGCTAATAGTAATTTTTATTTTTATTCAACCAATATATTTTTGTTTTAATCGATTTTTTATTCATTTTGATCTATAGATTTAGCTAATTTTAATACTGTGGTGCTATCTACATTAGAATATTTAATTTAGGTAGATGCTACATCTTTATATTTATTTTCAAGATTGAAAACTAATTGATCAGCTTTTTATTATTTAATTAAAGCAGCTTCAGCTTTGGCTCTATTATCTTCTTCCTCTCTGATATATTATACATCTAATTTGTATAATCTAGCTAATTCTAAAGTATCAGCATCAAGATCTTTTTATTTTGAAGTGACTTAATTTCTAAGCTAACTGATGGGTTCGAGTTATTATGAAGTTTAGAATTTTAATTTATCAATCTTTTATTAATAATCAGTAATGCTAAGTTCAAGACTATCGGTTTATGATTTAAGATTGGTTGTTTATTAGGTGTCTGTTTGGATTTGTAAGGATAATTAATCAATTTATGCCTTATTTTATGAAATTTCTAGTGTATAGGATTAAACTTTGGTAACTAAACCATTATATTCATCAGTGAATGCTTTAATTTATTTGACAAAATATTCTTTAGTTTAATTTTCGAGATCAATCAATTGTTTTACACTAAGTTTTAATGTTGAAATCTTTTCTAAATATTTTTTATCATTTTATTCTTGTAACTAATATTCTTGAACTTTTGTTTATAATTTTTTAAGTTAAGCATGTTATTCTTCCTATACTTTTAAGTTATCAGAAACTTATTTTTTCAAATCTTTAATTAATTATGAATTTGTTTAATTATCAGATTACAATTTAGAGATCTATACATTAGTATTCAATTAATCATTAGTAAGAGATTAAATTCTAGCTTCAAGAACAGTTTTGGTTTAGGTATTTGAGGTAAAATAACTATTAGCGGATTATAAGTTTTATTAAGCTTATTTGAATTATTCTTATGCAAGTTAAAGATTTTATTAAGATTTTTCATATTATTATCTTTATTCTGTGAGTTTTCTTTGACTATCATCAATAGACTTTTAGAGAATCTAAACTTAGGAGTTGTTACTATTTTATTGATCTTATAATCTTTATTCTTATTATTTTAATTCTAAGATTTTGTTTGAGAAAGCTAATTATTGAGAAGTTTTTTCATCAATTTATTTTTAATTTTCTGATTTACTTGTTTCAAATACAGTAATATCATTGGTTAAGGATAAGACTTATTTCTTCAATTAATCAATTTATTAAGAGAGTTATACGTCAACAACTTCTTTTTTTTTATCTGACTCTACTTATTTTTTAAGAGTTTCTAATTATTGATTTTTTTCATCTAAACTGGCTTTTTTATTTACAATACTTTGGGTTAAATCGAAATAAGTTTATCTTTTAGCTTAGATTTGAGGTTACAAGTTATCAATACTCTATCTAATAGTTTATACGGAATTTTGAATACTAGTGATAGAACTTGTTGCTGTTGCACTAGATTCAGTCAATTTTTTAATTTCATCTTTTTTAGATTGGATATCTTACTTTTACTAAATTAATTTTAATCCGAGTGCATCATTTTCTTATTATTGATTAGCGTAAGTTAATTTGAGTGCTTAATAGGAAATAGTTGCTTATTATAAATCTTCTTTGTTTTTCAAGAGGTTTTTTTCTAAATTTTCATTATCACTTTAGTATTTCAAAATTTAAGTTTATATTTATTCTAATTGTTACTTGAGTTGAGTAACTTCTAAATTGGTAGTTTAAGAAGTAAAAGATAAACTTTAGAGTTTGCTTTCAACTGAAGTTTTTTCTGATTATAATTTAGCTTTTGAATCTTATCCTTGTTTGATTTATTTATTTAACTATTCTACAATTTATGTTGAAGATTAGATTTTGACAACTAATGCATCATCTAAATTTTTATTTGTAATATATTGTGAAGTTGTTTATGCACTTTATTATTCTAATTAGAGTTATTATTATTACAAATTTTCAATAATCTTTTAATTAGAAGTTGCTGAAGAATTGGCTTGATCTAATTAACTTTACAATAAATTGACGGTTGTTGTAAGGCTTTAGATAGTTGTTGATTTCTAGGCAATATCGATTACAAGTTAACTAAGTCTTTAGCTTTATTATTAGTATAGTTTAACTAATTATTCATTAGATTTCTAATCTTAATCTAATTGATTTTTGAGTACAAGGTCATTTACTTAATCTTATTATCTTTTAAGTAATTAACTTTAAAGGACATTATATTCTTTGTTGTCTTTTTCATATTATACTTTGAGATCATCAATTTTAGCTTAATTGGAATCAAGATCTTATTAGAGTTTACTTATTTCTGATGTCTCTTTTTTAGTTGATTCAGAATAGTCAGCTATTTTTTTATTATTATCATCAATCTTTATTTTTAAGTCTGAAATTTATTTACTATAATCAACTTTTGATGACATAATTTCATTATTTTCATCTATCAATTTTTTATTTGATTATTTTAATTAATCTTGGCTATTAGTTAAGGTTTTTAATTAATCAACTTCATCAACAAGAGTTTTGACATCACTTGTTTTTTTATCAACATCTGCCTTTAATCCTGGTAATGAATTATTGAGTTTATCAACTTTTTCTTTTAATTCATCGACTGCTTATTTAAGTGCATAAGCTTAATCACTTTATTTTTTTTCTTTATCATAAAGTTATTAATCTAGATTGATATTATCATTAAGTTTTTATAATTTAGCATTAAGAGTTGTGATTTAAGTTTCATAGTTTTAAATATCTGATTTAGCCTTAGTTACTTAGGCATTAGAATCAAGAATATCTTTAATCAATTAGTCCAATTTTTTCTTATTTTCTGCTTCAACATCAGGAGAATGTTTGTAGGAATTTATTTTAACTAATTATGAATCAAGTTGAGTTTTAAGGTCATTTAATGTACTAGTAGCTTTTGAGAGAGTAGCTTATAAATCATCAGCTTATTTTTAAGATTATTTCATTTAATCACTCAAGACAGCTTCCTATTCAACTTTATATTGGTCATCTTATCTTTTTAATTCAACTTATTAAAGTGTTATTTAAGTAGATTCTAACAATTTTTATAATCTAGTTGCCTCTGTAGATTATGTATTAACTTATTATTGTAATTAAACTGCTTAATCTTTAGTTAGAGTTAAACTGGATAATTATTATTCAGATGATTAAAGTTATTAAGTAACTTATTCTAAATTTTGTTTTAATTATGACAAAGTTTATTTCAATTCTTAGACTTAAACTTCATAACCGGCATCTCTTTAGGCGACGACTTTTACTAAATCATAAGCCTTTTAAGATTCTTAGGTTTATTAATTTTAATAAGAAATAGTTTGGGTATTCACTGTATTTTCTTATTATAATTTCAAATTTTGATCAGAATCTTATAATTATTAAGTTGTTTTAGAATTTATTTAACTAGTAAGTTCTTTGATCTAACTTTACATTTATTCACGTTCTTATTAATCTAATTTAAGTTTTTCTTTGAATTCTTAATCTCTTTAAAGTTAAGCTAGGTTGGATATATGTTAATCTTAGTTAGCTTTAAAGTTTTATTAGATTTAAGCTAGTTATAAAGTTAAGCTTTTAATATTAAAATCTTTTTTTTCGACATCTGCTTGAGTGACTTCGATATTTTTTTCTACTTAATTTAATTGTTCTCGGACTCTTTTTAATTCTGCATGATTACCAACAGCTAATTAGACTTAATCTTTAAGACCTAAAAGAAGTTGTTCTTGATTTTGAAGTGATTAGGTTAGTTAAGCTTTTTGGGTTCTCAAATTATCAAGTTATTATGTTAATTCTTAGATTCTTTATTTATCAAGTTTAACGGCAGATTCATAATTTTCTGAATCGGCTTACCAATTAGCTTAATCATTAACTGTCTTAGTTGTTTCACTAGCTTTGGTTGAGACTACTTGTAAACTAGTTTCATCATTGACGACTTTTTATTTAAGGTTTGCGACTTCAAGTTCTTTTTTTTATTTTTAAGCTCTATCGAATTATAAAGTAGATTCATCCTTAGCCAAAGATTATTTAAGTTATTCAATTTATTGAGTTACTTCTAAAATTTATTATTTTTAAGATTAAAGATCAGCACCACAACCAGTACTTTTTGCAATTTCTTATTCATCAATATTTAATTCATTTTCTTCAGATTTGATTTTAGCAGATTAATCATTAGTAATTTTGGTTAATTTTTCGATTTCAACTTCGTATCCACTTAATTTGGTCATATCTGTCAACAATGTTTGTTATTGGATATTTATTTATGAGTTGAGTTCTTTTAATTATCGAGATTATGAATCGATAAAGCTTTTGTTTTCTTAAATTTTCAATTCATATTCTTATATTTAAGATCGAAGTTATTCTATGGTATAAGTAACTTTTTACTAGCTTTCTTATTATTATTATTTTTACTAGCTTTCTTATTATTAAACTTTTTATTCAACTCTCTTAAGTTCTTAAGATTCATTATATTTAGCTAGTCTTTCTGCTTCTTATTTTTGTTCATTATATCTTAATTGTTCAAGTCTGATTTCTTCTTTTCTTTTTTTCAAATCTTCTAATTTGAGAGTCAATTATTAGGTTTATTTTGTATCATTTTCAATTTATGCTTTTGCTTATTATAATTATGCTTCGCTTTATTTCAACACATTTTCATATTTATCAGAATATTTTTAAGTTGCATATTTAACTTTTTCAACTTTAACTGTATTTTCTTAGATTTTTTATTACAATTCTTTGGATTCATTTTCAGCTCTTTCTGTTTCAGCTACGGCTTTATTATATCTTTCAATGGTTTCTAAAGCTAATCTTTTGTGATTATCAGTTGAAGTTTTTTAGAGTTAAAGTTTTTAATAAACAACATTATATTCATCTTCAACATTTTTAAGTTTCACAACAAGTCCATCCATAGTATCTTAACTTTATTTTTGATCGGATTCATAAGTTAATAATTTTTACTTCAATTCAGCAACAGATTTTTAGTCTAATTATAATTTTTAAGTAGCTTGCTATAGAAGACTTTAAGCACTTTAGTAATTTTATTAAGTGTTCAACAAATTTTATTAGCTTAATTTGTATTTCTATAATTCTAATTCGTAAGTAGATTAATATGAGGTTAAAGTTTATTAAATCTTAACATTTTAAGTTTATTCTTCAAAAAGTTGTTTTCTAAATAGTTCTGCATTTTCATAATCAGCTTTCGTTTCTTTGATTACTCTTAATTCTTATTAGATATAATTATAAGCAGTATCTGAATGTTTAGCAATAAGGGCACTTTCATCGAGTTGCTTTTATTAAGTTTAACCAAGATCTTATTTATAGAATTCGAGTTATTATTTGAGATCTGCCAATTAGGTTTTATCTTGATTATATTATTGTTAAAGAACACTCAATTGGTTATTAAGAGTCAATAGATCATTTTCTAATTTAGATTTTTTCTAACTAGTTAAGATTATTGATGCCTCTAATTCAGTTGTTTAATTGTTTACATTTTAAAGTTAATCGTTGTCGGTTTTTATTTATTGTTAGAGTTATTGCAATTTATTTTAATCAGATTAATATTTAACTTACAAACCATCAAGATTTAGATTATTTTGTTATATACCAACTTATAATGATGCAATTTAATTATTAACTTAAGTGTATGATGCTTAAGAGGTTGATAATTATTAATTAAGGTTATCACGAGCCAATCTAGATTATTCCAATGATGCTTAGACCTTTGAGAGCTAATCATATTGTTAACTTAATTTTTCTTTCAAAAGTTTAACATTAGTTTCTTTTTCATTAAGGGATTGACTTAACTATTATTAAACTTAGGCATCAAGTTCATGTTGTTAAAGGTATAATCTGAGTGTTTCAGCTTAATCTTATTCTGATTAGAGTAATTTTGAGACTTCGGTAAGTTAAGTTTAAGTTTATTGTTCAGCTTATTAAGCTTAAGAATAGTTAGCTTCAATTTTATCTTTTTCACTTTAAAATTTTGATTATTAATCTTATAAAGTCTATAATTCTAATTATCGAGATTAAAGTAATTCTGTATTTTAAAATGCAGTAAGTTTAGCTTATTGTAAATTACTATCTTGTAAACTCAATTAGGTAAAGAGTTAGCTTTATTCAGTTTATCGTTAATTCAATTGTTTTTGTAAATCTGACTATTGTTATTTTAAAAATTTAAGTTAATCTGTTTCTTATTAGAGGTTTAATTGGGAATTTTATAAATCTAATGTTTTACTTTAGAATGTATTTCTCAATTATTCTAATTATGTTTATTTAGATGGTAAGACTGAATTATATTGTGCGATATCTTTATTTTGTTAATCGATTAGATCTTTATCTTACTTATATTTAAGTGATTTGGCATCAACATCAGCTCTAAGTTTATCGATTTCTTTTAATTCATTATTGTATTAATCGGGTAATGCAGATTATTGAGATAACAATAATTTTTCTTCATCTTATTTTAATTAAAGTTTGGCATTTAAGTCTAAGAGTTTTTATTATGATTCTGTAGCCAATTATTGAGCTTAGTCGACTTAAGTCTAGAGATTACTAACACTTTTTTGATTTTAATCGTTATTTGATTTCAATTATTGGTATTGGTCATTTAATTAAGATTTACTTAATGTCAACTAGTCTATGGTTTAGGTTTATTTAGTGCTTTAATCTTAATCACTTTAAATTAATTTAGCAGTAGATTAAACATTTTATTGATTTAAATCCATTTGGCTTTTTAATTAATCTATCTAAGTTTTTAAATCACCATAAGATAAAATTTCATCGTTTACTTTTTTTAATAAATTCTAATCTTTCGAAATATTATCTTTTGATTCTTTGGATGAATTTTGTAATTTTTATAATTCTTCTTTAGATGATGCTTCTTTTTTTTTAAGTTCTGTAAGTTGATGATCTTATTTTACAAATTATTCTGATACTTTTAATTTTTCATCTTCTAATTTTTTGTTTTATTCATTTAATTGGTTTAATTCTTAGATTTTTTATTTAGCATCACCAATTTTTGCATTAGCATCTTTAATTAATTATTCATCTTTAGCCAATTAAGATTTATTTGATTAATCTAATCCAGTTAAAGTAGATTTTTATCCTTATAATTGATTCAATTATTGAGTAAGTTTTGAAATAGTTTGATCCAATTCATCTTTCTTTTTGGTAAGATCCTCATATTATTTTTAATTAAGTGTTTACGAAGCCTAATATCCTGCTTCATTATATATATAAGTTGAAGCATCAGTTAATTTTTAAAGGAGTTCTTTTTCTGTATTTTATTATTTAGTTATATCTGTATTTAATGATTCAACTTTTGAAAGTTTTTCTTTGACTTGTAAATTGAGTTAAGATAAATCAGCTTTTGCTTTTTCAAGAGTAGCAGAATCAACTTTCGATTTATTTTCAAAACTATTGTCGATGATCTATTAATTTTTTTGAATTTCAACTTAGTCGGCTTTTATTGAGGCTTAAGTTTGTGAAAGAAGTAGTTAGCTCTATTCAATTGATTTTTTATTGACTTCGATTAATCTTTTATATTCTAAATTTAATTTAAGAGTGTCATCATATTTAGAGATTTTTAGATTATCACTATCAATAGATGCTTAGGCTTATGTGATTTATTCATTATATCGTTTGATATTTGCGAGATATGTATCAAGTTGAGCTTATAAAAGAGGGTTATTTTAAGACAAAACTGTATATTTTTGAATTAAATCACTATCTTTGGCAAGATTTTCTTAGGCTAATTTTAATTTTTCTTGATTCACTTTTAGAGCAGCAGAATCCTATTCGTATTATGCTTTGAAGGCTTAATTTTTTGCAACTAATTTATTTTCTTCATCTAATTTGGATTTGATATAATTATAGGATTAGGTCACTTCTTATAGTTAGGCATCAATTCCATATTTAGCATTATAGGTTTAAGCTAATTGATCTCTAGTTTATTTCAATTATTATTCAACACTTTGAGCTTATTGTTGATTTTATTAGAGAGTAGTTTAGTCTAAAGTTAAGGCGGCTTTAAGATCAGAAACTTATTGTTAAAGGCCAGCGTTAGATTAGAGAACTTGATTTTCTTTTGCAACTCTAACTTCGAGATCTTTGAGTTCTTATGATTTAAATTAAACGTTGCTTTTGAGATCGAATTCTTTTTCAGTACTTTTAGTTTATTTATTTACTAAATCATCTAGTAATTATTTATCTTATTTATATTTCTCTTAAGCTTGAGTACTGACCTGTTTGTCAAGTTAGTCTTGTTAAATAGCTTCTTGATCTTTTTCTACTTAAATTCTTTTCTATTCAAGAGTTTATTTGGTAGTTTCAAGGTATTTTTGTATATCATCAGCTTCACGATTGAGTTAATCAATTTAAAGTTTATCGTTTTAGATTATTGGTAAGTCTCTATCAATGATTGCTTTAAAAGCAACATTTCTCTAAATGATTTTTTCGTTTTCTTTAATAGTTAATTCTTTTAATGATATAGATGCTTCGAGTTATGATGATTTTTAGGTCAATTATATGACTTCTTAAGAAGCAGTTTGGATTTGAGTTGTGAGTGAGGCGATTTCTGTTGAGTAATTTTATGCCAATTTCTTTTTTTATTCTAGTTCGGCTTAATCTTATGTCAACTTTAATTTAGAGGCTTCAGATTACTCTTTACACTCTCTATTTTTTTTTAGGATAGCATCGTCTTTCTCGATTTAGGCGTGAAGTTCTGTGAGTCTAACTTCGTAAGATTTTTAGAGTTAAGTCAATCGTTAAACTTCAGCCTAACCTTTTTGAACTTTATAGTTATTTTGCTAGAGATTAGTGTAATCTCTATCAAGTTAGTCTTAAGTATTTTTTATTTCAAGAGACATGGCTTATTTTCTGGCAGTCAATTAATCTAAGTTGTCTTTTAGATTATTCAACTTAAGTTCTGACTCTAATCTACTCGTGTCTGATCCGCTGTCTGCATTAGCATAAATAACATTAGAGTTAAGAATGCATAAAAGTGCAAGAAGCAATATTGATAAATCAATCGTTCTCATTTTTTACCTTAAAAAGTTTTTT
>Ga0007760_11447838_pt1 | contig 9941 bp, 17 predicted proteins | sample LauGreFBDMM110SN_FD_61637 | JGI IMG/M metagenome (GOLD analysis project Ga0007760, IMG submission 61637) | Metatranscriptome of freshwater lake microbial communities from Lake Michigan, USA - Fa13.BD.MM110.SN (Metagenome Metatranscriptome) | ecosystem: Environmental > Aquatic > Freshwater > Lake... | reverse complement strand
CAAGAGACACCTGCAGGTAATTCAGTTTTTAACAATGAATCTAGAATATTAGGAGACAAAATTGTTAAATCAATAAAACGTTTATATAAACGAACTTCAAAATGTTCTCTGGAATCTTTATCAATATGAGGCGAACGTAATACACAAAAACGTTTAATTTTAGTTGGTAATGAAACAACTCCTTTTAAAGTGCACTCAGAATTTAGTAAACTACTTCTTAATTGTTGACAAGCTGTTTCGATTAAATCTTTATTGAAAGATTTTAAAAGTATACGAAATTTCATAATTATTTAATAATTTTTGTTACTAAACCTGAACCTACTGTTCTTCCACCTTCACGAATTGCTAAACGCATTCCATTTTCAATTGCAATTGGTGAAATTAATTCAATTTTCATTGTAACATTATCTCCTGGCATAACCATTTCAATACTTTCACCTTCAGAATTAAAATCTGCAATCTGACCAGTAACATCAGTTGTTCTAACATAGAATTGTGGACGGTAGCCTTTAAAAATAGCCGTATGTCTTCCACCTTCTTCTTTTGTTAAAATATAGACTTCTGCTTCGAAGGCAGTATGTGGATTAATAGAACCTGGTTTTGAAAGAACCATACCACGTAAAACATCATTTTTCTGAACACCACGTAATAAAATACCGATATTATCACCCGCCATTCCTTTATCTAACGTTTTTTGGAACATTTCCATTCCTGTAACTGTAGTTGTTTTAGTTTCCGCTAAACCTACAAGCTCTACAGTGTCACCAATATTTACAGAACCTCTTTCAATTCTTCCTGTAGATACTGTTCCACGTCCTGTAATTGAAAAAACGTCTTCGATTGCCATTAAGAATGGTTTATCAACTTCTCTTTCCGGTGTTGGAATATAAGTATCAACTGCATTCATTAATTCAAAAATTTTATCCACCCATTTATCTTCACCAGCTTTAATTTTTGGATTTTTAGATACAGCGTCAAAAGCTAATAATGCAGATCCTGCAACAAATGGAATTTCATCACCTGGATAATCATAGCTTTGTAATAATTCACGTAATTCTAATTCAACTAATTCTAATAACTCAGCGTCATCAACTTGATCAGCTTTATTTAAAAACACTACTAATTTTTTAACTCCTACTTGACGAGCTAATAAGATATGTTCACGTGTTTGTGGCATAGCCCCATCTGCAGCGGAAACAACTAAAATTGCTCCATCCATTTGCGCGGCACCTGTAATCATATTTTTTACATAATCAGCGTGGCCTGGGCAGTCAACGTGGGCATAATGACGAAAACTTGTTTCATATTCAACATGAGCTGTATTAATTGTAATACCGCGAGCTCTTTCTTCAGGAGCTGCATCAATATCTTCATATTTTTTTAATACGGCACCACCTAATGTAGATAATGTAGCTGTAATGGCTGCTGTTAAAGTTGTTTTACCATGGTCAACATGTCCAATTGTTCCAATATTAATATGTGGTTTAGTTCTTTCAAATTTATCTCTTGCCATTTTTTTTCTTTTAAATTTTTTAATAATTTATTTATGGATATATACTTTTGACGAATTTTTTTTTATCTAAACTGTGCAAAAGCTTTATTAGCTTCTGCCATTTTATGAGTTTCTTCCTTTTTCTTAATTGAATTTCCTAATCCTTTTGCAGCTTCTAATAATTCATTTGCTAATTTTAAAGCCATTCCTTTCCCAGATCGTTTACGTGAATATTCGACAACCCAACGAACGGCTATATTTGTAGAACGAAATTTGTTTAATAAAGTTGGAACTTGGTAAGTAGCACCTCCAACTCTTTTGGCTTTTAATTGGACACGTGGACTAATGTTACGAATTGCTTTTTCTAAAATCAAGATAGGATTTTGATTTGTTCTAAATTCGATAAAATCAAAAGCTTTATAAATTAAACGTTTTGCTAGTCTTTTTTTCCCACATTTCAGAATACGATTTACTAATAAACTAACTAAAAGATTATCATATTTAGAATCGCGTTCAGGAAAACGTTTTTTAGTTGATATTCTACGTGACATAATTTAAAATTTTCAGTTTATTTTTTTGTTTTTACAGTTCCTGGAACTGCTTTTCTAGCTCCATATTTTGATCTTCCTTGACGTCTGTCTTTTACTCCAGTACAGTCTAAAGCGCCACGAATAATTTTATATCTTACTCCTGGTAAATCTTTAACACGTCCACCACGAACTAAAACAATAGAATGCTCTTGAAGAGTATGTCCTTCTCCTGGAATATATGCTGTAATTTCGAACCCACTTGTTAATTTTACTCTAGCAACTTTTCGAATTGCTGAATTAGGTTTTTTCGGAGTTGTAGTATAAACTCGGGTACAAATACCACGACGTTGAGGACATGAATTTAAAGCTGGTGCTTTAGTACTATTTAATACTTTTGTTCGACTTAATCTAACTAATTGTTGTATTGTAGGCATAATTCTATGAAATATTTTTTTACTTTTTACGATCTAAATCTTTTTTACTATATTTTCGTTCAAATTTATCAACTCTACCTTCAGCATCAATAATTTTTTGTGAACCAGTATAAAATGGATGATTCCCTGACCAGATATCAACGTACATTTCTTCTTTCGTAGTTCCAACTTCTAGAACTAGTTTTCCATCACAAAAAACTTTTGTATTATACCATTTTGGATGTAAATCTTTTTTTGCCATATTAAATTTTAAAAATAATTTTATCGTTTCGAATATTGAGAAGCTTTTCTTGCTTTTTTTAATCCGTATTTACGTCTTTCTTTAATTCTTGAATCACGTCTTAAAAGAAGATGCTGATTAAATGTTGATCTATATTCTACATTGATAGCACAAATTGCTTTTACAATAGCTAATAAGATTGCATCTAATTGTGAATAGACACCACCTCCATGAACTTTAACAATAACGTCGTATTTATTTGTTAAATCGACTAACAGAAAAGGATTTTTTAAAACATCTCGTTCTTCTCCAACAGCACCAAAAAAGTCTTCAAGACTTTTTTCATTAATAGTTATTTTTCCTGAACCTTCTGTTAAAAAAACTTTAGCAACGGAAGTTTTTCGTTTTCCAATTCCAGTATATAAAGTTGTTGTATTTATCATTTTAATATTTAAGTGATTAATTAAATGGTAATTTATTTTTTAAACATCGTATTTTATCCAATTATTAGAATCGATGCTTTGAGATGAATTTTTTACAAGATTTATTTTATTGTCTGAATAAATAAATAAACGTTTGTAATATTCTCGACCTAGAACATTTTTTGGTAGCATTCCCCAAATTGATTTTTCTAAGATGCGGGAAGGAATTCGATTTTGTAATTGTTTAAAAGTTTCGACTTTTAGACTTCCGGGTCGTTGTGAATTACGATAATATAATTTCTGTTCTTCTTTTTTTCCAGATACTTCAATTTTATCAGCATTTAAGATAACGACGTAATTTCCTTGATCTACACCAGGTGTAAAAAATGTATTTTCTTTTCCTCTTAATAATTTACTGGCTTCTGTGGATAAACGTCCTAATGTTTTTCCATTCGCATCAATAACAAACCATTTTGGTATATGATATTCTTTTTTTGGGAATATAGTTTTCATAATGTTTTCGATTAAAACTTTAACTGTTTAGCTTTTTTACTCTTCCGAATAAAGTGTTTTTGAGAAAGTTGAGGAAATTTCTAAAAAATTCTCATTAATAAATAGAGGATAAAACAATTCTACCAAAATTTTTAAAGCTTCTTGAAGACTTCGTCTTGGAGAAATACTTCTATTTGTCCATATCTCTAAACTTAACGATTCCTTAATATTTCCTTTACTGTCATGAATCATTTTAATTTTATAATTAACTCTTTTAATTGGCATAAAAATAGCGTCAATTAATAAAGTTGAGGGTTTTGTATGGACAAATTTTTGTTGCTTTTCAATTTTTCGAATTTCATCTGTTAATTTATAACCTTTTCCATTTTCAATATCAATTTCGATATAGATTTCAGAATTATCGACAATAGTACAAATATATTGATTTGGGTTAATAATTTTTAACAAATTTTTAGGTAATTTGAACATTCCTGCAGTTACAATGATTGGCCCTTGTACTTGTAAAAAGCCTTTCGTTTTTAGACTTAAGCTCTGCTCTTTTATTAAAAATGAACTTTTAAAAATAACTTCTTTCAAATTAAGTAATACTTCTAAAATATCTTCTCGTAAACCTTCAACAATAGAAAATTCATGTTTTAAATCATTAATCCTTACACCTGTGATTGAAAAACCAGTTAAATCCGATAACAAGGTTCGACGTAGCGCATTACCTAGTGTAATTCCTTGACCTGTTTCTAAAGGTTCAATTACAAAGCACCCATAATGATTTTTTTCTTTATCTATATAAGTTTCAATACATGTTAATGTACTCATAGTCGTAAATCTTTTTTGTTTTTATAATCTGCGTTTTTTAGGCGGACGACAACCATTGTGAGCAATAGCTGTTCTATCTTCAATTGATAATATATTTAAACCAGCTGATTTTAAAGCACGTACCGATGTTTCTCGTCCATTTCCACGTCCTTTTAAAATAACTTCGATTTTTTCCATACCTAGTTCAATTGCTTTTATTGCAGCATTACGGGCGGCAGTTTGTGCTGCAAATGGAGTATTTTTTCTAGCACCTTTAAAACCTGAACTTCCGGAAGAGGCCCAACAAACTGTATTACCTAAAATATCACTAATAGTAATAATTGTGTTATTAAAAGTTGTTTTAATATTAGCGATCCCAACCGTAACGGCTTTTTGTTTTTTTTTTGACTTTTGACATATTTTTCAATTATTTTGTTTTTCGAATAAATAAACCTTGTCGACGTGATGTGCGATTATTTGTTCTTGTTCGTTGACCACGTACAGGCAATCCTTTTAAATGTCTTCTTCCACGGAAACTATTAATGTCAATTAATCGTTTAATATTTAAACTAATTAGACGTTTTAAATCTCCTTCAAGTTTATATTCTTCTGTTTCTAAGATATCACGTAATGCAGAAACATGAGACTCTGTTAATTCTGAAACTTTCAGATCTTCGCTAATGTTTAATTGTTTTAAAATTTTTCTAGATGTAGGAACTCCAATTCCGTAGATACAAGTTAAAGCAATATAAATTTTTTTCTTGTTAGCTAAATTATTACCAAGTATTCTGACCATATTTTTAACCTTGACGTTGTTTATGTTTTGGATTTATACAAATTACTCTTATTTGACCATGTCGTTTAATAATACGACAATTATCACACATTGTTTTTACTGAAGGACGTACTTTCATAACCGTTTTAGTTTAATTTTAAATTTTTAAAAAGAATTATCAATAATATTCTTATACAACGCTCTGACAGTTCTTTGAATTTCATAAGCTACTCCCACCAAAATAATTAATGACGAAATATTGAGTTGATTTAAAAGAGGCGCATTAAGAAATTCTTTTACAAAATCGTATAACAATAAGATTAAACACAGAAAAATGCCACCTAATATAGAAGTAGATCTTACAACATTTTCTAAATAAGATACTGTTTCTTTTCCTGGCGTTACATTGACTAATGAAACAGAAGCTTTTCTTAATTGTTCCGAAATTTTTTCGGGATCCCAAAAAACAATTGTATAAAAATAATTGAAGCCAACTATTAATAAATAGTAGATAAGATTATTCAAATTATAAAATTTGAATGTTTCAGAAAAAGATTGTGTTAAATATGATAAAAAAGGAATTAGATTTGAAGCGATAATAATAGGAAATATACCTGCTTGATTTAGACGAATTGAAAGACCACTATCTTTAACTTTTAAGTTTTTTGAAAATTTATCACTCAATCCTGTTTTTTCATTTTTTTCTAAAAACGCTAATTGTCTAGCAGAAACTACATCGATATTAATTCGTGCAGTTTGTGAAATACATATTAAAATCATCAGAAAAAGTAAGAATACAATTTGCAAAAAGAATAAACTATCAATATTTTGATTGGTTAAAAAATTTTTTCCAATTAAAGTTACAATAATATTTGTAAAAATAATTATTGATGTACCATTTCCGATTCCTTTATTATCAATAATACTACTTAACCAAACAATGATCATTGCTCCACAGACTAATTGTAGACTAATCAAAGAGAATGTCAATAAATCTGTACTATAAAAATACGATTTCAGATAAAAAATTAAAAATACACTTTGTCCAATCGAAAATAACAGTGTCAAAACTTTCTTATAGAATAATAATTTTCGTCTCCCTATTTCTCCTTCTTCTTGTTGTAATTTTTCTAAAAACGGAAAAAGAGCTGTCAATAAATCTATAAGAATAGATGCATTAATAAAAGGAATAATTCCTAATGAAAAAGGGCTTAATAATGTAATTCCTCCTCCTCCTGAATACATATTAATAATTTGCATTAAAGCATTTCTATTTTCAACTTGTAAAAAAGCTTTTTTTAAAGCTTCTTGATCAATTCCTGAAAGTGGAATTGTATTACCAAATCTGAAAAGAAATAAAACTAATAATGTAATTAAAATTTTTTGAGTAGGATTATTTTTAACTGTTTTGGAAGAAGGAAATATTCTAGCTATAAAGTCTAACATTTTTATATTTTCTTATTAATTTGTCATAAAAGACTTGTCGTCGAGTTGACTGATATTTTCCAAGTTCAATTTGTTGATTTAAATTAGTTAAGGCTAAAATAGTTGCTTTTGCATTATTTAAAATACTACTGGCTCCAAATTGTTTCGCAACTACGTTTTTTATTCCAGCTAACTCTAAAACGGTTCTTACCGATCCACCTGCAATAACTCCTGTTCCTAAAGAAGAAGGACGGATCATAATTTTACAAGCCCCATAATTTGCTTTTACAACATGCGGGATAGAATAATTTAAAGTTAAAGGGACTGTTATTAAATTCTTTTTAGCATTTAAAATTGCTTTATCCATAGCTAAATTAACATCCTCCGCTCTACCAACCCCAACTCCAACTTTACGTTTAGCATCACCAACAATAACAATTGCTCGGAATGTTAACTTTTTTCCACCTTTTACAACTTTTGTAACACGAGTTACTTGAATAATTTTTTCTTCGTATTTAATTTTTGATAAACGTGTAATTAGCTTTTTTTTATAATTTTTATTTGCAGCGAATTTATTAGCTGTCTCTTCTTTTTTATTTGTTTTATTATTAGTTAACGTTTTTTCCATAATTAATCAGATATTTTTTTATTAAAAAATAAGACCATCAGCACGTGCTCCTTCGGCTAAATTTTTTATTCTACCTTGATAAGGTTTTTCGCCACGATCAAATACAACTGATTTAATTTCTTTTTGAATAGCTTTTTTAGCTAAATCTTGCCCAACTAGATAAGCAGCTTTTTGAGTTGCCGTCGATATGTCAGCTAATTGAATATTTTTTGTAACAGTTGAACTCGCTACCAGTGTTGTACCTGTTTGATCATCAATTAACTGGGCATAAATATGATTATGTGATCGAAAAACAGCTAGTCTTGGTTTTTCAAGATTACCAACAATTTTTTTCAAATAACGTTTTTTTTGTTGAGTATATAATTTTTTTACTTTTTTTGTCATTGTAAATTATTAATGTTAATTATATATTTACTTATTTACCTGTTTTACCAGCTTTACGAATTATTTTTTCACCTTGATACATAATTCCTTTACCTTTATAGGGTTCTGGTGGTCGAATATCTCTAATTTTAGCAGCAAAGAATCCAATTAACTCTTTATCAATTCCACTAATTTCAATTTTTGTCGGGCCTTCTGCTTTAATACTAATTTCTTTAGGAATTTCAAACTCCACTGGATGAGTAAATCCTACATTTAAAACTAATTTAGTTTTTTCAACTTGAAATTTATATCCTACACCTTCAGCAATTAGAACTTTTGAAAATTTTTGACTAACACCGGTAACCATATTTTGAATTAAAGAACGAACTAAACCATGATATTCACGAGTTCTTTTTTCCTCATTAATACGAGTTACAAATAATTTTTCATTTTCAATATTTAAATTAACGACTTGAATAATTTCTCGTTCTAATTGTCCAAATTTTCCTTTTACATTCACTTTTTGACCTTGTACTACAATATTCACTTCTTTTGGAATTACAATTGCTTTTTTTCCAACACGTGACATACATTTTTCCTCATTAAATTTACATAATTATTTTTTGATTTATCCAATATAACAAAGGATTTCACCACCTTTTTTTAATTTTGTTGCTTTTACGTGACTCATTACACCATTTGAAGTCGAAATAATAGCAGTTCCTTGTTCAAAACGTAAAGTATCAATTAATTTAACAAAGTTTTTATAACCTGAAAAAACTCTTTGGCCCGGTTTACTAATTCGTTTTATCGTCGAAAAAAGTGGTTTTTTAATCCACCAACCTTTGTACTTTAAATAAATTTTAATTTCTTCTTGATTATTGTCATTTTTTTCAAGCGCATATTTTTCAATATAAGCTTCATTTTCAAGAACTTTTAAGATTGCTAAATTTAGCTTACTGTATCGTACACGAACAAAAGTGTGGCGTGCCATACTCGAATTACGTATACGTGTCAACATATCTGACACAAGATCATTTGTCATTATTAAACCTCTTTCTGAAAATTGTTAATTAGTAATTGTTAATTTTTTTCATTTTTTGCAAAAGGTACTCCTAATTGCTCTAATAAATAGAATGCTTCTTTTGAATTTTTAGCTGTCGTAACAATCGTAATATTAAAACCACGACGTTGCTCAACACTATCATAATCAATCTCAGGAAAAACTAATTGCTCTGAAATTCCTAAATTATAATTTCCAAATTTATCAAAATTATTAGGATTTAAACCTCTAAAATCTCGAATACGAGGTAAGACTAATTTAATGAATTTTTCTAAAAAAGCATACATTTTTTCACGACGAAGTGTTACAGTTAAACCTAAAGGCATATCTTCACGAATTTTAAAACCAGCAATTGATGTTTTAGCTTTTGTTAAAACTGGATGTTGACCTGTAATAACTCTGATTTCTTCTATAGCTTTTTGTAAAATTGTTCGATTTTGTGCATTTAATCCTAAACCACAACTCACATGAATTTTTGTAATTTTTGGAATTTGATGTACATTCGAATATTTAAATTCATTTTGTAATTTTGGAACAATATTTTCAATATATTCTTTTTTTAAATTACTCATTTTAAGTTTTTTAATAATTTATTTGCTTTATACAAGATTTCCAGATTTTTTAAAATAACGTTTCTTAATATTTTCCATTAATTTATAACCAATACGACTTGCTTTATTATTTTTCTCATCCCATAACATTAAATTTGAAATATGTATTGGTAATTCAATTTCAACTTTTTTTGCTTCAGAATTTTGGGTCTGTTTTTGATATTTAATACGAGGTAAAATTCCCTCGATTACTGCCATTGATTTTTTTCCAATTAATACTTTAATTGTTCCTATCAATCCTTTTTGATTTCCTGCGATAATTTTAATTTTATCGCCAACTTTGACATGAAATTTATGTTTTTTATTCATACTACTTCATTTGCTAATGAGATTATTTTTGTAAAATTTTTTTCACGAATTTCTTTTGCAACAGGTCCAAAAACTCTTGTTCCTCGTGGATTATTTTCAGCGTTTATAATAACAGCAGCATTATCATCAAAACGAACTGCCATTCCATCAGTTCTTTTAATTGTTTTGCGTGTTCGAACAACAACAGCACGTACTACACTAGAACGTTTTACGGCCATATTTGGGATAGCATCTTTGACTACTCCAATAATAATATCGCCAACATTTGCATATTTTCGATTATTGCCTAAAACACGAATACACATTAAATTTTTTGCTCCTGTATTATCAGCAACAGTTAAATATGTTTGCGGTTGTATCATAA
>Ga0007760_10100090_pt1 | contig 9946 bp, 18 predicted proteins | sample LauGreFBDMM110SN_FD_61637 | JGI IMG/M metagenome (GOLD analysis project Ga0007760, IMG submission 61637) | Metatranscriptome of freshwater lake microbial communities from Lake Michigan, USA - Fa13.BD.MM110.SN (Metagenome Metatranscriptome) | ecosystem: Environmental > Aquatic > Freshwater > Lake... | reverse complement strand
TTTTTTAGAAAAATTTACAAAATTAGTTTTACCGAGAATTCGAGATTTCCGAGGATTAAATCCAACAAATTTTGATAAACATGGTAATTATAATTTAGGTATTTCTGAACAACTCGTTTTTCCGGAAATTGATTATGATAGCGTTGAACAAAGACGTGGATTTAACATTACAATTGTTACGACAGCTAAAAATTCAGTGGAAGGATTTTATCTTTTAAAAGAATTAGGTGTTCCGTTTAGTAAGTCAAATTAATATAAATAAAAGAGGAATAAAATGCCAAATGATCTTGTCTCTGACATGTTAACACGCATTCGTAATGCAAGTTTAGCTCGTCATAGTTTTGTACGAGTAAATTATAGCAAATTAAATCTTGCAATTTTAAAAGTTTTAGCAAGTGAAGGATATATTACAAATTTTGATTTTGAAACAAATCAAAAATCGCAAAAAACAATTAAAATTAATTTAAAATATAAAGGGTGGTGGATTAAAAAACCTTTATTTTCAAGTCTCAAAAGAATTAGTAAACCCGGCCAACGTGTTTTTTCAGGTTATAAGCATTTTAATGATGTTATTGACACCTTACAATACGAGCAAGGAACAGCAATTATTTCAACTTCTTTAGGTGTAATGAGTCATACGAAAGCATTAACATTAAAGAAAGGTGGTGAAATTTTATGTTATATTGGATAAAATATAAATAATCTCGAGGTAGAAGATGTCAAGAATTGGTAAAAAAGCAATCGAAGTTCCAAAAGATGTCTTAATTACTTTAAATCAAGATAAAGTAATAGTAAAAGGTAAACATGGAACTCTTGAACGAATGTTTGGAAAAAATCTGAACGTTAAATTAGAAGAAAATAAACTTGTTTTAACACGAAACGATGAAACTAAAAAAACACGTGAATATCATGGATTAATGCGTGCTTTAATTCAAAATATGGTAACAGGTGTAGCAGAAAAGTTTTCAAAAACCTTAATAGCAGAAGGCGTTGGATATAAATTTCAAGTTGATAAAACAAATTTAGTTGTCAATGTTGGTTATACACATCCAATTGAATTTCCAATTTCAAAAGAATTATTAGTTAAATTAGAAACACCAACAAAGATTACAATCAGTGGGATTGATAAAGAACAAGTTGGTTTTTTAGCTGCACAAATTCGTGATACTCGTCCACCGGAACCATATAAAGGAAAAGGAATTTTATATGATGGTGAAAAAATTCGAAGAAAAGCTGGAAAAACTGGAAAATAATTAATATCGTTTTCACATAAATAATCTATTATGAAAAAAAAGACACAAAAAATATATCTACAAGAAAAAAGAAGATATTTGAAAAAAATTGTTGGAACAACTGAAAGACCTAGATTATCTGTTTTTCGATCACATAATCATATTTATGCGCAATTGATTGATGATAGTCATTCACAAACTTTAGTTGCTTGTTCAACCTTAGAAAAATCATTAAATCTTGAAAGCACATCTACACAAGCTGCAGCATTTACTGTTGGAGAAATTTTAGCTGAAAAAGCTATTAGTAAAGAAATTAAATTAGTAGTATTTGATCGAAATAATAGACCGTATCATGGTCGTATTAAAAATTTAGCAGATGGTGCTCGAAATAAAGGTTTACTTTTCTAATTAAAAAAATAGACAAAACTAATAAGTCATTTTATGGAAAAAACAGTAGAAAAAACTCCAAAAACAATTTCTGAAAAAAAAGATACATCAAGAAATCGTTCAAAGTTGAAAAAAAATACAAAAAAGACAGGTGTAGTTCGTTTATCAAAAATTAAGTACGAAGAAAAAATCGTTCAAGTTAAACGTGTTACAAAAGTTGTTAAAGGTGGTAAGAAAATGACATTCCGTGCTGTTGTCATTGTTGGTGATAATAAAAGAAAGGTGGGTGTTGGAATAGGACGCGCTGAAGATGTTAATTTAGCAATTGATAAAGCGATTTTACATGCTAAAAAAAATATTATTCATGTTCCTTTAACATTTAAATTGTCTGTTCCTCATGTTGTTTATTCTTCATTTGGAGCTTGTAAAATTATGTTAAGACCAGCTGCTTTAGGAACAGGAGTAATCGCAGGTGGTTCGGTTCGTACGGTATTAGAATTAGCAGGAATTAAAAATATTTTAGCGAAACAATTTGGTTCAAGTAATATTTTAAATAATGCGAAAGCAACAATTCTAGCTTTAACTTCTTTAAATAACAAAGTAGAGCTTGGAAAATTTCAATCATCACGTAAACAAGCTTTTTACAATAAAGTGATGAAGAAATATAAAAATGATTGATTCAAATATTGAAAAATATTTTTCAAACCGTAAATTAAAAATTACGCCAAATGAAAAAGTTATTCAATCTTTACTGATAATTATTGGATTTAACCTTGTAAATCAAATTCCTTTAGGAGGAGTGGATCAACAAGCATTAAAAGCATCTTTTTCACAATTAGAGCCAAATAATCCAATTTTTCAATTTATAAACATGTATTCGGCAGTTGGTGGAACAACGATTTTAAGTCCATTTTCATTAGGAATTATTCCTTATATTAATGCTTCTATTCTTATAGATTTATTAACTGCTATTGTACCAAGTTTAGAAAAATTACAATCAGAGGAAGGTGAAATAGGACGTAGAAAATTAAAATCATATAAAAAGTATTTAACATTACTTTTTGCTATTATTCAAAGTTTGATTTTAATTAATTCCTTGAAAGGATATTTTTATGACACGGGGACGTTAAATCTTGGACTTACGTTACTTTTACTAACAGTATCTAGTATGATAGTTGTTTGGGCAACAGAATATATTGATAATGAAGGAATTGGTAATGGCACATCATTGATTATTTTTAATAATATAATCATTGGTCAATTACCAAAAATTTCCTTTGCTGTTAAAGAGTATAACGCTTTTTTCTTCTTTCAAATTATTTTGTTTGCCATTATCATAATTTTAATTGCATTATCTCAAAGTGCACGTTCTAATATTGAAATCGTCTCTGCTCGTCAATTAGCATTTTTAGAAAAATCTGAACAGGATCGTTTCAATACTCAATTTGTTACAAATATAAATCTTCAGGAAAATGGTTTAAGTATTCGTTTAAATCAAGCAGGAATTTTCCCAATAATTATTGCTTCAAATTTACTTCCTTTTCTTTCGTATCTTAGTCAAGGTTTATTAACAAATAATAAAGTTATCGGAAATATTTTATATTATTTGTTAGTTCTTTCCTTCAATTATTTTTATACCACAATTTTTTGGGATCCTGAAAAAATTTCAGAACAATTGCGTAAATCCTCTGTTTCGGTTGTTGATGTAAGGCCTGGAAAAGATACAGTTAGTTATTTAGAAAGAAAAGTACGTTCCGTAGCAATTTCTGGGGGAATTAGTTTATGTTTGATTTTAATCATTTATGATTTTTTAAAAGCTCTTTTAAATAATTCATTATTAAATCAAATCAATATTTCTTCATTAATTATTCTGGTAGGTGTTTGTTTTGAACTTGGAAAAGTAATCAAAGGACTCTTTATTAATAATCTTCTTGGAGAAAAAGTTAATTAATTAAAAAATTTAAAATTAAAATTCAATATGAAAGTACGTCCATCGGTTAAACGAATGTGTAATAATTGTCGTGTTATTAAAAGACATGGGCGAATTATGGTTTTATGTTTAAATCCTAAACATAAACAACGCCAAGGATAATAAAATAAAATAATTAAAAAAATTTATGGTAAGAATACTAGGTAATAACTTATCTAATAAAAAGAAGGTTTATATAGCTTTAACATGTATTTATGGAATTGGAATTTCAACATCAAAGAAACTTTTAGTTCAATTAAATATTGATCCGAATGTAAAAGTTTCGGATTTAACAGAAGGAAATGTCTCTGCCTTACGTGATTATTTAGAAACTGAGGAATTTAAATTAGAAGGTGATTTAAAACGAATGATCAGTTTAAATATTAAACGATTAATTGATATTAGTTCCTTCAGAGGTCGTCGTCATTTAAAAGGTTTACCTGTTCGTGGACAACGTACTCGTACCAATAATCGTACTTCAAGACGTTTAGGCTTATTTATCCGTAAAAAATAAAAAATTATGGTAAAACAAAAGAAAAAACAAAAAAAATCTATTACGGTTGGAATTGCTAATATTAAAACAACTTTTAATAATACGATTATTACCATTTGTGATATTTTAGGGAATACACTTTGTTGGGATTCCTCTGGAACATCAGGATTCAAAGGAGCTAGAAAAAATACACCATTTGCGGCTCAAATGGCAGCAAGAAATGTCGCTGGAAAGGCTTTAGAATTAGGAATGGAAAAAATTGAAGTTGTTGTAAAAGGAAGAGGAAATGGACGTGAAAGTTCAATTCGTGCTTTAAAAGCAGCAGGATTAAATATTATTTCAATTGAAGATAAAACAGCTGTTGCGCACAATGGATGTAGACCACCTAAAAAACGTCGTTTATAACTAAAAACTATAAAATTATGAGTACATTAACGTGTGTTGAAACATTTATCGATAACGATCAAAGTAATTATGGTTCGTTTATTATTGAACCTCTTGAAATTGGACATGGAATCACTTTAGGAAATGCTTTACGTCGAACTTTACTTTCAGATTTAACAGGTTATTCTATTAGTGGTATTCGAATTAATGATTTAAAACACGAATTTGCTAGCGTTGAAGGCTTACGTGAAGATATTTTAGAAATTATTTTAAATTTAAAAGAAATCGTTTTCAAAGCATCATCAAAAGATATAGCAAACAATTCAATGTGCAAAGGTTATTTAAATATTAAAGGGCCTGTTATAGTGACAGCTGGAATGTTTAAATTACCCAAAAATTTTATAAAAATATTAAATCCGAATCAATATATTTGTACAATTACTGATACTTCCGAGTTTTATTTAGAAATTGATATCGAAAAAGGAAAAGGCTATCGTTTGTCAGATGAAACACGTAAGAAAAAAGTTCGTGAAAAAGTTTTTCAATCAAAACCATCAACAATTTTGGTTGACGCTTTATTTATGCCAGTTAAAAAGGTAAATTATAAAATCAAACTAATTCATGATACGCGTGGAAACATTAAAGAATCCTTAATGTTAGAGGTTTATACAAATGGAAGTATGAGTCCAAAACGTAGTATTCAAGAATCTATAAAAATTTTAATGAATCTTTTTTATTCCTTATTCATGACTCCTCATTTTTTAAAAATTTCTTCTGAATTAACAAAAAATAAAACTTAAAAATCATATTAAATAATATATATATAAGTTAAAGATGAAAACATTGTTTCCAAAAACAGAAAATCATGTTCCTAAATGGTTTGTAATTGATGCAAAAGGCAAAACCTTAGGTCGATTAGCAACTGAAGCAAGTAAATTGCTTCGTGGGAAAGAAACAACCTATTTTACTCCTGGAGTAGATCAAGGAAATTTTGTAGCTATTTTAAATGCTGATAAAATTGAAATCTCAGGGAATAAAGAAAATCAAAAAATGTATTATCGTAATTCTCAAAGACCTGGTAGTTTAAAAGTTGAAACATTTAAACAATTAAAAGAAAGAATTCCAACAAGAATTCTTGAAAAAGCTATTTGGGGAATGTTACCAAAAGGAGTTTTAGGTCGTAATTATTATCGTCGTCTATTTATTTACTGTGATAATAAACTTAATTACGCATCTGTAAAACAAAATAAAATTAACTCAAACACTTTGGAACAACCATCCGAAGATAAATGGATTAAAGTTGATTTTTAAGTAAAAAAAAATATTTTTCGTTAAAAAATATTAATTTATGAATAATCAAGTCTATACAGGTTTAGGAAAAAGAAAAACATCAGTAGCCAAAGTTTTTTTAAAAGAAGGAAAAGGTAGTATTCAAGTAAATAATAAAACTTTTGAAGACTTTTTTTCTGGTCTTCCAGAAGAAAAAGAAATGATTAATAATCCTTTTATTCTTGTAAATTTAAGTAATAAATATGATTTAGATATTAAAGTAAAAGGTGGTGGAATTAGTTCACAAATGGATGCTATTCGTTTAGCGATTTCCAAAGCTATTTGCACGATTAATATTGAAAATCGTATCATTTTAAATCAAAATTTACTTTTACGCCGTGATTCTCGTATTAAAGAAAGACGTAAATATGGATTAAAAAAAGCGAGAAAAGCTTCACAATATTCAAAACGATAATAATTATCATATTAAGATTACAATTATGCCTAAAAAAAACTTGCATCCTGAATGGCACAAAACAAAAGTATTTTGTGATGGTAAATTAGTTTTAGAAGTCGGTACTACAAAACAAGAAATGTTTGTTGATATTTGGTCTGGAAATCATCCATTTTATACTGGTTCACAAAAGATTATTGATACAGAAGGACGTGTAGAAAAATTTCAACGTAAATATAAATTACAAGAATTTAATTCAACTAATAATAACTAAATATGCCAACAATTCAACAACTAGTTCGTTTAAATCGAACAAAAATGATAAATGCAACAAAAGCACCTGCATTGAAAAGTTGTCCTCAACGACGAGGTATTTGTACACGTGTTTATACGACAACACCAAAGAAACCAAACTCGGCAATTCGAAAAGTTGCTCGTGTTAAATTAACAAGTGGGTTTGAAGTAACAGCTTATATTCCAGGAGAAAAACATAGTTTACAAGAACATTCAATTGTATTAATTCGTGGTGGTCGTGTTAAAGATCTTCCAGGTGTACGTTATAAAATTATTCGTGGAGCTTTAGATTGTACTGGAGTAAAAGATAGACAACAAAGTCGTTCAAAATACGGTGCAAAGAAACAAGTTGCAGGAGTAGTTAAGGGGGCAAAGGCAACTAAAAAATAATTTAAATATAAACATTAAAAAAAATTATGTCACGTAGAATATCTACAAAAAAACGTTTTCCTGAAAGAGATTCAAAATATGATAATTTATTAGTAAGTTTATTAGTAAATAGGATTTTAAAAAGTGGTAAAAAACGTTTAGCAAAAAGAATTGTTTATAAAGCTTTTGAATTTATTGAATTCAGAACAAATCAAAATCCAATTTTGATTTTAGAAAAGGCTATTCGTAATATAAGTCCACGTGTTCAATTAAAAGCTAAACGTGTAGGAGGAGCAACTTATCAAGTTCCAACATTATTAAATAAATATCGTTCAACAAATATAGCAGTTCGTTGGATTGTTGAATTCTCACGTAAACGTTCTGGAAAAGGAATGTCATTAAAATTAGCAAATGAATTATTAGAGGCAGCAAAAGGTCTTGGAAATTCAATTAAAAAGAAAGAAGAAACACACAAAATGGCAGAAGCTAATAAAGCTTTTGCTCAATTTAGATAATAGTTTATTAAACTATTTCGCCGAAAGTATTTCAAATAATTGTTTAAATTTTTTCTAAACAATAAAAAACTCACTAAATTAACAATTAAAAAAATGGCAAGAGATAAATTCGAACGTAATAAAGATCATATTAATATTGGAACAATTGGACATGTTGACCATGGTAAAACAACTTTAACAGCAGCTATTACTGCTACATTATCAACATTAGGTGGAGCAGTTTTAAAACGTTATGAAGATATTGATGCTGCACCTGAAGAACGTGCACGTGGTATTACAATCAATACTGCACACGTTGAGTATGAAACAGAAGTTCGTCATTATGCTCATGTAGATTGTCCCGGTCATGCTGACTATGTTAAAAACATGATTACTGGTGCAGCTCAAATGGATGGTGCCATTCTTGTAGTTTCTGCTGTTGATGGAGCAATGCCACAAACACGTGAACATATTTTACTTGCTCGACAAGTTGGTGTTAAAAAATTAGTTGTTTTCTTAAATAAAGCTGATCAAGTAGATGATCCAGAATTAATTGAGTTAGTTGAATTAGAATTACGTGAATTATTAGAAAGTTATGATTATCCTGGTTCTGAAATTCCATTCACTTCAGGTTCAGCATTATTAGCTTTTGAAGCCGTTACAGCAAATCCTCGTATTAAAAAAGGAGAAAATCAATGGGTTGATAAAATTTTTGATTTAATGAATACGGTTGATACGTATATTCCAACACCAGCAAGAGAAGTTGACAAACCGTTCTTAATGGCTATTGAAGACGTTTTCTCAATTACTGGTCGTGGAACAGTTTCAACTGGAAGAATTGAAAGAGGTCAAGTTTTATTAGGAGAAACAGTTGAGTTAATCGGTCTAGCTGATACAAAAACGACAACAGTTACTGGTTTAGAAATGTTCCAAAAAACATTAGATAAAGGAATGGCTGGTGATAACATTGGTATTTTATTACGTGGTGTTCAAAAAACGGATGTTTTACGTGGAATGGTTTTAGCAAAACCAGGTTCAATTAATCCTCATACAAAATTTGACGCTGAAGTTTATATCTTAACAAAAGATGAAGGTGGTCGTCATACTGCTATTTTTAAAGGATATAGACCTCAATTCTATGTAAGAACAACAGATGTAACAGGACAAATTACAGAGTTTTCTACTGATGGAGAAGCTATTGAAATGGTTATGCCTGGAGATAATGTTAAAATGCGTATTGAATTAATTGCTCCAATTGCAGTTGAAAATGGTATGCGTTTAGCTATTCGTGAAGGTGGTAGAACTGTTGGTTCTGGTCTTGTAACAAATATTATTGAATAAATAATTAAATATGAAATTTCGTATTCTGTTAAAATCTTTTAACAATGATATTATTAAATTAGCTTCAGAACAATTACGTACAACTTTATTAAAAACTGATTGTGAATTAAAGGGTGTAGTTTCATTACCAATTAAAATTAAACGTTTTTGTGTTTTACGTTCGCCTCATATTGATAAAGATTCTCGAGAACATTTTGAATTACGTTTATATAAACGTTTTATTGATATCAGTACAATTTCTCCTTCGATTCTGGATTTATTATTAAAAACAGAATTACCGGCTGGAGTTGCTTGTTCTTTAAAAGTATTAAAAACATAAAATTTAAATAAATAAATAAACAGTGCAAAATTAATTGCACTGTTTGTTTAGATTAATATAAATTCTCTTCTTCGTGAGTTAAAATTGTTGAGTTTGCTGTTGGATAAGCAACACATGTTAATACAAATCCATTTCCAATTTGATCTTCATCTAAGAATGTTTGGTCTGGTTGATCTACTGATCCAGATTGAACTTTTCCTAAACATGTTGAACAAGAACCTGCACGGCAAGAATATGGTAATTCAATATTATTGTCTTCTGCAGCTTCAAGAATGAATTTATCATCAGGACAATCAATAGTTACGTCTAAATTATGAGATTGAGCTAAAAGTCTAACTTTGTATTTTACCATAAGAGTTAATAATTAATTTAATAAATTATATAAAGAAACAAAAAAAGCGTAACAAAAATTAACCAAAAAATCAATTTTGATTAAAAAATTATCCATTATTAAAAGTATTTAATAATGCATAAGCCACACTTGTTCCACCAAAACCACCAACAATAAATCCTGAAGTAAATTGACTCCATCCTTTTGATGTTAGGAAATCAATTTTACCTGGCTTATCTAAATTTTTGTTTTGAGAAAAAGTCACATAGCCATAAATTAACAAACAAGTTGTTAAAATAATGATTAAACTAATCGTTGAAACGAATCCAATAAAATTAGAAACATGACTATCACGTAAAGGACCTAATTCAACAAATGGACCTAATAAAAGATATCCATGAACAAAACCAATATTAATTCCACGTAATAAAGGAGATAATCCTTTCTTATACGCAGGTAACAAACTTAAATAACTTTTTGTAAGATTTGATGTACTAATTGGAGTTGAAAGATGCCCAACAAAAGGGTCTCCTTGGAAAGGCGAAATTAAATCAAATGAATTATCGGATTTATTAACTACCATAGTTTATTATCGATATATATATATTAT
>Ga0007760_10131215_pt1 | contig 9969 bp, 20 predicted proteins | sample LauGreFBDMM110SN_FD_61637 | JGI IMG/M metagenome (GOLD analysis project Ga0007760, IMG submission 61637) | Metatranscriptome of freshwater lake microbial communities from Lake Michigan, USA - Fa13.BD.MM110.SN (Metagenome Metatranscriptome) | ecosystem: Environmental > Aquatic > Freshwater > Lake... | reverse complement strand
TTTTTTGACTCGATACATTCTATTTCAAATTGAGCCATAATAATATCGTGAAAATCTCGTTCTTGTTTAAATACGGCGCTTTTTGGGTGGTCTGCATCCATTATGAGGCACTGGAGTAATATCACGTATCAAGGTAATTTCTAACCCTGCAGTTTGTAATGCTCTAATAGCAGTTTCTCGTCCCGCACCCGGACCGCAGACTAGGACTTCTGCTTTTTTCACTCCTTGAATTATAGCTTCTTTACTTGCTTTTTCAGCTGCAATTTGAGCAGCAAAAGGAGTGCCTTTTTTTGCACCTTTAAATCCTATAGCTCCAGCTGAAGCCCATGATATTGTCTCTCCAGTATTATTAGTTATTGTCACAATTGTGTTATTGAATGTAGACTGTATATGCGCAACTCCATTTGGTGCTGCTTTTTTATTCTTTTTTACTGTAGATTTTTTTATTTGTATTGCCATTTGTAGTACATCTTTATTATGTTAATAACTCTAGAGTTTTTAGTTTATTTAGTTACTTTCTTTTTACCGGCTACTGTTTTTTTACCACCTCGTCTCGTTCTGGCATTAGTACGTGTTCTTTGTCCTCTTAAAGGTAAACCAGATCTATGTCGTCGACCACGAGTGCAATTAATTTCAATTAATCTTTTTATATTTACAGATTCAATTCTGCGAGCTGCTCCTTCTACTTGATATTCTTTATCAATTATTTCTCTAATAACACTGATATCTTGATCCGTTAAATCTTTACATCGAATATCAGATTTTACTTGGGCTTTTGTTAGAATATTTTGTGAACTAGACAATCCTATTCCGTAGATATAAGTTAAACCGATTTCAATTCGTTTATTTCTAGGAAGATCTACACCTGCTATACGTGCCACTTTTTTCTCCTATAAGGTTGATTAATTTAATTTTATTTCCGTTTCATTTTCGCACCACCTTGGCGAACTTTTAAACGTGGATCAGTTTTACTAATTACATATAATCGACCACGTCTGCGAACAACCTGGCAATCTTTACTTCTATTTTTAAGACTTCCAATCGAACTTACTACTTTCATTTAATTATTTTTAGATGAGATTTGAAATACATATAATTAAATTATTATTTTTATAAAACTTGGATTCATTCTAGAAGGGAGGAGAACAAAGTAAATATTTATTTTAGTATGTTCTCATAATTTCTTGATATTAGATAGGTTTGAACTTGTTTAGAAGTATCTATAGCTACCCCGACTAAAATTAGTAAGGAAGTAGCACCTAATCCCTTGAAAGTTGCAATGTTAGTTACATTTTCAATCAAACTGGGAACTACTGCAATGAACGCTAAAAATAAAGCCCCTAAAAATGTTAGTCTATTCAATGTTTTTTGTAAATAATCCGTAGTAGCTTTACCTGGTCTAATTCCTGGAATACTAGACTCCATTTTTTTTAAGTTTTTTGACACTTCAGAAGGGTTTAGAATTAAAGATGCGTAAAAATAGCTAAAGAATAGTATCAGTAAAAAATAAAATAATAAGTAAATAATTTTATTTTCTCCGCTTGGTGATAGTAAACTTGCTACATTCAAAATTATAGAATTGGTTGTTAATTGAGTTACATATGCAGGTAATACTAAGAACGCAGATGCGAATATTATTGGCATAACACCTCCTTGGTTTAATCGCAGAGGTAGATAACTTGTTTTGTTTTCTAATTGTCCTTTTCCTAGCTGCCTAGCTGAAATAATAGGTATTCTCCTTGTTCCTTCTTGAATAAAAATAATTCCAATGATCATAACCAAAAAAATTAATGCCAAGGTCATTAATTCGAATAGACTATTGCTATTTGTAGGATTTGAACTTTGTTGAATTAATTTTGGTAACCCAGATATGATATTTACAAAGATAAGTATAGATGGACCGTTCCCAATACCTTTGTCAGTTATTTGTTCTGAAATCCACATTGTTAACATAGCTCCTGTAGTTAAAGCTAAAGTCATCTCTAAAATGAATTGACTGTCCCAATTAAATACATATGGTCTAACCCAGAAAGATACACCAAGGCTTTGTACAATTGACCAAAATAAAGCTATATATCTAGTAATTTGTGATATTCGCTGCCTTCCGACTTCTCCTTCTTCTTTCTGAAGTTTCTCTAAAGCTGGAATAGAGGTTGTACCTAGTTGTATTAAAATAGATGCATTTATGTATGGCACTATACCTAGAGCAAAGATTCCTATTGACGCAAATCCTCCCCCTGAAAAAATATTTAAAAAGCTTATTATTGGGTTATTTGAGATACTTTGATAGAAGGCATCATGATCCACTCCTGGTATTGGAATAAATGTTCCTAATCTTGAGATTACAATTAGAAGAAACGTTAAGAAAATTCGATATTGTATTCCGTAGGCGTTTTTATTTCGTTTTATTTTTTGCATTAGACAGGGTTACATAATTGCGCAATTGTAGAAGATTTTTTATGTGGGGGTATTAAATTTAAATAAACATGTTATATAGGTTCATTTAAATTTAATACAGTCGCTAATGTAGATTTCTATTTTCAGACACTTGCACAAATGTTTTCAATTGAGAAAGAGCATCAGTGGCTGCTCTAGCATTATTCAATGGATTATTAGATCCCAATTGTTTTGCGAGTATATTTTTTACTCCTACAAGTTCTAAAATTGTTCTAACGGATCCACCAGCAATTACCCCTGAACCTGGAGCAGATGGACGAATGATAACTTTAGCCGCACCTGATCTACCCGTAATAATATGAGGTATAGAATTATCTTTCGTTATGGGAACATTTATCAAATGTTTTTTCCCATCAGTTACAGCTTTTTTTACAGCTCCTATAACATCACTAGCTTTACCTACTCCTACTCCGACCTGTCCTTTTTCATTTCCTATAATTAGAATTGCTCTAAAACTTAACTTTTTTCCTCCTTTCACAACTTTCGTTACTCTTCGAACTTGAACAATTCTCTCTTGCCAATCAGTTTCCTTTTCTTTTAATTTATTTGTTTTTTTACGACTAGACATGGTTTAGTTTATTAGTTAGAATTTAAGTCCCTCTTCTCTTGCAGCTTCAGCTAACGATTTAACCCTACCGTGATAAATACGACCCCCTCTGTCAAAAACAACAGACTGGATATTTGCTTCTAAGGATCGTTGTGCTATAAGTTGACCAACCAATATAGATGCATTGCATGTCGATGTGGATTCCACTTTCGTAGCTATAGCCTCTTCCAATGTAGAACTTGACAAAATTGTTTTTCCTGCTACATCGTCTATTAATTGGGCATAAATGTGGTTATTGGATCGGAAAACGGATAATCTAGGTTTTTCGGCTGTTCCTTTCACTTTTTGACGGATTCTACGTTTAACTTTATCAATAGATCTTTGTGTCATATATTTTTAACCCAATTATTTTTTACCTGCTTTTCCTATTTTCTTACGAACATATTCACCTTGATATCTAATTCCTTTTCCTTTGTATGGTTCGGGGGGTCTTACTAATCTAATATTTGCTGCAATTTGTCCAACTAATTCTTTATCAAGACCAGAAACGGTAACATTTGTGTTACCTTCCACAGACAGTTTAATCCCATCTGGAGAAGGTATTTTTACCTGATGACTGTAACCAACATTTAAAATTAAAGTTTTACCATCTACTTGAGATCTGTACCCTACTCCTTGTAATTCTAGCTTTTTTTGGAAACCAGATGTAACCCCAATAATCATGTTATTAACAAGACTCCTATAAGTTCCATAAAGCTGATAGGATTCGCTTAGTCTTTCGTCAGGAATTACATTTATAATTTTATCGTTTTGAATTATCTTAATTGAAGTAGGTAAATTTTTAGACAACTCACCTTTTGGTCCTTTTACAACTATACTTGTGGAATTAATAATAACGTTCACTTTATCCGGTACTTTTATCGGAAGTTTACCTATTCGAGACATATTTCACCTAAAATTTTATTTACCATATATAACATAATACTTCACCACCTAAACCTTGATGACGTGCTTTACTATCCGTCATAACTCCATGCGAAGTTGAAATAATAGCTATTCCTAAACCTCCTAAGACTCTTGGCAATTCTTTTCTATTCGCGTAAACCCTTAAACCTGGTTTACTGACACGTCGTAAAGCTGTTATAACAGATTGACGATTTTTACCTTTGTACTTTAATGAAAGTAATAGTTGTGCGTTAAAATTTTCCCCAATTTCTTCAAAATTTTGTATAAATCCTTCTTCGAGTAGAATAGTCGCTATATTGCGGGTCATTTTAGTAGAAGGGACCTCTACAATCTGATGTTTAGCCAGATTAGCGTTACGTAAACGCGTAAGCATATCTGATATTGTATCGTTAACCACGAAACCTCCTTTTATTGTGTTATTAATTGGTTATCATTAAACGGCATTCCTAATGCTTTTAACAATGCAACCCCTTCTTGTTGTGTTTTAGCAGTTGTAGTTATAGATATGTCCATACCTCTAATTTGATCAACTTTATCATATTCTATCTCTGGAAATATTAATTGTTCTCTAATACCAATATTATAGTTTCCTCTACCATCAAAACCTTTCACGCTAACACCTTTGAAATCTCGAATTCTTGGAAGTGCTAAATGAATAAATCGTTCTAAGAACGCATACATTAATTGTTTCCTAAGAGTTACGGCGATTCCAACTGGCATACCGTCACGAATTTTAAATCCCGCAACGGACTTTCGAGCTTTGGTAATTATTGGTTGTTGTCCAGTTATCAGAGTAAGTTCTTGAAGACTCACGTCTAAGGCCTTATTATTTTTTGATGCTTCTCCAAGTCCTCTATTGATTGTTATTTTAGTAATCTTTGGAACTTCATGAATATTTTGATATTTAAATTGCTCTAAAAGTAATGCTATAACTTTTTCTTTATAATAGATTCTTAACGTTTGGCTCATAAAATTTTTACTGATTTTTATATTAACTTTTTCAAAACTCTTACTTTTATTCCATCTGCATTCAATTGCATACAAATTCTACTAGCAATTTTCTTTTCAGTGTTATAGAGCATTACGTTAGAAGCATCCACAGGAGCTTCGAATTGAGAAATTCTTCCCACTTCTCCTTCTTTTTTAGGTTTTACGTGTTTTTTTTTTACATTGATATCTTTTATTATAACTTGATGTGTATGTCTAAGAATTTGCGTAATCTCACCAATTTTTCCTTTATCTCTCCCAGAAATTACTTTAACTGTATCCCCTTTTCTTACGTGAAAATTAATTTTTTTAGTCATTATAGAACCTCCGGTGCTAAGGATACAATTTTACTGAAATCTTTATCCCTCAATTCTCTTGCAATAGGACCAAATACTCGTGTGCCACGTGGATTATTTTCTTTATTAATTATAACAACAGCATTATCATCAAATCGAATGGACATTCCATCGCTCCGACGGATCGTTTTTTTTGTCCTCATTACAACTGCTCTAACTACATCAGATCTTTTCACAGGCATATTAGGAGAAGCATCTTTTACCACACCAATGATGACGTCTCCTATACTAGCGTATCTTCTATTACTTCCTAAAACTTTAATGCACATGATCTTTTTCGCACCACTATTATCTGCTACATTCAAATATGTTTGAGTCTGTATCATTGTAGATTATTCTCCAAGATTAGAAATATTAATACGTGATGACCTTTGCTTGATGAGTTTCAAATTCCAACGCTTTGTTTTACTCAGTGGTCTAGTTTCAATTATTGTTACTAAATCTCCTATCTGACATTCATTTTTTTCATCATGAGCTTTATATTTTTTTGTTTTAGCTATTACTTTTCCATATTTCTTATGTGTAATTCTATTCTCAATGGATACAACAATCGTTTTTTCCATTTTATTGCTAATGACAACTCCACTTCTTTCTTTAATAGGCATAGAATAATTTTATTTTGTATGTTGTTTTCTTTCCGATTCTATTGTTAATAATTGAGCTATTTTACGTTTTGTGTGCGTAAATAAATGTGGTTTAAAAGATTGACGTGTAGCTTTCTTTAAACGCAAACTAAATAACTCTTTTTTTGCGTTGATAATTTCTTTAATTAGCTCCTCTTCTTTAAAGCTTTTTAAATCAGTAAAAATTTTGAAGGACATACAGCATTACTCCTTAGCAACAAATTTAGTTTTAATAGGAAGTTTGTAAGATGCATTTTTCAATGCTTGATACGCTAGAGATTGAGGAACTCCATTCATTTCAAATAACACATGTCCAGGTTTTATAACAGCAACCCAATAGTCTGGAGCTCCTTTACCAGATCCCATGCGTGTTTCAGGTGGTTTTGATGAAATAGATTTATCCGGGAAAACTCTAATCCACAATTTTCCAGTTCTTTTTACATACCTCGTAATAGTACGTCTAGTGGCCTCTATTTGCCTTGAAGTTAACCATACAGGTTCTAAAGCTTGTAAACCATATTCTCCAAAGATGATGGTATTTCCTTTACTTGCAACACCACGAAGTCTACCTCGATGAGGTTTACGAAATTTTGTTCTTTTAGGACTAAGCATATTATTCTTTTAAAACGTTAAAATTGATATTATTATGATTCTAGTAAAGTTCTGAACTTAGGCGCTAATTCTCCATTAAATACCCATACTTTCACCCCTAACACGCCATAAGTAGTCTGAGCTCTTTTTGTTGCGTAATCAATATCTGCACGAAGAGTTTGTAAGGGAACTCGACCTTCACGGACCCACTCACTTCTTGCAATCTCTGCTCCATTAAGCCTTCCTGAAACTTGAACTTTAATACCTTCAATGTTCACTCTCTGAGCTTTTTGAATAGCTTGTCGAGTTGCCCTACGAAAAGCAACTCTTTTTTCTAGTTGCTGAGCAATAAATTCGGCTATCAAAGCCGCATTTGAATCTGGTTTGTTTAATTCACTAACATTAATTCTTATTTGTTTATTGTGATGAACAATTTTACTTAACTCATCTTTTAGTTTTTCTATTCCTGATCCAGATCTACCAACAATAGTGCCAGGTCGAGAAGTATGAATTTCCAATTCAATTTGATCTGATTTCCTATGAATTTCAATTTTTGATATACAAGCTGTGGATAATGTCGTCTCTAAATAGTTTCTTATTTTGTAATCTTCCTCAAGCACAGACGGGTACTGTTCTTTGAGTTCAAACCAAGAAGATCGATGTGTTTGAGTGATTCCAAGTCTAAATCCTAAAGGATGTGTCTTCTGTCCCATTCTAATATCTCCATAATATGTAATTATACTAACATTTAAAATTTACAATGCTTTTGATAATCCGACTCTTATATGACAAGTTGGTTTCTGTATTTTGTATCCTCTACCCTGAGCCCGAGGTCTAAACCGTTTAAGTATAGGTCCAGCATCAGCACAAGCTTCGCTAATAGATAGATCAATTTTTTTTAACCCATTGTTATTCTCGGCATTTGCTCCAGCAGACTGTAAAACTTGTAGAATAGGTTTGCATGCAGAATAAGGCATAAATTCGAGAATCATCAACGCCTCTTTATAGGATTTTCCTCGAATCTGATTTAAAACGCGTCGAACCTTATTTGGCGCCATCCGTATATATTTAGCAATTGCTTTAACCATAACTCTTTCTACTCCCTAACTTATCGTTTTGCTTTTTTATCACTTTTTACATGAGATCTGAAATTCCGAGTTGGAGAAAATTCTCCTAATTTATGACCTACCATCTGATCATTTACATACACTGGAACATGTTGTTTACCGTTGTAGACTGCTATCGTATGACCAACCATAGAAGGTAAAATCGTAGAAGACCTGGACCAAGTTTTCACAATGTCTTTCTTCCCATTCGCATTTAACAAATCTATCTTTTTTGAGAGATTTGAACTAATAAAAGGACCTTTTGATAATGAACGACTCATCTTTTTACTCTACTAATATGTTTATAAATATATTAAAAATTAAAAGTGGTGAAATAGAAAAATTTCTTAAGATTATTTTCTTCCTCGAACTATATAAAAATCGCTGTACTTAGTCTTTGATCTTGTCTTTACTCCAAGTGCAGGTTTACCCCATGGAGTTACAGGTCTAGCTCTACCTATAGGAGAACGTCCCTCACCACCTCCATGTGGATGGTCGCATGGGTTCATAACAACTCCCCGCACCGTAGGTCTAATCCCTAACCAACGACTTCTACCAGCTTTTCCAAATGTGATATTGTTATAGTCTATGTTTCCTACTTGACCAATCGTAGCATAACAATCTTTTCGTATCATACGAACTTCGCTGGATGGAAGTTTTATAGTTACAAAACTTCCATCCTTAGCTACAACTTGGGCAGATGTACCGGCAGATCTAACAATCTGGCCACCTCTACCAGGTATCAACTCAACATTATGAATGTCCGTACCTAATGGAATAGATCTAAGAGGTAAAGAATTTCCTATTTCCAGTGGTACACTTTCTCCCGAAGATATTTTCGCACCAACAGATAACGATTTAGGGTGTAGTATATATCTTTTTTCTCCATCTTTATAATGAACTAAAGCAATCCGAGCATTTCGATTTGGATCATATTCTACTGTAGCTACTACAGCTTCTATATCTCGTTTGTCACGTTTAAAATCAATAAGTCGATACCTTTGTTTGTGTCCGCCACCTTTGTGCCTTGTGGTAATAATTCCTCTGTTATTTCTACCACCACTAGATATTTTTTTCCGTAGTAGAGTTTTTTCTGGGTGTGTACACGTAATTTCTGAGAAGTCAGATACAGATCTATTACGAGTTCCAGCTGTATAGGACCTATAAAATCTTATTGCCATATAGTATGTAAATTAATTTAAAATAGTTAATTTTCTGAGAACAAATTTATGGAGTTCCCTTTGGCTAGCGTAATGATAGCTTTCTTATAAAGAGGTCTACTACCTATGAATTTTCCAACTCGACGTTTCCTAGACGGTGGTAAGATGGTATTGACTGCATTAACTTTTACGTTAAAAAGATATTCTATAGCACTTTTAACTTGTGTTTTAGTTGACTTCACATCAATTGCAAATGTGTACTGATTCAATTCAAGCAACTTAGTCGCTTTGTCCGTAATGATTGGGTATTTAACCACATCAATTAAATTTCTCAAATTCATAATATTATCCTTTAGTGTGTGATCTGTAACAAAGCTTGTTCCGTAATTATGATACAATTTGCTGCTATTAAATCTTTAAGATTCGTTGTATGTGAATATAGAAGTTGTGTATTCGGAAGGTTACGTACAGCAAGCATTAAATTCTGATTGATTTCATGCGCTACAATTAAAATCTTTTTATCTACATGTGAAGGTAAAAGTTTTTGAATTGATGCTACGAGTCCTTTAGTTTTAGGAGTCTGCAATGTATTAAATGAATTCTGCACCACAGTCATTTTATAACTACTGTGATAAAGTGTTGTACTGAGAGCCAGTTGCTTCTCTTTTAAGTTGATTTTTTTCTGATATACACGAGGTTTTGGTCCAAATGTAACACCACCACCTTTCCAAAGAGGGGAATTACTGGATCCCGCTCTGGCTTGACCTGTCCCTTTCTGCTTCCAAGGTTTTTTACCACCCCCTCTAACTTCACTTCTTGTTTTAGATGAGGCTGTCCCTTGTCTTCGATTACAATCTTGAATAACGATTGCTTTATGAATTAAATACTTGGGAGCAGATTCGTTTACACGTAAAGAAACTGGCGTTGGTTTTTCTGGAAGTTTGATTCCTTCAGAATCTAAAACCTCGTAGCTAAATTGTTTATAGACTGTCATTATGTAATTTTTAATTAAGTTAATTTTAATTATTTAGTAATCTTTTTGATACTTATAATGTTTCCTATTTTACCTGGAACAGCTCCCTTAACAACTATCAAATTATTTTCTGGATTGATTAAGACAACTTGTAAATTTTTTATAGTGGTTTGTTTGTTTCCAAGTCGGCCAGCCATTTTTTT
>Ga0007760_10057248_pt1 | contig 10060 bp, 1 predicted proteins | sample LauGreFBDMM110SN_FD_61637 | JGI IMG/M metagenome (GOLD analysis project Ga0007760, IMG submission 61637) | Metatranscriptome of freshwater lake microbial communities from Lake Michigan, USA - Fa13.BD.MM110.SN (Metagenome Metatranscriptome) | ecosystem: Environmental > Aquatic > Freshwater > Lake... | reverse complement strand
CGACTGGACAACCAACGTCATCAACTCCATCGTCAAGTCCGAGCTCTTCTAAGCCAACATCCTCCGTTCCAACTTCGTCAAGACCATCATCGTCGAAGCCCAGTAGTAGCGCACCATCTATCTTCATACCACCAACCGGCCAACCCACGGCTGGTTTTCGGCCTCTGCGAAGCGAGAGATTGTTCTCACTGGTGCGCATCCAAGTTATAGCTGGGGTGAAGGGCTTCCCTGATTACTCCGGTGATGGGTTCTTATATCAACAGAGTCCTTCTGCATTGAATTATCCGAAGGGTTGTGTTACTGACAAGCTCGGAACTGTTTACGTCGCTGATTCGGCCAATAACGTCTTGCGTCAGCTCGACACGTCGCCTGACACTAGGCTTCTTCCTAACCGTCTTCCTCGTGTACCGGCGGAAGGCGCTATGACTGCATTCATTCAGTCTATTCCAGAATCGGGGAAGTATCCTGCTTCGACAGCGAGTATGCGTGCTCCGCAAGGCGTCGCCATGGACACTCTAGGCCATATTTTTGTGGCCGACACTGGCAACCACATTGTGCGCATGATTGATCTGTACAAGACTTGGTCTGTAGTCGCTGGCTCTATCGGTGAAGCAGGTTCTACCGGGGATGGGAGCGCCGCGTCAAGTGCTCTCCTCAACAGTCCATGGGGTATTGCAGTAGACTCTATCGGTACTTTGTACATCGCCGATACCGGAAACAATGCCGTGAGGAAGGTGTATAATGGAACAATAAGCACAGTTCTCTCGAATTGGACTGAAAATGGCTTGAGTAAAAGCCTCAGTAGTCCTGTAGCCATCGCTACAGATACTGCTGGAGGTTTGTATATCGGAGACACGCTCAACTATCGAATTGTCAAACAAGCACCCGTTCCTACTCCATGCCGAAAGCTCACGAATCGCTGGCTGCTCAATGGCGCATTTGAGCAGCCAGCGATAATCGAGGACGATTATCCAGCTGTTTCCGGTAATTCCGTCCTCGATTCTATCGGTAACTGGAACGGTCAGGCGTATGGTGGCTATAGTTACAGCAATGGGGCGATCCTCTTTGACGGGGTCTCCGGATATGTCGACCTCAATAGCCGCGCTTTTGGCGGCGTCATGAGCTTTGCGTTTTGGTGTAAGCTGAACTCAATTCAACGCTATGCTCCGTTCTTCGATTGGGGTTCTGGTAGTGCATTGGACAACATTATTTTGTATCCACAAGATGGAGTGACATTTATAGTGTATACTGGCTCGTCCAGTCCTAATTCTGTTCCTTCTGCTGGCGTTCAACTACAATTGGGTGTGTGGAATCACTACGCGGTTACCTTGGATGCTTCGGGAAACGTCGTCTTGTACATCAACGGTTCATCTATCTTATCTCATTCGGGTTCTTCAGCCAATAGAGTGACTCGCACTCACTTGTACATCGGTAAATCCTGGTGGGGCAATGATCCGTTCTTAAACGGGGCCATGAAAGATTTCCAGTTCGCCCTGGGCACTGCGTTCACTTCGGCTGAAGTGGCCTATCTGGCTAGTAACGTATGCCCAGTTCCTACAGCCGTACAAACGAGCACTTTAGCAGGCAACGGCACATTCGGACATTCTGGTGGTGGTTATCTCGCAACAAACGCTCAGTTGATGTACACAACGGGGATAGCTGTGGATGATAAGGGAAGAGTGTTTTTGACAGAATCACCGTCTTTAGTGTTGAATATTTCGAGTATTAAAACTAAGAATATGCCTACTGCACTACCCACTCGTAAGCCAACCAGCTCGCCCACTCTCAGACCCACTAAACCCAATCTAGCGCCCAATGTTCTACCCACCTCTGCAAATTATCCCACCTCTGGATCTGGAAATTATACCACTGCAAATTATCCCACAGCAAATTATCCCACCTCTGGATCTGGAAATTATCCCACTGCAAATTATCCCACAGCAAATTATCCCACCTCTGGATCTGGAAATTATCCCACTGCAAATTATCCCACGGCAAATTATCCCACTGCAAATTATCCCACCTATGGAAGCTATAATAGGCGTCTAGGGGGAGAGGGGACTGAGTTGCCTACCTCTTCTTCGCCCAGCTCTTCTCGGCCTAGCACTTATCGTCCTTCTTCTTCCATCCCATCATCTTCAGAGCCTTCGTCAATGCCGACGTCGTCAAAACCTTCGACGTCCGTTCCAAGCAAAAAACCTACGCCTGGGCCAACCAACGCACCAACGACTTCGATGCGTGGCCACATAAGAATGATTGACGGATTAAACATAGCCACGATATCAGACCATATGCGAGATCCAGACGGTGGATTAACTAAAACGCAACTTTATTCTCCCTTCGGAATGGCTGTCGACTACTCCAACAACATTTATTTTTCGGATTACGATGCGCATGTGGTGTATCGCATGTACGTGACCGGCAGTGACGTGAGTCCCAACCCCACTTCAGCTCCTACGTCGAATAAGCCTACTAGCTTGCCTTCTAGCTCAGCGCCTTCATCGCAACCCACGAGTCAGCCATCCAAACAACCTTCAGCGCAGCCAACACAGCAGCCAAATTCGCATCCAACTGGGCGACCGATTCTGCGTCCGACTTCTTCTCCATCTTCATCGAAGCCTTCGTCTTCTCGCCCAACGCCGAACCCGACACCGAATCCTTCGCCAGTACCTACTAGTGAACCCACTCCTCTTCCAACTATTGAAGCGGGATCGCCAACACCTGAGCCTACACCAATTCCAACTCAACAGCCTGCCACATCTGCTCCTTCGTCTTTACCTACCTCTCCGTCTGCACAGCCCACAAGCCAACCATCTCGCCAACCGTCCACCCAACCATCGCGGCAACCGTCCTCGCGACCATCCAGACAGCCGACTGGGCAGCCGACTGGGCAGCCGACTATGGTGCCAACGCTACAGGCGAAAGTCTTTCACTTTCCTAATATCAGCAATATCGACGACGGTACAATCACCCCTGGAGCCTGCGCGCCCTACAACCCAGATCAGAGCAAGTGCAATGTGCGAAATGCTATTAACTTTTGTGCTAGCGAGAGACAAGTTTCCGACTGTAGAATTCAATTGGATCCAACAAAAACTTATACTATCAGCAGCCCCATATCGATCAGTATCAGTCAAACGAAGAACGAAGGCGGTACAGGCAGCAAGCGCAAGCTATTCAATATGTCCCCGAGCCGTGTCGAGCCTATTCATTTTGATTTAGAAGCGGTTGGGCAAAGTGGGGGTAAACCAATACAGGTTACTCTAAATGGGAATGGCGCTACTGTTCAGGGCTCGGCGAATTCGAGGTATTTGGTTGTTACTGGACAAGCCCGCTCCGCGAAATCGGTTTTCACACTAACTGTGAACGGCTTCAACTTCAAAGGCTTTGGGTCTATTGATGAACCTGGAGGGGCTATGCATGTCCAGGGTGTTGATGTTCTTAACTTAAACAACAATACTTTCACGAATTGTTCAGCTAGTTATGGTGGGGCTATTTACGTCAGCGGAAACGGAACTGTCGATAAAAGGAACGCGTATACCAACATAAATAACTGTTCATTTTCAAACAACACAGCTGGCTACGGTGGAAGTGTCTATGTTATCGACGGGATGGCTATAGATGTTTTGTCCTCAAAATTCCAGAAAAACCAGGCCTGGTTTTATGGAGGTGCGATAGCTTTGGTGAACACTGGGGTTTCATCGAAAAGTCTCGTGGCCAACAGTATTTTTTGGTTTAATTCAGCTTTATATCACGGATCTGCGATCGCCATTACTGGCTGCAAACAGTCTTTGATAAAAAATAGTGAGTTTGCTAGGAATACGGCTGGTTTCAGCTCTGCTGTGTATTGGGTAGCTTCTTCGACTAATCAAACTGCGCCTAATCAGGGCGCGCCACTCGATAAGAACAACCGATTCTTTTCCAATTTAGCAAAGCAACAGCCCACTATGGCAAACTTTGGAACGGAGTTTACGTACCTCAAACTCGATTTAGATGTCGTTACCATAACGAAAAGCATGTATCAATCCATTGCACAGCTCCCTTTCAATCTTTACGATGAGCAAACATACCCAGGGTTATCCATTAACGTTACGGCTGCTGATTACTACGGACAAGTAATTGAGCTCATTTCGAACGATCGGCAATCGAATTTACTGACAATCACCAAGCCTCAGGGCGGTGTACAGAACTGTTCAGCTCAGGTTCCGGGAAAAGGAATAGTGGGCATGTATAATCAACCGATGACGAAAGGAAAAGGTTCTTTCAAAACGTTGCCAGTTCATCAAGCCTGTGGGCCAAAAACGAATTATCCTCATCCGACTCCGGGGCAACTTGACATTAGTATCAATACTCCTTGGTTAAGTTCTCCGTCGTGTGCTGGCTCTCAAGTGAATGGGGCGGATAACGATGCGTGTAAAAAAAATATTTGGACTGCTTCTAGTTGGGCTGCTTCTGATCCATTCGTCATCCAAGCAGTGGCATCGAAGCCAATTACCCATACAGTCTCTCTTAAATACAGAGCGTGTGTATTGGGAGAAATATTTGACTTTTATGTCTCCCAGTCTAAATGTGTAAAGTGCAAAGACGATGAAGTTATTTTTACTGCTGGTGAAAAAAAATGCGGCGTTTGTCCTCCTGAAGTATTGGGCAAATGCGATGGTGCGGTGGTCCCACTTCCAGGTGGGTACTGGCGCTGGTCGAACGTCTCATATGGAGTGTATGAATGTCCTCTGAAACTAGGCTGCAGAGATGGTACCAACACGAGTCTGGACCTCTGTCGAGTTGGCTATGAAGGGTATTACTGTAGTAAGTGCTCATGGGGCTACTACTCGCCGCAGGAGGGTAATCAATGTCGCAGTTGTGAAGGGAAAACTGGCTATACACCATCGCAAATTGTAGTGATTGTGATCTTTATTTTCATCGCTTTCGCTGTTGTCACTTACATACTTTTGCATGGCAACATTGAAAGTTTATCTCAGATATTAAAGGAAGAAGAGAGAGACAAATCAAGTGATGAAGTCCTTGTAGAGGCGGACCAAGAAGGGGACGGGGAAGATGCAGAGAAGAATCAAGAAGAAAACGACGATTCATACGAAGCGGAGATAGATGATGATGACGATGATGAGTTTGACATTCTAAACGATAATTATAACGAACCTGGTTTAACCTCTGACGAAGAAGAGAAATACGGTGTCGAGTTGACAAAACTCAGTCTGTCGCCGACTATTGAATCCGATTACATGTCATATCACTCCGGGAAAATGATCAGTGATTTGCACGAGGACGCGGACGAAAAGAATTTACAGATGGTAATATTCGATCAAGTGCATCAGTCAAGACAACAACTGAAGCTGGAGACAGTGGAAAACAATGCAAGAGATGTGAAAGAAATGACTGTGGCAGCAGTCAATTCAATGAAGGCCGACCTCACAAAGAGATATTCCCCAAATTTCTTCAGCGAGCAACTTCAAAATATCCTGAAATTGTGCTGCGCTTCTGCCTTGAGCAGTGGTTCCTCCTCAAAAGGTTATTCAGAAGTTGTTATGAGTTTCTTCGGTCGACTAAAAATCGTCATTTCCTCGTATCAAATTCTCGTACAGATGCCATCGTCGCTAAAAATCCCTTACCCACCTGCTTTCACCAACGCGTTAAATTCACTTAAACTTCTCAACTTCGACTTTGTGAAATTCACACCAGTCGAATGTGTGAAGCGCGTAAACTTCGTTGAGTCGCTCTATGTTACAACAATTCTTCCTATTTTCGCTTTTGGGGTAGTTTTGATATGCTACCTAATTCATGTGCATGTGATCAACAACTGCTGTTGTATGCTGAAATTTTGCGAAGATCGCAAGAAGAATTATTGGGAGACGGTAGAAGTTGACTGTTACGAACCAGTGAAAGGCGGAGATGACTTCTTGAGAAATGAAGATGGTACACTACAACTTCAGCCTTCTGTGAAACTCGGCAAAAACGGGAAGCCAGTTGTCAAAAAAGTTGAGGGCGTTGCTGAGGATGAGAGGTTCAGACGTACTTTCGTCATTAACCCGCTATGGCCATCCTATCTTTATGGCATTCTCTACCTCAGCGGCATCATTTTACCTGGGATCACTTGCAAGATTTTCCAGATGTTCGTTTGTTACAACTTAGACCCACTGCTCGAGAGTAACTTGAAGTATTCAATGGTTCTGAAAGCTGACAGTACGATCTACTGCAACAGTCCGACCTACTACGAAGGATTAAGATGGGCCGTGTTCATGTGCTTCGTCTATCCGATCGGCTTTAGTATGACATACTTTTTGCTGTTGTTGGGTTTTAGAGATGAAATCACTACTCGCACGGGTGTGTGCGCGAGCTGTAAGAAAGGCGTCGACGATAAATCTCAGCAGCCACTCTTTCTGTATGAGCGCCACGGAAATTCAGAGGACGGTATTAAAGTAGGCTCTCTGTGCTCTCTATGCTATGAACGTATGGAAAAGGAGCACTATCTCTACATGATAAAAACTGAGATCAAGAAAGATATTGAAAAGAAGGTAGGAAAGCTAAAGAACGATATCAGACGTGAAGATATTTTAAGCGGACATCAGGCCGCTTCACTGCAGACTCAGCCAGTCTTTTCTACTCATCGTCAGCGTTATACTCTACTTCTCGAAGACATATCCTGTGCTGATTTGCAGAACACGGGTATCGGTATGGATGCCCAAGACCCTTGCCTAACAGTCTCATTAGGTATTCCCCAAACCTCAATCGATTACGATCGGCAGTCAAAGTCAACTCGGAGAATGACGGATGCTGGAACTGCGTGCAAATTTACTGAGGAGGATGGAATAACTCCAACAAGGCTTGAGCTCGTCATGGAGGAGCAAGCATTCGATTTCCTGGAAATGACTATTACCGTGACTAACAAGCACGCACTCACAAGCGCATTCGACGTATTGGTCGGAGAAAAAACGGTCAAGCTCAAAACAATTGTGAAGCTGTCAGATGAGCCAGCTGTGTCGCAACCTGTCACAGTGGAACTTGTGACCAACGCAGGGATCATTCAAGGCAAAGTCAGTTTTACAGTGAGGATGCAGGTCCTACGAGCCGCACATCTAATGGACGTCGATGCCACTAAATTGGGGGATGTCAAGGACGTGTTTGACCACACGAAGGAAGTGTTCATTTGCCGAGTAGACACTGCCATAGGGGACTTCGATCTTGTTCTTCAGAACGAAGCACCGAAGCACTCCAAGCTGGTTGACTTCACCTCAACTCAATCGGTGAGAGATACAGTCAAATATCATTCACACAAGTTCGAAGCAAAGACTGTTCAGGACGATTTGCACCGCGCTCTTAAAGATTTGAACAGAGAGTTCTCAGCAGACCCTGACTTTAACTGGGTGCACGCTAAGCTAAAGTGCACCGAGTTCCGTATGAATGGCGAAAACCCGCACTTTAATAACCAGAACCACAAAGAATGGGAACCGACTTCGCGTGAGCAATTGGCCCAAGATTATTACAACCCAAGAATACAGGGCCTATTGAAAAAACTACATCAATTCACTAACAACATTGAATTTCAGCAGAATGAGAGCGACTCCTTAGGCGAAATGGTGTATAAGTGGATATCGTTCATCTGCTGCTGCACTTCGTGGTTCTACCGGTCTCCAGACGACTCTTCTCAAAAGACGCGCAAAATCACCTCCGTGCGTCATGTGTGGGAACAAGAATGCAAGAGGAAATACAAGCTCAATCCAAATGCGAATGATAGTTTTTTTCATCCGCAGGAAAACTGGGACTGCTTTGTTGACCCCTATCATCAATTGGAAATCAGCGAAGATATAACCTTCGAAGTTGGTGATTCCGTTGAATTTTATCATAATGTTGGAGACGCGTTCGCCTGGGTGAAGGCTGAAGTCTCCGAAGTGTCGGAGGTGGTAAACAATGCCAGTGAAAAAGCAGTCAATGCTCCTCACATGATGAATAAACCCAACCACAAACGCTACAATCTTACGATGTCTCATACAGCTAATGGCACCGACAAACACGTGACTGCCGTTCACGGTAAGTTAATCCGTAATACGTTCACGCTTGATGAACAAGTGCACGTGCTCAAGCTGAGTTCGGCTTCATGGGAAGAGGGCATTATTACCAAGACGTTGTCCACTGCTCGAGGTACTTTGTACCGTGTGCAACTTCTCACGGACAGGGATATGAATTCATGGAGCCCTGTGAACGAAAATGCATTGACGACAGAAAACCCCCAACTTCAAGATCAACTATTGAAGATTGATAAGGTAAATGAGGATCCAATGAAATCAAAATTTATGGAGCTTGCTAATGTCCCGAGCCATAACATACGAAAATGGAATTATGAGTCGAAGGCCATAAAGGCTAATTCCGATATGGATTTAGAAGCGACGTTATCCGACGCCAAAACTGAAGTGGGCCTCTGTCTGCCCGCCAATGCTAATTCGTACCGCAAGGTCGATACCAAAGCAGCAGCAGCTGATTGTTGTGCGACCTGCTGTGTTCCACCCAAAGAAACCCACAGGAACCGCAACTTTCTGAATCACTTACTTTCATATGAATTAGTCCCATATGTAGGAATCATGGAGGAAGATTCTTGTTTTTGCTGCAAGCTTCCTCTAGATCACAACTCCGGAGTGAAAGACGGTAGCAACGATGACCATTTCTCAGTGTTTGTGGTTCTGAAAGCGAACGAGGAAAAACTGGTACGAGAGGAAGAAGACAATCTTCCGCAGGACAAAGGAAAGAAGGGGAAGACGAGCTGCTGCTCTTTCGCTTGTTGTCTGTGCCCTGCAGACGAGCACTCGACCGATTCAGAACAACAACAACTGATTACACAAAAATTGCAACTTCAAGATCGACTATTGAAGATTGATGATCACGATGTCGGCGTTTTTAGCTACCGTCAAGCGGTCGACATTTTATCTAAATATCCGGAGAATGAACTTGTTGAACTCTTGCTTGGTCGATCTGGCGGGGGCACTTATGAAGTTGTGATAAAGAAGAGACCTGAGGGGTTTGGTTTCACTCTTAGTGAAAGCGCTGAAACAGGAACCATCCACATCGATAGTCTGGACTCAAACATACTGTACGTGAGGACCGACTCACTGTCCGCATTTGAAGAAAAATCCAAAAGGATTAGCCAGAAGCTTCAAGGGAATTCCAAGCTGCAAAAGCTAGACGTGCACACTAACAAAGAGAGGATTCGGCACATAGGCAACTTCTGCGATACCTGTTTCGAAGTCGTGGAGAAAACGCCTAACCACAGAGTTCCAAGAGTGACTGACGCATTAAACGTGGACAAGAGCAAAGTGGGCACGCTCTCCCCTTTGTGTGAGGGTATTCGAACCTTATACCAGGCCTACGAGCCGCACTACTGGTACTGGGAGGTGGTCGAAATCATCCGCCGACTGCTGCTTACTGCTGTCGTGTCTGTCATGCTCTCCGGTACATCCGCTCAAATGGTCATTTGCGTCGCGATTTCCGTCTTTTTCACGAAAATGTACGGTTATTTCCAGCCCTACATTAATGCTGATGAAGACTTTCTGGCGGAGACTGGGCAGTATGTGGTGTTCATCCAATTCTTTCTCTCCATCGTGATCAGATACAACATGGTCGGCATCATACAGGTCATGGAGTTTCTTTTCTTGTTGAACGCGAGCTCGATCTCGTTCATCCACTTCTCCATGTTTTTCCGAGATCTTGTGTTCGTTCAGTACAAAGACCAAATGGAAAAGTTCATGAAGAATTCATGTGTTTCGAGTGTCCTAGGCCTCTGCAGGAGTACTAAGTCAAAATGGAAACAAGTGACTGCTGACAAAGTTGTGACTCTACGTCATCTGTACAACGCCACTGAAGTCCATATGAACATTCCGACAGCGAAAGACTTGAAGGCGCACCATACGTATCAAAGGATTCCCACTGAACACGTCTCCTTCACATTGCAGGAACCATCCGAGGGTTTAGGTGCTAACTACAAGGTGTGAGCTACTTGGATACTCCCCAAACTGCCTCGATCGTTCTCGTTAAAAAATAAAAATAAGAAAAAAATAAA
>Ga0007760_10084581_pt1 | contig 10272 bp, 3 predicted proteins | sample LauGreFBDMM110SN_FD_61637 | JGI IMG/M metagenome (GOLD analysis project Ga0007760, IMG submission 61637) | Metatranscriptome of freshwater lake microbial communities from Lake Michigan, USA - Fa13.BD.MM110.SN (Metagenome Metatranscriptome) | ecosystem: Environmental > Aquatic > Freshwater > Lake... | reverse complement strand
ATACGGTCCATTTTGTTGATGAACGCGATGCGCGGAACGTGGTAACGCTCCGCTTGCTTCCACACCGTCTCGCTCTGCGGCTCGACCCCCTCGACAGCCGTGAACACCGCGATCGCACCGTCGAGTACGCGCAGGGATCGTTCAACCTCGATGGTGAAGTCGACGTGGCCAGGCGTGTCGATGATGTTCACCCGGAGTCCGCGCCAGTAGCAGGTCGTCGCTGCGGAGGTGATGGTGATCCCCCGCTCGCGCTCCTGAATCATCCAGTCCATCGTCGCCGAGCCATCGTGCACTTCGCCCATTGCGTGGGACACACCCGTGTAGAACAGGATGCGCTCCGTGAGCGTAGTTTTCCCCGCATCAATGTGGGCCATGATGCCGATGTTGCGGAGGCTCGCGAGGTCGCTCTGCATGGTGTTCGCGCGTCGGTCCTCGGCTTCGAAGAAGCCGAGGACCTGCCGTCAAACGTGCCGGTCAGGGGATTTCGCGTTTCTACTCGGACCGCCGCCACCCGGGAAGCTGGGCATGGCTCCTGTTTGCGAGGGGCGGTCTACGATTTTCAACGCGAAGGCTGTCGGTAACGGTTGTGCGGTCGGGCGCCCTCCAAGGGACGAATGGGTGGAAGGGCGACTACCAGCGGTAGTGGCTGAAGGCCTTGTTCGCTTCCGCCATGCGGTGCACGTCGTCGCGCTTCTTCACCGCGTTGCCGCGGGAGTGAGACGCCTCGATGAGCTCATTCGCGAGCTTGTCGCGCATGTTCTTACCGGAGCGATCCCGGGCGTAGTCGACGATCCAGCGCATCGCGAGAGACATCCGCCGCTCGGGGCGCACTTCGACCGGCACCTGGTAGTTCGCACCGCCGACGCGCCGAGACTTAACCTCGACCACGGGCTGGCAAGCCTCGATCGCACGACGGAAGACCTTGACGGGCTCCTCGCGCGTACGTTCGGCGACGATCTCAAGTGCGCCGTAGACAATGTCTTCGGCCACGGCCTTCTTGCCGTGCTCCATCACAACGGACATGAAGCGCGTGATCATCTGATCGGCGTAAACCGGATCGGGGAGCACAGGACGCTTTGCAACTACGCGACGACGGGGCATCGTTACCTCTACTTCTTCGGGCGCTTGGCGCCGTACTTGGAACGGCCCTGGCGACGGCTGTTGACGCCCTGGGTATCCAGGGTGCCGCGGATGATGTGGTAGCGAACGCCGGGAAGGTCCTTCACGCGGCCACCACGAATGAGCACGGAAGAGTGCTCCTGGAGGTTGTGCCCCTCGCCGGGGATGTAGGAGGTGACCTCCATCCCGTTGGTGAGGCGTACGCGGGCGACCTTGCGAAGCGCGGAGTTCGGCTTCTTGGGAGTCGTCGTGTACACGCGAGTGCAGACCCCGCGCTTCTGCGGGCAAGCCTTGAGCGCCGGAGACGCGGTCTTCGCGGCGACTTTTTCGCGGCCCTTGCGGATGAGTTGATTGATCGTCGGCATCCTGTTCCCTGAAAGTGGGGGCGGGGACCCCAAAGTCCCCGCGCCTTATACGTCCGGCTCGCGGCTGTCAACCGCCAGCGATTAGATGGCTTCCTCGCCCTCGGAGGTCGTGACCATTGCCCTGTCGCGGATCATCATCCCGAGCTTCTGGTACGCGGCGAAGCCGGTACCCGCCGGGATGAGGCGACCCATGAGAATGTTCTCCTTGAGCCCGCGGAGGCGGTCGATGCGGCCGTGAATGGCCGCCTCGGTGAGCACGCGCGTCGTCTCCTGGAACGAGGCGGCCGACAAGAAGCTGTCGGTCGAGAGCGACGCCTTCGTGATGCCGAGGAGGAGCGGCTCCACCAACGCCGGCTTCCCGTCGTTCGCGAGAACGCGCTCGTTGGCCTCGTCGAAGCGGTGCTTCTCGACTGCTTCGTCAACGAGGAAGTCCGTGTCGCCAGGCGTACGCACCCGCACGCGGCGGAGCATCTGACGCACGATCACTTCGATGTGCTTGTCGTTGATCTTGACGCCCTGCAGGCGGTAGACCTCCTGGATCTCGTCGACCAGGTACTTCGCGAGCTCTCCCTCGCCTCGAATCTTGAGGATGTCGTGCGGATTCGCAGCACCGTCCATGAGCGGGTCACCCGCGCGAACGAAGTCGCCTTCGTTGACGATGATGTTCTTGCCCTTCGGGATGAGGTACTCCTGCACCTCGCCAGTCTCGGGCGTGACGACGACGCGGCGCTTGCCCTTCGTCTCCTTCCCGAAGCTCACGACGCCGTCGATCTCCGTGATGATCGCAACTTCCTTGGGCTTACGGGCCTCAAAGAGCTCTGCGACGCGGGGGAGGCCGCCGGTGATGTCCTTGGTCTTCGTGGTCTCACGGGGGATGCGCGCGAGCACATCGCCGGTCGTCACGTCGTCGCCTTCCTCCACCTCGATCTTGGTCTGGGCGGAGAGGAAAGAGCGCACCTTCGGCTTGCCCTTACCACCGGATTCCTTGATCACGATGCGCGGCCGCTTGTCCGTGTCGCGGAAATCTTCCACCTCCCGAATCTTGCGGCCGGTCAGCGGGTCGCTCGTCTCCTTGACCGTACCCTCGAAGTCCTCGAAGACGATCACGCCGGAGTCGGTCGCGAGGATGGGCGTGTTGAACCCATCCCACTCGGCAACCCGCGTCTTCGCCACGACCTTCTCACCGTTCCGAACGAGGAGGGAGGCACCGTAAGGAATCGCGTACTTCTCACGCTCACGGCCCTTGTCGTCCACGACGAACAGCTCGCCGTTGCGGCTGGTCGCCACGGTCTTGCCGTGACGGTTCGCAACCGTCGTGAGGGCGTCCGAGAACTTGATGATGCCGGAGGTCTTCAGCTCGAGGTACGACTCGGTCGCCTTGCTGGACGCCGCGCCGCCGATGTGGAACGTGCGCATCGTGAGCTGAGTGCCCGGCTCGCCGATGGACTGGGCTGCGATCACGCCGATGGCTTCGCCGACGTTCACGAGGCGCCCGCGCGCGAGGTCGCGGCCGTAGCACATCGCGCAGACACCCCACCGCATGTCGCAGGACATGACGGAGCGAATCTTGACGCGGTCGACGCCGGACTGGACGAGGTTGTCGACCGCCGCTTCGTCGATCATGCCGTTCCGCGGAACGAGCACCTCATCGCTGTACGGGTCGAGGATGTCCTCGGCGGCAACGCGCCCCAGGACGCGCTCACCGACGTGCTCGATGACCTCACCGCCCTCGATGAGGGAGGCGATGTCCATCGCAACACGGGTTCCGCAGTCCTTCGCCGTGATGATCGTGTCCTGCACGACATCGACGAGACGACGGGTAAGGTACCCGGAGTTGGCGGTCTTGAGCGCGGTGTCCGCGAGGCCCTTACGGGCGCCGTGCGTGGAGATGAAGTACTGGAGGACCGTGAGCCCTTCACGGAAGTTCGCGGTGATGGGCGTCTCGATGATCTCGCCACTCGGCTTCGCCATCAGGCCGCGCATGCCGGCCAGCTGACGAATCTGGGTCGTCGAACCACGGGCGCCGGAGTCCACCATCATCCAGATCGCGTTGAAGGAGTCGTGGTCCTCAATCGCGCCGGTGGCGGGGTTCGCCACCTTGTCGAACTTGATCTCCTTGATGAGGGAGAGCGAGATGTCGTCGGTGACCTTCGACCAGATGTCGACCACCTTGTTGTAGCGCTCCTTCACCGTGATCAGGCCGTCGTTGTACTGGGCCTCGGTGTCACGCGCCTCGACGTTCGCCTTCTCCAACATCTCGCCCTTCTTGGACGGGATCTTCATGTCGTCGATGCAGATCGAGATGCCGGCCGACGTGGACATCTTGAAGCCCATCTGCATGAGCGCATCGGCCATGAGGACGGTCTTCTTCGCACCTGCGACGCGGTAGCAACGGTCGATGAGCTCGCCCAGGGCCTTCTTGCCGAGCGGGCGATTCACGAGCGAGAACGGCAGCTCGTTGGGAACGATGCTCGAGAAGAGCACGCGGCCGACGGTGGTGTGCACGAGCTCGCCCTTGGCTTCCAGGCCCGCCTTCGCATCAGCGACCTTGAGGGGCACGATTCCCTTGAAGCCGAAGAAGCCGGCCGGAGCCGCGACCATGACCAAGTCGTCCAGGAACCGGTCCCGGAGCGCCTTGATTCCGGCGCGGAGGAGGTTGAGGCGACGCGTAGTGTTGAGGCGAGCGTCGACGAGCACGTTGCCGCCGGCGTCCGTCGCGAGGCGCGGGGACACCATGCCGAAGACGCGCCCGTTGCCGCGCAGCTTCGGGAGGACCCATGCCTTCACGTCGACGCCCGCGACCTCGAGTTCGATCATCTCCGCTTCGCCCCGATCCTTCGCGATCGTGCCGGCGGAAGCCAGGGTGCCGTTCGACACTGAGAAGCCGTACGTGCCGCCTGAAGAGCTCGCGGCTCCGAGGTGGCCGAGCGCGAGCGACGCGAAACGCGCGCCTTCGACGGTTCCCCCATCGATGGACACCGCGACGTCACCACCGAGCGAGGCGAGGTCCGCAAGGACCACGTTCGCCGGGTAACGCACGCAGATGCCACGGTGGAAATGCCACACTTCCTGATTTGCGACGGAGGTGTCGACACCCAGAACGAGGTGGGCGTCCTTGAGCTCGGGAATGCGCTCCGGAATGCGGGCCTCGAGGCCCGGAGCCGGCATGCGCACCGTGATCGGCGCCTGAAGGTGGACCTCGCCGTTGTCATAGGCGACCTCAACCTCGCTCGGGCTGCCGTAGGTCCGACCGTGCCCCCGCGAGAACTTCCGCTCGCGCGTCATGTAGTAGCAGCCGAGGACGACGTCCTGACTGGGCTGAATGATCGGCTTCCCGTTCGCGGGGCTTAGGATGTTGTTGGTCGACATCATGAGAACACGGGCTTCGATCTGGGCTTCAATCGAGAGCGGGACGTGCACGGCCATCTGGTCGCCGTCGAAGTCGGCGTTGAAGGCAGTACAAACCAGAGGGTGCAGCTGAATCGCCTTCCCTTCGATGAGCACGGGCTCGAACGCCTGGATGCCGAGACGGTGAAGCGTCGGCGCCCGGTTGAGCATGACCGGATGTTCCTTGATGACGTGGTCGAGGACGTCCCAGACTTCCTCTTCCTCGCGCTCGACCATCTTCTTCGCGGCCTTGATCGTGGTCACGAGACCACGCTCTTCGAGCTTGGCGTAGATGAACGGCTTGAACAGCTCGAGCGCCATCTTCTTCGGGAGCCCGCACTGATGCAGGCGCAACTCCGGACCGACGACGATGACCGAGCGGCCGGAGTAGTCGACGCGCTTCCCGAGGAGGTTCTGGCGGAAGCGACCGTGCTTGCCCTTGAGCATGTCCGAGAGCGACCGGAGCGGACGCTTGTTCGGTCCCGTGAAGATCTTGCCGCGACGTCCGTTGTCAAACAGCGCGTCGACCGCCTCCTGGAGCATCCGCTTCTCGTTGCGGATGATGATCTCGGGAGCGTTGAGATCCTGCAGCCGCTTGAGGCGGTTGTTGCGGTTGATCACGCGCCGGTAGAGGTCGTTGAGGTCGGAGGTGGCAAAGCGGCCGCCGTCGAGCGGGACGAGCGGACGGAGATCCGGCGGAATGACGGGAACAACTTCCAACATCATCCACTCGGGCTTGTTCCCGCTCTCACGGAACGCTTCGACAATCTTGAGGCGCTTGGCGTGCTTGCGCCGCATGGCCTCAGACGAGGTGTCGCGCATCTGCTGGCGGAGGGTCTCGGACATGCCGAGGATGTCCATCTTCGCGAGCATGTCCCGGACGACTTCGCCGCCCATACCGACGTCGAAGCTCCCGTAGCCATAGGTGCGGATCGCTTCCTGATAGTCTTCCTCGGAGAGGATCTCTCCCTCCTTGAGGGTCGACTCCCCGGGATTCGTCACCATGTAGCTCTCGCAGTACAGCACCTTCTCGAGGTCCTTCAGGGACACGTCGAGCAGGTTGCCGATGCGGGACGGCAGGCTCTTGAGGAACCAGATGTGCGCGACGGGCGTGGCGAGCTCGATGTGCCCGAGGCGCTCACGGCGAACCTTGGCTTGAATGACCTCGACCCCGCACTTTTCGCAGGTGATGCCGCGGTGCTTCATCCGCTTGTACTTGCCGCAGAGGCACTCGTAGTCCTTCACCGGGCCAAAGATCTTGGCGCAGAAGAGACCGTCCTTCTCAGGCTTGAACGTACGGTAGTTGATGGTTTCCGGCTTCTTGACTTCGCCGTGCGACCAGCTGCGGATCTTCTCGGGGCTCGCGAGCGAGATTCGCACCGCGACATACGAGAGGGGGTTCTTGGGCTTCTCGAAGAGGTTGTAGACGTCCTTCACGGAGACTCCCGGGGAAACAAAAAGGAAGAGAGGGCAGAGGCGAGAACAGGAACGGGGGACTCGCAGCTCGCGAGCCCCGCTGGGACCGCAGCTACTGCCGCAGAACTTCCTTGTCCTCGATGAGCTCCACATCCAGCGCAAGCGACTGGAGCTCCTTCACGAGCACGTTGAACGACTCGGGCAGACCGGCCTCGAGGACGTTCTCACCCTTCACGATCGACTCGTACATGCGGGTACGACCCAGCACGTCGTCGCTCTTGACGGTGAGGAACTCCTGGAGCGAGTACGCGGCGCCGTAGGCTTCGAGAGCCCAGACTTCCATCTCGCCGAGACGCTGACCGCCGAACTGGGCCTTCCCACCGAGCGGCTGCTGCGTGACCAGCGAGTAGGGGCCGATCGAACGGGCGTGGATCTTGTCATCGACCAAGTGGTGGAGCTTGAGCATGTACATCACGCCCACGGTCACCCGGTTGGCAAACGCTTCGCCGGTGCGCCCATCGAGGAGCAGCGACTGACCACCGCGGCTGCGGCCGCCGAGCTCGAGGGCGACCTTGATCTCCGGCTCCGCCGCCCCGGCGAACACCGGCGTGGCAACCGTCACGCCGCGCTTGTACTTCGTCGCAAACCTGCGGAGGTCCTGCTCGTTTGCCGAGTCCAGGAAGGCATGAACGTCCGGCTGAGACGCGAAGCACTCGCGGAGGTACGCGCGGAGCGAATCCGCACCGTACGTCTCGTCGAGCATGCGACCGATAGCCTCGCCCATGCCCTTCGACGCCCAACCGAGATGGGTCTCGAGGATCTGGCCGACGTTCATGCGGCTCGGAACGCCCAGGGGGTTGAGGACCAGGTCGACCGTAGTGCCGTCCTCAAGGTACGGCATGTCCTCAACAGGCAACACCTTCGAGATGACGCCCTTGTTGCCGTGGCGGCCGGCCATCTTGTCGCCGACCGACAGCTTGCGCTTGATGGCAACGTAGACCTTCACCATCTTGATCACGCCGGGGGGAAGCTCGTCGCCCTTCGTGAGGCGCTCGATCTTGGCCGCGTAGCGGCTGCGGATCTCGTCTTCCTTCTCCCGCACCTTGTCGACGAGCGCGAAGATCGCGTCCTGGACGGTGTGGTCGCCTTCAATCTGGATGCGCTCGTACTGCTCAAGCGTGAGACGGCGAATGACGTCGCCGCTGAATTCTTCGCCACGGGCAACGATTTCCGCGCCGGTGTTGTCGTCGAGGATGCGGCCCGCGGCGTTGTACCCCTTGAGGAGGCGCGCCAGCGAGCGCGCCGCCGAGTCACGGACGGTGCGGAGCTTCTCGTCGCGGTCGCGGTTGATGCGCGACACCTGGTGCTGCTCGATCTCAGCGGAGCGGGCGTCCTTCTCGACGCCCTCTCGGGCGAAGATCTGCGCGCCGATGACGGTACCTTCCACGCCGGGGGGCACCCGGAGCGAGGTGTCGCGAACGTCGCCAGCCTTCTCACCGAAGATGGCGCGGAGCAGCTTCTCTTCGGGGGAGAGCTGCGTCTCGCCCTTGGGCGTGATCTTGCCCACCAGGATGTCGCCCGGCTTCACCTCGGCGCCGATGCGGATGATGCCGCTCTCGTCGAGGTTGTTGAGGGCTTCCTCGCCGACGTTCGGGATGTCGCGGGTGATCTCTTCCTTGCCCAGCTTCGTGTCGCGCGCGGACACCTCGAACTCTTCGATGTGGATGGACGTGAAGTAGTCCTCCATCACGAGGCGCTCGGAGATGAGGATTGAGTCTTCGAAGTTGTAGCCCTGCCAGGGCATGAACGCGACGACCGCGTTCTGACCGAGCGCGAGCTCGCCGGTGTCCGTAGCGGGACCGTCCGCGATGACCTCACCTGCGGTCACCACATCGCCCGGGCGGACCACGGGGCGCTGATTGATGCAGGTGTTCTGGTTGGAACGGGTGAACTTCGTCAGGTTGTAGATATCGACGTCGTCGCCGATGCCCTCACCCGAGGTGTCCTCGGTCTTGACCACGATACGGCCGGCATCCACGTATTCGACGACGCCGGAGCGGCGCACGGTCGTGGTGACGCCCGAGTCACGCGCGACCGGCACTTCCATACCGGTGCCGACGAGGGGCGCCTCCGTCCGGATCAGCGGGACGGCCTGGCGCTGCATGTTCGATCCCATGAGCGCGCGGTTCGCGTCGTCGTTCTCGAGGAACGGGACGAGCGAGGCTGCGACCGAAACGAGCTGGTTCGGGCTCACGTCCATGAGCGTGACCTGCTCGCGAGGGACCATCGCGAACTCGCCGTCCTTGCGAGCGGACACGAGCGCTTCGGCCATCGCGCCGTCGGCGGCGATGTTGACCGTGGCCTGGGCGATGACCTTGTCCTCTTCCTCGAGGGCGGAGAAGTAGCGGATCTCCGGGGTCGGGCGGGCCTCGGAGACGAGGCGGTACGGCGTCTCGATGAAGCCGAAGTGGTTGACGCGCGCGTAGGTGGAGAGCGACGCGATCAGACCGATGTTCGGGCCTTCCGGCGTCTCGATCGGGCAGATGCGGCCGTAGTGGGTCGGGTGCACGTCGCGAACGTCGAAGCCGGCGCGCTCACGAGTGAGACCACCAGGCCCAAGGGCCGAGAGACGACGCTTGTGCGTGACTTCGGAGAGGGGGTTGGTCTGGTCCATGAACTGCGAGAGCTGCGAGGAACCGAAGAACTCCTTCACGACCGCGCTAACGGGCTTCGCGTTGATGAGGTCCGCGGGGGTGAGCGCCTCGATCTCCGAGAGGCTCATGCGTTCCTTGATGGCCTTCTCCATGCGGACGAGTCCGACACGGTACTGGTTCTCGAGGAGTTCGCCGACGGCGCGGACGCGACGGTTGCCGAGGTGGTCGATATCGTCGACCTCCCCCTTCTTGTTCTTCAAGTTGATCAGGTACTGAACGACCTTGAGGATGTCGTCACGCGTGAGGGTCACCTGATCGAGCGGGTACTCGAGTCCGAGCTTGTGGTTCAACTTGAGACGGCCAACCTGCGAGAGGTCGTAGCGCTCGGCGTTGAAGAACAGGTTGTGGAAGTGAACGTCCGCGGCGTCGTACGTGGGGGGGTCGCCCGGGCGGAGGCGGCGGTAGATCTCGATGACCGCCTCTTCCTTGGTGGCGATCTTGTCGACGGCGAGGGTGTCCCGAAGGAACGAACCCACGAACTTGCCGTCGATGTAGAGAACCTCGAACTCCTCGATGCCGCGCTCTTCGAAGGTGGCGAGGGTGTCCTTGCCGAGCTCTTCGTTGCACTCGACGAGGATCTCGCCGGACTCCATGTCGACGATGTCGTAGGCGCTGACCTTGCCCGCAACCTCTTCCTGGAGGACGGGGACGACGCCCACCTCGACCTGCTGCTCCTTGCCGTCTACGATCTGGGTGACGGTGCGCATGAGGCCCGCCGCCTTCATCTTTTTCTGCGCGGGCTTCGCGAACTTCGCGCCCTTGCGGACAACCGCTTCGCCGGTTTCAGGGTGGAGCACGTCCACGGCGGCAGACTGAATGTTCAGGAGGTCGACCGAGGACTCCTTGAACCAGGCGCCGTTCTGCTTGAAGTAGCGCTCGCGCTGGTAGAAGTGATTGAGCAGATCCTCGGTAGAGTAGCCGAGGGCCCGCAGGAGCACGGTCGCGGGGAGCTTGCGGCGACGGTCGATGCGGACGTAGAGAATGTCCTTGGTGTCGAACTCGAAGTCGATCCAGGACCCGCGGTTCGGGATGATGCGCGCGGAGAAGATGGTTTTGCCGGCGCCACCGGTCTTCGACGGGTTCTCGTCGAAGAAGATGCCGGGGGAACGGTGGAGCTGACTGACCACCACGCGCTCGGTACCGTTGACGATGAACGTGCCGTTCTCCGTCATGAGCGGGATCTCGCCGAAGTAGACGTCCGACTCCTTCATGTCGTAGACCTTGCGCCGGTTCGTCTCGGGATCGACTTCCCAGACGACGAGGCGCACGGT
>Ga0007760_10030453_pt1 | contig 10282 bp, 1 predicted proteins | sample LauGreFBDMM110SN_FD_61637 | JGI IMG/M metagenome (GOLD analysis project Ga0007760, IMG submission 61637) | Metatranscriptome of freshwater lake microbial communities from Lake Michigan, USA - Fa13.BD.MM110.SN (Metagenome Metatranscriptome) | ecosystem: Environmental > Aquatic > Freshwater > Lake... | reverse complement strand
GTTTAAACGTCATTTTCCTCGCTTTTAGCCGCGAATAGCAGCTGCTGGGCGCCGATTACAGCCTGCAACACTAGTGAGTGCGTTGTTGAAGGAATTTTGTTGCATTGCGACCGAAGTATTAATCATGGGAGCAGAGCACTCTCATGATGTTGAACGTAGACGAGATTATGAAAAAGAAGAGATCAAATTACGTAATGTGCTTGAGAAATGTGTTCAAGCTACAGATAAAGCAAGTATAAATTCAATTGAATACAATTCAGACGAATTACTTGATATAAGATCAGGGGATATATTATTGCCGCATCTAGTTGTTGGACTCGATGTCTTGGCAGATATCAAACAAAGAATATTGAATGGCGAACAACCGGTAATGATACCATCATCAATACTTATTTATAGCGCTGATAATGATGTAAGAGGAGGTGGCACTGGCCGCGAGTATGTCGCTAACTTAGGTAATGATAGCAAAGAGTCATGGAATAAATGGTTTGCTGGATCTTACAATACTGCTACTATATCCGTTGCTTTAAAGAACCCTCAAATGCTTCACAGATACAAAATGATAAGCGCTAACGATTGTCCTCATCGTGATCCTATGGCATGGGAAATTTGGGGCGTTGATGCATCCAATAATAATTTAATTCCACTTCATAAGGTTGAAAATGAAATATTTAGTGAAAGATGGCAAGAGAGATCCTTTGATATTCCTGTTATGTCAAGCGCATTATTTCATAAAATTGAATTGCGTATTTTAAGTAATAAGGGCCCTGAAGCTGGCCTGCAATTGGGACATTTGCATTTCTATCATTTCCCAACTGCATCCGCCAATACGCCTGCGTTGCCATCGCCTTTCAAGGAATACTCGATTAAAACTATTTATTACCAGCCAAAAGATGTAGAGCCAAAGTATAAACTTCAGCTGAACACATATGGTGCAACGAGTAATACTAGTGTCGTGTCGTCAGCTGGAATGAACATCGTGGACCGATATGTTTGCTCTCAAAAAGGATTTACCGACCTCATTCTTCAAGACGAGGTAGTATCCAAGCTATTATTGAGAATTTACGCGACGATTTCAAATGAAAACAAAATGTTAAAAATGAAAAAAGATTTGTTTGAAAATGATGAATCAATTTTATGTGAGATAAAACCAGGGGAGATACCTAAGCCAAGCAATCTGACAGAGTCTTTATTATTGAAATCCCTAGATTTATTACTAAATACTTTCGACATCGGTTCCGCTCAATCACCTTTAATTCTCGACTCGTTGCTCGACACTTTTCTTGGCGCAACTGACGACAGTCGCTTCTTTGTAGGCAGCAATCCCGCAGAAAAGGGCAAGAAATCCAATAGTATGACCATCACAGAGTATGTGTACGAGCGCATGTCTGAGGTACTGATAACTAATTACTTGAATGCAGACTGTGCCATCGGTAACAGAGCCATGTCTCTGCTGCTCGCCATTGCAGTCACCGACTCCAATATGCACAGCATTCTGCGAGTGGTTAAGTTACTCTTGGAGAAGTCGCAGTATACCTTGCTACCATCGACCCTAACGATATGCTCCAAGTTCAACACGTCAATACTATGTCAAGCTGGTAGTTTACGCCCTGGACAGTCCAATATCACTCCGCTGCAGTCGGATCATGTCGACGCAGCTAGAATCGAGGTTAGAACGACTAATCATTTTAAAGTTCGCGTACGAAGGTCCAACAACTATGAGAGTGAGGTGTTGGTAACGTTAACTCCAGGCACTACTTGGTTGTTGTCTTCAGTTAATGGTGGATGGGCTAAATTGCATCCCAGTGAATATGACAGGCTTATCAGCGGCTCTGACTGTGTAGACCGCCTCTCTTCTCTCTTGCCATTTGATATCGAGACTGAAGGCTTTCTTTCTTGCATATCACAAGAGGGCATTGTTACATTCGGTGTAATTAATTCGAATGTGCCACTAATTTTCCGCAATTGCATTCGCTCCGGGGTCCAAGTAGCTGTACGTACAGAAATGAGACTAGGCGAAGAAGTAGATACGGGATCAGCAATGGAGGAGTATGGCGAGTATGAGTTCACTAGCGTTGTTGACGGGTGGGCAGAGATAAGCCCTATTGAGAATGAACGGCTTGATGTACCAAGTCGTAGTCGGCCATATTACTGTCGAGTATATGGTCAAGGTATCGATGCTATCCATACGTGGGTAGTAAAATCCAAATTAAAAGATCAGATGCCCGACCCTGACTCTATCATGGACAGTAGACATGAACATCTGCTCACGAGAGTATCATGCAGGTATCATAATGGAATATTTGAATGCAATATATGCTCTAGAGATGGACAGGGCTGCGTGTATCACTGTGCTTTGTGCAACTTCGATGCGCATCCTACCTGCATATTTGTTACCAATCCGACATCGCCTAAGTTACCACAGCTTTCGTTTGACTGTATTCATGAATGGTGCGATAAATCTAATCAATATTTAACATTCAATGCCGACCGGACTACAGCTAGGCGTAATGGAAGTGCATCCTCGACTCCTGCTGCGATAGCTTACCTTCCTAGCACACGCTGTATGTTCACTGTTAAGTTAATTGAGGCCTCGTCGAGAACAAACTCTATATCCTTCGGGTTAGGGACGAAGGGCTTTCCCAACGCGAGTAGCGACCTTGTTGGTCTGCATGAAGGCAGTTGGGGTGTCTCAGATGACCGATCAAATTCCTCCGCCGAGGCACGTATATGCGGCTCCAATAACCCCTGTGGTAGGATGCGTAAGCTCAAGGTAGGTGACATTTTGCAAATGCGAGTGGATACTATTGAAGGGTGGTGTCAGTTATCCTTGAACACCGATGAGGTCACCCATCGCTTCACTATACCCTCCAGTAATGATGAAACAACGTACATTTTTGTTGCCACGTTAGCTAATGATCACCAATTTGAAATTATTCCTGAGAGATTTGACTCTGCTTCGTCGTTCAAAGAATCGGAAATAGTCGAGGTGAATAATATGTTCGAGGAGGTATATCTGCTCAGTCCGACAGATTCCGCTCAATTTTTAATGTCCGCGTTACCGTTTATATACAGGAAGAACAAAGTAGGATTTCGAGAGAGGGACTTGCGTTCCGCAATTTCCATTTTGATTGACATCATTGATTCTCAGCTTCACTCTACAGCCAAAGGAAGTAGTGACACTTATTCCACATCCAAAGAAGGGGCGGCTACTATCGTCAAGGCATCATTAAGTCTAATGTCGCTGATATTGGACTCTTATAAGTCTGGGAGAGCAGAGGCGACGTATCCAAAGTTTTTTAAATCGGGGGACTTAGTGAAACGTGGTGAGCATTGGAGTGCTTACAATGAAGACCGGATACACAATCCAAGCGGGTTAGGAAAGGTTCTTGGTTACTCTCTCAATGGCAACGTCATTGTGTGCTGGTTGGAAACAGGACTAACAGTTGACTATAGTTACCGTCATGACTCTCTTCGTTCTCTCAAGCGTGAGCTCACCGCAATGATTCTAACGATGAACATTATCCCTGATAATAAGGATAAAATCATTCGACTATTGTTTCGTGCATTACGCACTAACAATGCTAGCTCCCATTTCGACAGTCCTATGGGTAAGCACATGAGCAGTGAGTCCGTGGTAGACATGCAACTGCTAAATAGTGTCACGGGTGAGATCATCGAACTCGTACTGTCGAACTTAGACTGCTTTTTCAACTTGAAATCGACTGAGCATTGTGAGATGACAGCAGTGTTAGTAGAGATGCACTCCAATCGCACCTTAAACGACGTATTTAAGCCATTGTTATTGTTGAAACTAACAGAGTTGAAGTCCAAAAGCATTCTATTTATGCTGAATAGAGACGCTGATATGGGAAGAGGCAACTCGGCAAATATGATACTTGGAAAGTGTTTAGAATGCATTACTGCACATTTTTGTGAATCATTTGATAAGAATTTTGAGCCTTTTATCAATGAGCCAAGAACGATCGATGAATTGATTCAAGATCAAGTATGGCGAATTGTGGATTCCATAATAATGAATTTCATGATGGTTGAGGTAGATGATGTGATGAACCACTCCAACTCGGACTACTCTCCCATTGCTATTACCGTCCACGATTCTAGGAAAAACGTTCTATCATTATTGCGGACTGCGTCCGCGAATCCAACAGGCTCCCACAGTAAAAGCATTGAAATTATCGTGGATGGGATCAACGAGGTCATATTCCCATTACTCGACGCGCTTCAAGGCTGCCTAGACCGGCTCGCCGATCCACATATAATCGTCGCAAATCCCTATATCCAGAAGATTTTGAAGCGATTTGTTATATTTGAGACTGTGTGGGGTGTGGCACAGATCTTCAAGCTAGTGTTCTTACAATTCCCGAAGGTGTTCAGTCTCCACTCCGCTTCGTTCGATCCTTTATTCCACCGGCTCGATGGAGTGGTCATTACTATCGATTGCATCCGCAGTAACGGTATAACGAGCTCTCTGTTGGATGCTTTATATCAAGAGATCACTTCGTTGCATTTTATTCCTGTGAAGAACTGGATGTCGCTGACCGTCAGGACTCAGAAGCAGACGAAGTGGATCCACTCCCCAGTGTTTGAGTATAGAAATGACAAATGCGACGAGTACGTTGCACAAGAGGAATATTTGAAGGATAGCTTGGTCACTACCATAAGCAATGTGAACCAGGATGTCGTTGCCAAGTTGAGGATGTACTCATTGAAAAAAATTCCGAGAGATCAAGTACAAGGGCCTTTTATGAATGGATGTGTTTATGCTACGTGGGCAGCATTGATTTATCATGATCAAGCAGTTGAGTTACTGCGAAGTGGTAATGTTCAAGGTGGAAGCAGAAACAGCCTCGTCTTCTTGTGGTCATTAGCCAACAATGTGGTGCGACCATTCGTTAATAGTATCCCAGATTTTGACCAAGTTGGTGCAATTAACGATATCATTAAGCGAGCAACTTATTTACTTCAATTCATCCCGGCTGGCGGCAATCATGACTTGATCGTCGATTTCATACTACACGGCGACTATAATGAAGCGGCGGGAATAGTGTATGAATATAACGTCGCGGCTGATCTGCGAGTTCGCGCATTAAAATCTGCCTACTACTTTGCTTGCAGCGATAACCCCATGCAACTGCACTTACTTTTTATACTTAAATCTGCTATTTCGAGGCATCATGTAAGTACAAAAGACCATGGCATCCGCATTAATTACCGGAACCATTTGGTCGGGATGTCGAAGGAGACGTCGCTCGAGTTAGTCGAGGGACACAAAAAGGTGCTGATATTGCTCGTGACCAAGGCCATCAACAAGCTGGAGCAGGGGTCTGATGACTTGGTATCGTATGTAATGGGTACATTGTCCCTTATCCTCCAAGATTTTAGTGTCGAGGAAATAGTGTCGTTAGTGGAGCACCATTTACTGCAGCTATTGAGGCTTTGTGTTGACTTGAATAACCTGGAGATCAATGGCTTGGCATGCAGTATTATTGAGTTATTCACAGTCATTCTAGTCGAGCAAATCCAGAATACGACACTGTTTAGCATTATCAAATCCTTGAGCATGTTAATGAGCCCCAAAATCAATAAATTTGTTAGGTCATACGAACAAATAAATGAACTTACAAAGGGTTGGCTACGTGCGGCTGGAAATTTTGCTGTAAGAAACGGCGGGAATACAGACGACGATGGTGACTTAGATTATGCTTCAGTTGTGTCGGACCAGCTACTGCTAATATCGCAGCATGACTATGCTTTCACTTGGGTACGCCCGTCATCCGATCCATTGAAAGTAGTCCACACCCTGTCATTCTTCACGTACCTAACTAGCAGCAATGACGGGCAGATCTTGTCCATAGGTGATACATGTGAGGCCAGACTTCACTGTGCGAATGGTCATGAATTATCAAAGGTGGCAGGTATGCCAATTGTGTATGTGTATGTGTACAATAATGTGACGTGTGATGTATGCAAAAAGGATAAAATTCACTTAGATAATCATTTACATCATTGTTCTCAATGCGGGTATGATCTGTGCATAAATTGTTCGAGTTACCAACTGTCCAAGGCTAGAAATATAAAATCTTGCTGGAAAGTGATTGCCGTGCGACTGGTCATGAATAAGTACGAAGTGAGCATCACCGATGCCACGAGGCCGTTCGTAGTTACATCTTCGAGCACAGCGAGGCTGCATGAATGGACTCACTTTGCATACGCTATTAACGAAAGCAACCACTCCCTAGATATGTACATCAATGGCGAGTTAGATGCCTCAGTGACCTTGTCTCCTTCCCTGATCGGACATGAAGTCAAGACGAAAATAGTGAAATATGTCCTTGAGTCTGAGCATCCGTATAAGGACAACATCCATGAAAAAAGGATAGTGGATATCAAAGGGGCGACGAAATACGTGGTTACCTTCGACGACTGCAGTAAAACTGAGAGGCAAGACTTTGTTTCATTCTTTGCAGATAACGATAGTAATATAGTGAAACTCGGTGAAGATTACTCGGGTGGTCATGATGGTTCCGATCCGAGATTTCCCGGAGTAAGAGGAGTACCGCCACTCGAAATAGATTATCCAGTGTTTCAATTGTGGTTCAAGACGGATGGAAGTGTGTCTGATTGGGGCTGGAAGTGTATCATCGAAGCACATATTGATAGTGAAGAAGTCGTGCGATACGAGAATGAATGCTTTCACTGTGCCAATGGCCATGAACTAGTGAAAGTGACAGACAAGCCAAGCTGCTATAATGGTATGTCCGTTTATTGCGATGTTTGCAAAAGGAAGAGGATTCACGAGGATAAGCTGCATTTTTATCATTGTGATGCGTGTAAGTATGATCTTTGTATTAGTTGCGCAGTGGATCGGCAGTCCAAAGCCGAGAAACCTCCTGTTACACACACAGCATGGGACATAGCCACCGACCAGCCAGCTAGTGGATCGTGTAATTGGATGGACGAAGATGGAAGTAATATGTTTCATTTCAATCCGCGTGTAAATGAGAGGCAACTGGTGATGAATACTCATTCTATGGGTAGTTGGGGCACTGAGGAAAGAATCCCATTACCAGAAGATGTAGTGAACAGTACCCAGCCGTTGATAGCTCGAGTACGTGTAACCAGTACAGGCTACGAGATCTCCTTCAATGGTGTCAACGTTCACTTGTATCGCCACCGTCTACCCTTTGATAAATTCGTGAGGTTAGATTGTCATAACGTTACGTGGAAAGTCACTAGCAGCAACACAGAGAGTAGTATGAGTACTGTGCAACTAACGAAGATGTCACAAACGATGAATAAATCGATTGTATACATTGGGAAGGCCTCTGTTGACAGCGATCCTATCGCAGATTCTTTTGTCACTGGTATTCAGTTAAATGATATTACTATTGATCAATTTAATCCTCAAAGATTGCGCGAGTTTTCATCTGCCATAAAGAATTCAGAGAACCTACTAAACTCGCATCAATCACTCAGTTGCACTGATTATATCGCGTCGGTTATGTGGCATATAAGTACCCTGAAGAGGATACTGCTTACTCTGTTAGAGTGTGAGTGTCCCATCAGTGATGTGCTCAGTGTGGTGTGCGCTAATGACACAATATTGCGCGATTATCTCGACTTAGTCAAGACAGCTCCATCACTAGGCTTAAGACTCGCTGCCACCGAGCTAGTCACCTCACTCATGAAAGTAGTCCCTCTTGCATCAAAAATGCCGCAACTCATTGTTTCCACCTTGTTGAATTTTAATGGGGCGCACAGTGATGATACTGAGTTACTCACACATACGATACGTATAATTGGAGAATCAAGTTGCTTTTTTAATACTGCTAATACAACTCAGCTTAGTTCATTTTTCGGTAATACTTCATCAAAAGTAACTCCTTCCAACTTTATAACGCAAGAAATTTTTCGCCGAGTACTTCGATCATTTATGGAAAGGATGTGTATTGAATCCAGTAATGTGAGTGGTTTCATTACAGACACGCTTGCAGAGTCTGCACTGTCCGTGGCGAATAAGGGATGTGAAAGTCGCCATAGTAACTTCCATTATGCACTTATCACATTACTATTTCCATCGTCTGCGTATTTCTCACAGCTGCTGCCTGGAACTTTGGTGTTACACAATGAAAATACGACAGAGAAGCAGGTAGTCCTAGCAACTGACAAGTCGAGTAATGGTGCTATCGTCGTTTCTCCTTATCAATTCAATGAAATTAGCAAGCACAGTCATGCCGTCACTAGCTCTATCTATGTTAAACTTGCTACCAACATTACAACTTTACTGCAAAGCAGCGTCGCTGTTGAGAAACTGCTACCCATACTCACAGCTAGCACGTATGATGATAGGCCATATGCGGCACCAGTAGCTGGAATGGATGCGGTGAAAATCGTTGAATCGAAGCACCCTTATGACGACAATATGAAAGAGTACTGGGACATAGTATTCGAGCAGGATATTGATTACATGGTGGTGAAGTTCGACGAACAAAGTAGCAGTGAAGAGGGATGTGACTATGTTGAGTTTTACAGTGATCGCTCGAAATCCACTAGATACGGCACGCAGTACTCTGGTTCTAGTGGCAGTCGCTGGCCAGGCGTGGGAGGCAGTGAACCATTGAAGATTACTGCGAAGAAATGCGTGTTGTACTTCCGTTCCGATGGCAGCCGCAATGATTGGGGCTTTAAGGTAACAGTAACCGGCATCAAGAAGGACGTTGTCGTACACGTTATGGACAGGGAGAATTATCCGGAGTTGGTATTCTTCGACTACAATTCGGCCATTTTCCGCCATTACTACCACTTGATTATACTACTCAAAGTCAACTTAGTTCAGGTATTGAACTACGTCAATTTCAACGAGAAATCGACACCAGGGTCGCTTCTGTGGATGGTATTGAAACTACGTCATCTAATCCCATTTAATACAAAAAATGCGATAATTTTAAAGGCATTAGTCACCTCAGGGTCCCCCAAGACGCTTCGCATCAGTATTGATCGCACAAATGCCAAGCGATTTATCGAAAACGGCCGGGTAGATCATGACGGTACCTGGAGCGTCTTTAGCCAGTTATACAGGGCCTTGTTAACTCAAAATAGAAAAAATTTGATGTATAATACCCGCTGCTTCAAGGTGGATCTAGGAGAAGGTGCAATAGATGCGGGTGGACCATATAGAGAAGTTTGGACTAATCTGGCTGAAGATTTAATGAGTTCTTATCTTTTTTTACTTGTTCCATCGCCAAATCAAAGATTAAATAGTGGCGAGAACCAGGATACTTGGGTGCTCAATCCGCATTGCTCGTCGCCTTTACACATCAAAATGCTTCAGTTTTTAGGTAATTTAATGGGAATGGCCATACGGTCACACCACTACCTAGAGATTAACCTATCAAGTGCATGTTGGAAATTGATTGCAGATGAAGCCATTACAGTCCGTGACTTGACTTCTCACGACGACCAGCTGTTGTCCACCATTTTGAGGATCAGAGCCAACAGCGCGGAGGAGCTGCACCGAGAGTGTGGCATAGGCAACTTTACAATGATTTCTTCAATAACTACTAAAGAAGTTGAATTACATCCTGGAGGTGTCAATACGATCGTTACCATGGAGAACAAGGACCTATTTCTCGACGAGTATCAGCGATGTGTGTGCGACGAGATGAGAGTGGCCGCCTTGCACATTCGTCAAGGAATTGTGGAGATTGTGCCGAAGGTGGTACTACTACTGACTACCGGAGATGAGCTTGAAAAGTATGTGTGCGGCGACCCGTTTATCGATCTAGCAGAGCTGAAAAGTAGAACTTCGTTTGAAGGTTGGAATACGGCAGATGCAGTGAAGCAATTCTTTTGGTCGATGATGGAGGAGTTCAGTCAAAAAGAGCTCTCCATGTTGATACGCTTCAGCTGGGGAAGATCAAGATTACCTAAAACAGATTATCAATTTAAGGTTACTAAATTAGATTGCTCCAATGCCAACCAACGGCTGCCCGAGGCACACACCTGCTTCTTCCAGATCTGCATCCCTCCTTACAGCAGCAAACTTATTGCCGCGGAAAAGATTAAGTATGCAATCCACAGCCTCGATATGGCCATGTCATAACGGACAATTAATAAAATCACGACCCCCTGCTTTTAATACCTTAATGCATGATATATGATCAAATCCTTTGGGCCATACTGTATCATTGTATTTTTCGATGGAAAATTCTAGAGTTCTGGCAGGGACTCGAGGTCGTTTAAATAAATTAAATTAAAT
>Ga0007760_10114724_pt1 | contig 10433 bp, 20 predicted proteins | sample LauGreFBDMM110SN_FD_61637 | JGI IMG/M metagenome (GOLD analysis project Ga0007760, IMG submission 61637) | Metatranscriptome of freshwater lake microbial communities from Lake Michigan, USA - Fa13.BD.MM110.SN (Metagenome Metatranscriptome) | ecosystem: Environmental > Aquatic > Freshwater >... | reverse complement strand
CCTGTAATTGCAAAACCACTTAAATCTGATAATAAAGTTCGTCTTAATGCATTTCCTAATGTTATTCCTTGTCCAATTTCAAGTGGTTCAATTAAAAAACAGCCATAATGATTCTGATCGTTATCAATGTAGCTTTCAATACAGGTTAATTTATTCATAACTCTTAATTTTTTATAATCTACGTTTTTTAGGAGGTCGACAACCATTATGTGGAACTGATGTTTTATCTTCAATCGATACAATCGATAAACCTGCAGCTTTTAAAGCACGAATGGAAGTCTCACGTCCATTTCCTCTTCCTTTAATTACGACTTCTACTTTTTCCATTCCATATTCCATTGCTTTGCTTGCTGCATTTTTTGTTGCTGTTTGAGCAGCAAAAGGAGTATTTTTTCGACTTCCTTTAAAACCAGAGGTACCTGAAGAAGCCCAGCAAACTGTATTTCCTAAAATATCACAGATGGTAATGATTGTGTTGTTAAATGTTGTTTTAATATTCGCAATCCCAACAGTAAATAATTTCTTTTGTTTCTTTTTTTGTTTTGACATATTTTTTTTTTATTTTTTACGTATAAAAAGTCCTTGTCGACGAGATGTTCGATTGTTTGTACGTGTTCTTTGTCCTCGAACAGGTAAACCTTTTAAATGTCTTCTTCCTCGAACTGAATTAATATCAATTAATCGTTTGATATTTAAACTAATTAATCTTTTTAAATCTCCTTCTAATTTAAATTCATCGGTTTCTAAAATATCACGTAACGCTGAAATATTTGTTTCCGTTAATTCTGAAACTTTCATGTTTGGATCGATTTCAACTTTCGTTAAAATTTTTAAAGATCGTGGAATACCAATTCCATAAATACATGTTAGGGCAATATAAACTTTCTTTTTATTTGACAAATTGTTTCCAAGTAATCTTACCATATTTTTTTAGTGTACTTTTTTAACCTTGACGTTGTTTATGTTTAGGATTTAAACAAATTACTAAAATTTTACCATGTCGTTTAATAACACGACATTTTTCACACATTCTTTTGACAGATGGACGTACTTTCATAATTTTTTATAATTTAATTAATTTCATTTGAACTTGTTGGAATTAATGAACGAATTGTTTTTTGAATTTCATAAGTGACTCCAATTAAAATGATTAAAGAAGAAATATTAATTTGATTTAAAAGATATCCATTAATCAATTGCTTTAAAAAATCAAAAGAAAATAAAAGGAAACAAAGTAAAATTCCACCAATCACTGAATTTGCTAATACAACTGCTTCTAAATAAGAAACTGTTTGTTTTCCTGGTGTAACGTTTACAATTGAAACGGAAGCTTTTCTTAATTGTTCTGCGATTTTTTCTGGATCCCAAAATACAATCGTATAAAAATAATTAAATGCAATGATTAAAAAATAATAAACAATTGTATTTAAAATCTGATTGTTTTGTCCAAGATTTTGCGTTAAATAAGAAATAAAAGGACTTAAATTCGAAGCAATAATGATTGGAAAAATTCCTGCTTGATTTAGTCGAATGGATAATCCATTTTCCGTTAATCCTAACATCGCTCGTTCTAAATTTTCAGAAGGCGAAGATGATTTATTTGTATTTTCTAAATAGGATAATTGTCTCGCAGAAACAACTTGAATATTTGTTCGAATTACTTGCGAAAATTGAATAAATAAAACGAAAAGGAGAAGAACAAAGATTTGTAAGAAAAAAAGACCATCAAATTTTTGATTCCATAAACCTTTTGCATTTATATTTGTAACAATATTTAAACAAATAATACAAGATGTTCCAGTTCCTATTCCTCGATTATCAATCAGAGTTGTTAACCAGACAATGGCCATCGCACCTGTAATAAGTTCAATGACAAACATTCCTAAATTAAATAAATCTGTATTATAAATATAAGGTTTAATATAGGAAAGAAGAACAATACTTTGAAAAGCAGCAAAAATTAATGTTAATACTTTTTTATAAAACATTAATTTTTTTCTTCCCATTTCTCCTTCTTCCGATTGAAGCTTTTCTAAATAAGGAAACAATGCAGTTAATAAATCAATAATAATAGAAGCGTTAATAAAAGGAATAATTCCTAAGGAAAAAGAACTTAAAACTGTTTTTCCTCCTCCTCCTGCATACATATTAATGATCTGTAAAATAGCACTATTTGTTGTTCCTAATTGTGTCAAAGACTTTTTTAAAGCTTCTTGATCAATCCCTGATAACGGAATCGAATTCCCGTATTGAAAAAGAAAAAGAAGAAGAAAGGTAAAAAATATTTTCTCGTTTGGTTGTAAACGACTTTTTTGTTTCTTAAATAAACGTTCGAGCATTTTTAAATTTTCTCATAATTTTTTCATAAAAATATTGTTTATGAAGAGACTGATATTTTCCAAGTTCTATTTTTTCATTAAGCGAAGTTAAAGCTAAAATAGTGGCTTTTGCATTATTCAAAATGTTACTTGAACCAAATTGTTTGGCTAAAATATTTTTAATTCCTGCTAATTCAAGTACCGTTTTGACTGATCCTCCTGCAATAACTCCTGTTCCTTGAGAAGCAGGTCGCAACATTAAACTACATGCTCCATAAGAAGATTTTACAACATGAGGGACTGAATCTTGAAAAGTTAAAGGAACAGTAATTAAATTTTTCTTTCCATTTAAAACTGCTTTATCAATGGCTAAATTGACATCATCTGCACGACCAATTCCTACTCCTACTTTTCTTTTATTATCACCAATAATAACAATTGCTCGAAAAGTCATTTTTTTTCCACCTTTTACAACTTTGGTAACTCGTTTTACTTGAACAATTTTTTCTTCATATTTAATTTTTGAAAGACGAATTGTTTTACGTTTACGAGGATTTTTATTTCCACTTGTTCTATTAGATAAATTGTCTTTTTTTACTGTGTTTACTTTTGAAGGTTTTTCGACAGTGTTTTCCATAAATTTTTGTTAGTTAACTTTTTAGTTATTTCTCTACGTTTTTAAATTCTTTGTTTTTTGTTTAAAAAACAAGTCCTTCTTTACGTGCTCCTTCTGCTAATTGTTCAATACGTCCATGATATGGTTTATCACCTCGATCAAAAACAATTTTTGTTACATTTTTTGTTAATGCTTTTTTTGCAATATTTTCTCCTACTAAAAATGAAGCTTCTTTTGTTGCAAAAGAGGATAATTTTTCTTTAATTTCTTTTTCTAACGTCGAACTAAAAGCAATTGTTGTACTTGTTTTATCATCAATTAATTGTGCATAAATATGTTTATGCGAACGAAAAACAGCTAATCTCGGTTTTTCCGTTGTTCCTACAATTTTTTTTAATGATCTTTTTTTTGCTTGTATATAAAGTTTTTTTAATTTTGTTGTCATTGTATCTTTTATATAAATGCTATTTTATTTACCAGTTTTTCCAGCTTTTCTAAGAATTTTCTCATTTTCATAACGAATTCCTTTTCCTTTATAAGGTTCAGGAGGTCTAATTTCTCGAATTTCAGAAGCCAATAAACCTACTTTTTGTTTCTCAATTCCACTTACTGAAAGTTTGGTTGGTGATTCTAAATTGATACTTAAATCATCTGGAATTTGAATTTGAACCGGATGACTATAACCCATGGTTAAAATTAATAATTTTTTATCAACTTGGAATTTATAACCTACTCCTTCAGCAATTAATGTTTTTGAAAATTTTTCCGTAACTCCTTTAATCATGTTTTGAACTAACGCTCGAATTAAACCATGACATGATCTTGTTGTTTTTAAATCATTCTTTCTTAAAACAAAAAGTTTATTTTCTTTGATCTCAATTTCAATTCCTTCTGTTAAAAATTGTTCAAGAATTCCATGTTTTCCTTTCACTAGAATTTTTTGATCTTTAATTTCAATTGAGACGTTTTGAGGAATCTCAATCATTTTTTTTCCAATACGTGACATATTATTTCTCCAACTTTTTAATTTGTTATCCGATGTAGCATAAAATTTCACCACCTTTTTTTAATTTTGTGGCTTTTAAATGACTCATAATCCCACTTGAAGTTGAGATAATAGCTGTTCCTTGTTGATATCTTAACACATCAATTTTTTTATCAAATTCTTTATAACCTGAAAAAATTCGTTGACCAGGTTTACTGATTCTTTGAATAGTAGAGAAAAAAGGTTTTTTAATCCACCATCCTTTGTATTTTAAGACGGTTTTAATCATTTTTTGTGAAGATGTTAAATCTTCAATTTGATAATCTTGGATATATCCTTCTTTGCTAAGAACTTTTAATATTTCTATATTTAATTTACTATAACGAATATAAGTAAAGCTATGTCTTGCTAAACTAGCATTACGAATACGAGTTAACATATCTGATACAAGATCATTTGTCATTTTTTATCCTCTTAAACGATTTCTTTTTCTAGTTTTGTGAAAGGTACTCCTAATTCTTTTAAAAGAAATAATCCTTCCGCTTTATTGGTTGCCGTTGTAACAATCGTAATATTAAATCCACGTCTTTGTTCAACACTATCATAATTAATTTCTGGAAAAATCAATTGTTCAGCAAGACCTAAATTATAATTTCCATGTCGATCAAAATTATTTGGACTTAAGCCTCGGAAATCTCGAATACGAGGTAAAACGATCTTAATAAATTTTTCTAAAAAAGCATACATTTTTTCACGTCGTAAGGTTACAACAAGTCCCATTGGCATTCCTTCACGAATTTTAAAACCAGCAATCGATTTTTTTGCCGTTGTTAAAATTGGATGTTGTCCAGTAATCACACGATATTCTTCAATTGCATTTTGTAAAAAAGTTCGATTTTGTGCATTTAAACCTAATCCAGAACTAATTTGAATTTTTACTAATTTAGGAATTTGATGTTTATTTTTATACTCAAATTGTTTATTTAATTTTGGAATAACATCTTCTAAATATTCGTTTTTTAAATTACCCATTTTCTTTTTCTAGTTGATGTTTATAAAATATTTCCTGATTTTTTAAAATAACGCTTTTTTTCGTTATTAATAACTTTATAACCAATTTTGCTACTTGTATTTGATTCTTTATCCCATAGCATAACATTGGAAATATGAATCGCAATTTGTAATTCTACTTTTTTTGATTCTCCACCTTCACGACTTTTTACATATTTAATACGTGGAAGAACAGTATCAATCGTTAAAATTTCTTTTTTAATATTAATCGATGAAATATTTCCAATGATTCCTTTTTGATCTCCAGTAATAATTTTAATTCGATCCCCAATTTTTACATGTTTATCTTTTTTGACTTGATTCATATTACTTCACTTGCTAATGATATAATTTTTGTAAATTTTTTATCTCGAATTTCACGTGCCACTGGTCCAAATACACGAGTTCCTCGTGGATTGTTTTCCACGTTAATAATCACTGCTGCATTGTCATCGAAACGTAAAGCCATTCCATCTGCTCGTTTAATGGTATTTTTTGTTCGAACAATAACAGCTCTTACTACGCTTGATCGTTTGATTGCCATATTTGGAAGAGCATCTTTTACAACACCAATAATAACATCGCCAACACCAGCATATTTTCGATTATTCCCTAAAACACGAATACACATTAATTTTTTTGCTCCAGTATTATCAGCAACTGTTAAGTATGTTTGAGGTTGAATCATAACGTTTTAAATCATCTTATTTTTCTTTTTGATAAGATCTTAAAATTTCTTTTAACATCCATTTTTTATGTCGACTAATGGGCGCACTTTCTTCAATTAATACAATATCTCCTGATTGACAAATATTTTCTTCATCATGTGCCATATATCTTTTCGTCTTAATTAACGTTTTTGTATATTTTGGATGTTGATAACGTATTTGAATTGCTACGATAATTGTTTTTTGAGGTTTGCTACTAACTACAATTCCTACTCTTTCTTTTTTTACCATATTTCTAATTTTCTATTTATTTAACTTAATCATCGACGATTTTTTGAATTTTAATTGTGCAATTCGACGTTTTGTATGTGTAAATAAATGCGGTTTACTAGTTTGATTTGTTGATCTTTTAATTCGTAAATCAAATAAATTTTTTTGTAATAAAAAAATTTCTTGATCAATGTCACTAATATTCACTAAAGTATCTAAGTCTTTATATTTTGGTAAAGTCATAATACAGCTTGTTCTTTAATTAAGATTTTACTTTTAATCGGTAATTTATATGAGGCCACTTTTAAAGCTTGTAATGCAATTTCTTTTGAGACACCAGCAATTTCAAATAAGACTGTTCCTGGTTGAACAACTACAACCCAGTATTCAACTGCCCCTTTTCCTGATCCCATTCTTGATTCTTCAGCACGAGCTGTAACAGATTTATCTGGAAAGACTTTGATCCACATTTTTCCTGATCGTTTTGTGTATCTTGTAATCGTTCTTCGAACAGCTTCAATCTGTCTTGATGTTAACCAAACAGGTTCTAAAGCTTGAAGTCCATATTCTCCATGATTTAATTTATTGTTTCTACAAGCTTTTCCTGTTAATCTTCCACGATGCATTTTTCGGTATTTCGTTCGTTTTGGACTTAGCATTTTTTTTTCTATTGAAATTAATTTTTATTGAACAAATAACCAAACTTTGATTCCAATCACTCCATATACAGTATCTGCACGTTGATGTGTATAATCAATTTGAGCTTTTAATGTATGCAAAGGAATTTTTCCTTCTCGTTTCCATTCGCTTCTTGCAATGTCGATTCCATTTAAACGACCAGAAACTTCAACTTTTAATCCTTTCATTGAAGTTAATTGAACTTTTTTAATTGTTTGTTTTACAGCTCTTCGAAAAGGGATTCTTTTTTCAAGTTGATCTGCAATATATTTTGCAATTAATGTTGCATCTTCAAAAGGATTTTTAATAAATTTAATTCCTACAAAAAAATTTTTTTGTGTTTTCATTTGGAAATAACGAATTAAATCTCGAATGTTTCTTTTTAAAAGCAAACTTGTAAAGCGTTTTAAATTTCCTTTCGAATTTGTCATCGCAGATACATTTTTTTGATTCGTTGGATCTGTGATTTCTCCAAAGTATTTACTAACTTTTTTATACATTTCTTTTGCTCTTGGAAATAAAGCATGAATTGTAATATTTACATATTCTTTTTGATCTAAATCTTGATTCACTCGATTTATTTCAATTTTTGAAATGGATAAAAATTCATTAAACATTTCTTCTACCTTTGAGCGAATTAAAAAATCTTCTTCAATTAAAGAAGGATAAATTAATTTATTACTATACCAATCAGACAAATGTTTTTGAGTTGTGATTAGTCGAAAACCTTTTGGATTTGTTTTTTGTCCCACAATAATTCCTCTTTAAATACTTTTTTAATCTTTAAATTCAGATACACGAATTGTAATATGTGATATCCTTTTCATAATTTTAAATGCTCTTCCCTTTGCTCTTGGTTGCATTCTTTTTAAAATCGGTCCTTGATTTACATAAGCTTCACTAATGACAAGCTTTTCTTTTTCAAAATCAAAATTATTCGTTGCATTTGAAACTGCTGAATATAATGTTTGCCAAACGATGGCTCCTGCTTTTTGAGGTAAATATTTTAAAATTTGTAACGCTTCTTTATAACTTTTCCCTCGAATTTGACAAAGAATAACATCAATTTTTGTAGGAGAAATTCGAATATATTTTGCAGTTGCTGATACAATTTCTTTTGAATCATTCATAATTTATCTTTTTACTTTACGATCAGTTTTTTTATGTGAACGAAATGTACGTGTTGGTACAAATTCTCCTAATTTATGTCCTACTAAAGGATCAGTAATAAAGACTGGAACATGTTTTTGACCGTTATAAACACTAATTGTATGACCAATCATTAAAGGTAGAATTGTTGATGATCGAGACCATGTTTTAATGATTTCTTTACTACCTTTCTCATTTAATTTTTGGATTTTATTTAATAAATGATAGGCGATATAAGGTCCTTTTGAGATGGATCTTCCCATAGTTTTCTTTTTTTAACTTTAAAATTTATGCATTATGAGCGAGAACGAATAATAAATACGTTGCTCTTCTTCTTTTTATGACGTGTTTTTAAACCAAGCGCAGGTTTACCCCAAGGTGTTAATGGACGTGCTCGTCCAATTGGACATCTTCCTTCTCCTCCACCATGTGGGTGATCAATTGGATTCATTACTGATCCACGTACCGAAGGTCGAATTCCTAACCATCTACTTCTTCCAGCTTTTCCTAAAACGACATTATAAAAATCAGAATTACTAATTTTTCCAATTGTTGCAAAACATTCTTTTTTAAATAAACGAATTTCTTTCGATGATAAACGTAAAACAACAAAATTATTTTCTTTTGCTAATACTTTAGCTGAAGTACCTGCAGAACGTACAAGTTGTCCTCCTTTTCCTGGAAATAATTCAATATTATGAACATCTGTTCCTAATGGAATTGAATCCAAGGGTAAAGCATTCCCTACTTGAATCGGTAAATTTTTTCCAGCGACAATGGAATCTCCAATGTTTAAATTTTCTGGATGTAAAATATAACGTTTTTCTCCATCCGAATAATTAATTAATGCAATATTTGCATTTCGATTTGGATCATATTCAATGGATACAACAGTTCCTAATATGTCATATTTATTGCGCTTAAAATCGATTAATCGATAAAGTCTTTTATGTCCACCACCTTTATGACGTATCGTAATTCGTCCTTTATTATTTCTTCCTTTTGCTCGATGATTCGCAACCGTTAATGATTTTTCAGATTTCTTTTTTGTTAATAAAGAAAAATCTAAAACACTTCGATTACGTGTTGAAGGAGTATACGGTTTATATATTTTGATTGCCATAAAAATGAATAAAATTTGAAAATGAATTTTTTAATTAAATAAATCCGTGATTGAATCCCCTTCTTTTAATTTTACGTAAGTTTTTTTATACGTTGATTTTTTTCCACTAAATCTTCCAATTCGTTTTGTTTTGACTGGTAAAATGGAAGTATTAACTTCTAAAATCGTTACATTAAAAATTTTTTCAATAATATATTTAATTTCTATTTTTGTTAATGAACGATCTACAATAAATGTATATTGTCGATCTCCATATAAATTGATTGATTTTTCTGTTAAGGAAGGATATTTTATGAGGCTTAAAAGATCACCTAAATTAAGCGTACGATTTTCCATATGTTAAAGTAATTAATTCTAAACTCGTATTTGATAAAATAATTTGATTTGTTTTTAAAAGTTGATCTAAATTTAAACAATTTGCAACTGTTACTTCGACATTTTTTAAATTACGAGTTGCTAACCAAAATTCTCGATTTGGTTTTGTTAAAACAAATAAAATTTTCGAATTTAAATCAACTTTTAATGTTGAAAGGAAAGTTAGAATTTTTTTCGTTTTCATATTTGTTTCATTAAATTCATCAAAAATTGTATCTTCAATAAAAATTAATTGTTGTTTTTTAAGATATAAAGCAGATAAAATAGCTAAACGTTTCTCTTTTTTATTAATTTTTTTCGTAACGATACGAGGTTTCGGTCCAAAAATAACTCCCCCACCTACCCATAATGGAGAACGTGTTGAACCTGCTCTCGCTTGTCCTGTTCCTTTTTGTTTCCAAGGTTTTTTTCCACCACCTCGAACTTCTGATTTTGTTTTTGTTGAGGCTGTATATTTACGTGATGTCTTTAATTGAGCTAAATAAACTTTGTGAATTAACCCAATTGCTTTTTTCTTTCTTTCGAAATTTTCTAGAAATATTTTTGTTTCCATAATTTAAAAATAAATATTAGTTTTTAAGATTAACGCTTACTAAATTTCCAGGTTTTCCTGGAATACATCCCTTAATAACTAAAAGATTTTCTTTTGTATCAATGTCTATAATCTCAAGTCCTTTGACTGTTCTTTGATCCATCCCTAAGCGACCTGGCATTTTCTTTCCAGGAAAAACACGTCCAGGACTTGTTCCTGCTCCTAAAGATCCTTGTAATCTATGGTGTTTTGAACCATGTCCCATTGGACCTCGACTAAAATTATTTCGTTTAATATTGGAAGCATTTCCCTTTCCAATTGTTAATCCTGTGACACTAATATATTGTCCAATTTCAAACATTTCCACTGAAAATTGTTGACCAACATTATAATCTAAAGGCTGATCAATTTTATATTCTTTTAAATAACGAAATGGAGCTACATTTGCTTTATTAAAATGACCTAATTCTGGTTTCGTTAATTTTTTATCATTTGCGGCAATTTCTACATACCCAAGTTGAACAGCATTATAACCACAGTTTGTATCTGATTTAATTTGGGTAACATAACAAGGCCCACCTTTTATTATTGTTACTGGAATTACATCTCCTTTTTTATCAAATACTTGAGTCATACCGATTTTATTTCCTAAAATACCAAGAGACACAA
>Ga0007760_10003425_pt1 | contig 10486 bp, 19 predicted proteins | sample LauGreFBDMM110SN_FD_61637 | JGI IMG/M metagenome (GOLD analysis project Ga0007760, IMG submission 61637) | Metatranscriptome of freshwater lake microbial communities from Lake Michigan, USA - Fa13.BD.MM110.SN (Metagenome Metatranscriptome) | ecosystem: Environmental > Aquatic > Freshwater >... | reverse complement strand
TTAATGCCAAAGCAATTATTGGACAAAAATTGTTAAGTACGCTCAGTATCTGAGACTTAGGAAGCATGCGACTCCGGCTCTGATCCAGGAGTCTTAATCTCTATTAGAAGGCAACTCAATCATTAGGCAATAGTTTGTTGAGTGACCTGTTGTGGATAGTGTGCCTGCCCTGGAAAGCACTTTGTAGATGGGGCAGTTGTAGATGCCGGATTCTGGTTTCTTCCTTTCTTCTTTCGGCAGGAACCATACGATTGGCATCTCTGTATACAGCTGTTTTGGTTTGCTGTCGTCAAGTAAATGAGTGGTGGAGTTCCAGCGGGCACCTTCCATGAACATTCCGTAAACGAACGCCCCGTCTTCTGGCTTCTTCTTGACATCACTAACGACCTCGTGATCCCAAATTTTGAATTCAAAGCTTAGTTTATCAATAGCTATGATTTTTTTTCTTGCAAAATTCTGAAGAGTGGCAGTGAAGAAGGCTTGTGGGAAGAAGAATCCGGAAATCCAGAAAACTGGGGGCGTCTTCTCTTTACCATTTATCCATTCATTCAAGAAAGTGATTCTCTGTAAAAGCTCATTTACCCAAGACGCCAATGGTTTCAGGGAAAGGAAACCGACAGCAGCCCAACTCAAGGGGACCAAGTTGTCAAACATACTGTTGCCCATTTTTTCTAGTTCTTCAGACATAACGACCTCTCCAACAAGCGCCTTTTTAATGTTTTTAAGCAGTTCCTTCATCTTGCTAATAAGTTTGTTGTATTTTAGTAGCTCTTAACACAGTACAGTGTTCATAGACTCGTTATAGTCAGTGGGGAACTTAATAGAGATTTCGTCGAGGTCAAACAGTGGAGGCAGTTTCTCTTCGACGCTTTGAGCCATTTCGGCGATTTACTCCTCACGTGATTTACCCTTTCCGGTACTTGCACGGGGTTGGATAGATTAGACGTTTTCGAGTATAAGGCGGGTTTCGTTCTGGTTGGTGATGATTTCCGCATTCTCGTGCAGTCCAAACGCTTCAGGGTGAGGGTTTAAGGGGAGACCTTGGATGTAGGTCATGTACTCCTCTTTGCTTGCGTCAGGCATAGACTTGTAAAGACCTGATTCAGAAAGTGCAAAACCAACCTCGAGGACGGCCGGCTGGACGAAACGGGCCAGAATAGATTTGATCAGTCTTACGTCTTTGTCATCTGTGACACGTCCTCCGTAGTTGATTTCGGAGAACAGATAGTTGAGTACTTTAAAGGGCGTTACGTCATACTCGTCTAAGAAAATCTTCAGCTGGCGTCTGCAAACATCGAAATCTTCGAAGGTGAAAGCATATGGGATGTTCCAGCCGATGGCGCCAAACTTACGCCTATCTTGAACAATAGCGTGGAAAAACGAAAGAGCGAACAAGAGTTTTTTGTAGTCTGAAGGTTTCTTGCAGTCATTTAGCTGTTGGTTGGTCAACGCCTCATAGTTTTAGAGAAGGTTCTGTCTAAGACCGGATGGGGGCTCCATTGTCATCTTGACAGAGTTCTGAAGCACTGAAACTGGGAACTTCTCGCTGGGCATAGAAGTCATCCAAAGGCGGAAGTTGGGGTGGATTTACTCAGTAAGACTCTCAACGATCGCCTCAAGTTTTGGCAGCCATGAAACGGACAAATGGCAATTTTAAAGCAAAATCCACTCACCACGGGCCATACCTTAGGCAATCATGTTTTCGGCTTTTTTGGCTTAACCTTGGCCGAGACTGATCATCTGCTTTCTGTTGCCCATCTCCATTTCTTCTACAAGCTTGATGAAAGAAGCGATAGGATCGGAGCCTGAAGACAGCACGAAGATCAACGGGGTCACACTGCTTGAATCACGGTAGCAAGCATCAAGTCTGAAGGTTGGTGGTGTGACGTACTGCTTGCCGATCTGCTCTATGATGTATTGCTGTAGTGCGAGAGAAACTTTATCAGCTCGGATCGATTTCAAAAGAATGATTTTTTGGAAAGAGTTTAATTTCTTGTCCCACTCTCCTGGCATGGGTTCATCCTGGGGGTCAGGGCTGTCGAAGATCTTTTTAAACTTCTTGTGGAAGTTGACGAAGTAATCAAGAATACCCGAGAAAACTGGTAGGTTAGTATCCATGTACTGGAGTTGTTTATGGACTTGGACCCATTCTAAATCGTCGAGCCAGTCAGCGGGGTTAGATATGGGGTCAATGCTGCCTGAAGGACCACCAAGCAGGTAGCGGAATTCCTGAGGATCAATTTTATTGTCACCAAAAAGAATCTTTGTGCAAAGTAAGAGAGAGAACAGTAGCTTATGACGTTCGAATAGACTACGGCAGATGTTCTGATACAGCGCGAGGGTTTGGTAGTCATTCAAGTTTATGATCCTCTGTGGGATGTCCTCGCTTTGCTCTGAGTCTTTTACTGACAGCGCAAATAGACGTTAGAACCATTGTAGTGAATATTGGTACATAGGGTCGATGTTACACATGTCTACGATGGCGAAGAAAAGAATGGAGGCTCTGAACGCAACAGAACGGAAAGACTCACGGATTCTATCGATCTCTTTTTCAGTTATCTCTGATTCAGCACGTCTGACTGCGATCTCATCACCAACCTGCTTAGCATCTGCGAGAATCTCGATCATGGTGTCAGTCTCAAGCAGTTGGGCGACGGTGTTAGCAGAGAGTTGGGCAAGAATTTTATCTTCGATCTCATAGCTGACACGCGCAGAGTTGGCGTTGTCTTCTACGATCTGATTCTTTTTGTCTTGCAATTCTGGTAACTCAAGGGAGATCAGCAAGTTCAACATTTGTTCTTCGAGACCAGCTTATGTGATAGCAAAGTTAAGAATTGTGACTTTGACTGATGTCTCTGGGGTGTAATGAGGGTTTGGTAGAGTTGTGGTCATAAAGAACCTGAATGTTGGGTTGTAGGGTACTGTTTTTTCTCCAATTTTGAGGGTAAACCCATTGCCTTACTTGGTAAGCTGCATCAGCAATACTGGTTCCAGAGCTGGGTCGAGAACCTCACCAACGTTTTCGAGGAGGACCCACTTGCCGAACTAGACGGCGTACTCCAAGTCTCTGATCAGAGTTGGGTGTGATGGTTTGAAGACTTCGCACTGGACGCCGTCTTTCAAAGTTTTACCCATGTTCTTAACGAACTTGTTGGCCTGAGTCTAAGGGTCAATCATAAGGGGCCATCTGCGTGATTAAAACATAATGATACCGTTTTCAATTGACAGATTGTCGCTAGGGAGACCTGCGACACCCCACTGTCTTATCTAGACGTCATTACCGATGACTTGGCGCATGGTCACTTTGTGAGTGAGCTTGATGCCGAGTCTCTTCAGTTGCTCTTACCATAATTTTTCAAGCTGCTCACGGTAGACGGCTGTGAAGGGACCGGCGTAGGAGACCATTCCTGAAGCGATCAGGCAGTCACCTACAAGCAAGTCTTGCTGAATTGTAAGCTTGGCGACAGTGTCAGTCCAACGATTCTTTTCACCTTCGAGACCACTAATCATTTTTTCGGCACGAACGAGCTGTTTTGCGCATTTATCCATCTAGTCGTTGAGCTCCTTGGCTTGAGCTTCCAATTTTGAGGCTTGAGCATTAAGCATAGCTAAGTTGTCGTTGATCGCTTTGACCTTGGCCTGCTTTTCAGCAAGAGCCCCCATGACAACACTGAGTTTTTCAGTCATGACACGGGCTGTCTCTCTCATGGGGTTCACAACCTTTAAAGTTTCATGATAGGTGATCATAGCATTAATCCAAATTCTAACCGCCACTAAAGCCTTTGAGGCATTTTCTACTCTCTTCTCAGACATAACTTCTTCGGCCATAAGTGGCTTGATTCTCTGAATCAGAGCATCAGGAATGTTGTCTTTATTGTATGCAATCATATCTTTTAAGAAGGCCTTGGGATCTGACAGCAGTTCAGACTTTGAGAGCTCGAAGTAGCCCTCAGGGTCTGACTCAGCCTTGGCTGCATCAGGCTTCTTTGGTTTTTTACCCTAGATCATCAGCATGCAACAAAGTTTGAAGCAAGCTACGCAGGATGGGGATGGTTTGGCCATACCTCTAAGTTCGTAGAAACTGTTTACATCAATTTCATTAACCTTCTTTACGGCTAACGCAAGAGCAGGCAAGGCCAATGATAGCGTAGCGTCTGCGTCATCTTTGACAGCCTTGACTTCTGCTGCTTGTCCAGCTGCTTCCGCCTCTTCCACCATCACGACTGCTTTTACAGCCTCAGCTTCCTTAGTGCTCTCAGCAATTACTTTTTTGGTGGCTTCGACCTCAACCTAAGTCTTCGCTAGAATAGGAGCGTTAATTTCAAGTTCCTTCTGGAGCTAGTCAACCTCAACAGCTGCATCCTTGAGCACCATAAGACCTTTTGAAAGACGGAATCTTGCGGTTTCGACTCTCTTTCTTTCAAGTTTCAGAATTTTTTTATAAGTAGAGAGAAGTTCGAGGTAGGAGGTCGGGGTGACGTAGCAGATTCTTCTCATTGCGTCTTTGAATTCCTCTACCTTAACCTCAACTGACTGATGCATAATCTTGAACATCTCGATGCAAGGCTCCTCATCCATTCCGAGATTCATCTCACTTTCTGGGTCAGTCATGGATCCTCTTGCGACGTTGATCAGTGCCTCAGCGGGCCAATTTGTGAACCAGTCAATTGTGCAACAGTTCACAAGGGAGGGGAACTGTCTCAGTCTAGACCTGAATGTCTCGCCGAGGGGACTCATGGCGATAACCATATGGATGTTTGTTTTTACCCTGTTGAGATATTGCTGAAACATGTTCATCTTGTTCATGGTGAGTTGTCTGCGTTGGCACTCAATCTTACCAACACTCATGATAGGTTCCATGTCTTCGGCTTTGTACAGTTGCGGTACGTCGCCGGAGTTCAGCACAGTGTTGATGTCTTCAAGCATGTTTTCGTTGATAATCTGCGTGTCAACAAACAGGAAGGTGGTCGGCTTGGCCTCAACACCGGCAGTGAGAAGCACGGTTTTTAAGTTCTCACGCCAATCCTTCATGCTGTAGCCTTTGATAACTTCAATTTAGAAGATCTTATAGGAACTCATGAATGTTGCTAGTTTGCTCAGTGACTGGCGACCAGAGCCACCAACACCGAGTAGCAGGGCGTTACCTTGGGGCTGTCTGAGGATGCGGCAGATTCTGGCAACGTGATCGCATGCATCCAAGAACATGATAAGTTTCATTGGAATTTTGCTTTGGCCGTTGTAGTCATCCAGGTATTCCTCAATTTTCTTCAGCATTTAGACGTGGTCGTTGATGATTGTGTAGGCTCTGTTGTCGCCGTCTATTCCGAAGAAGAAATCACCGAAGATGATTCTATCGTTCTCGAAGATCTGATTTTGGTTAAAATCGAAGTGCTTAGCAGCCTGGTCCATCAGAAGTTCAAGCAGCACTTTTTTGTCGCTTTCATTGATCATTCTGTCTGCGAAAACTCTCTGGTTCTCATGCACCCATAAACGGACCAAGTCAAGTTTGGTGGATATGAATTTGTTGCTTGAGGAGCAGATGCCTTGGAAAATTTTACTCATGTCACGCAAGTTGAAAGTGTAATGGGATTTTGCGGGGATGGGTTTCAACCTATCCTCTACACCATTGTACACGAACTGAGTGGCATCTACAATTTTGCCGATGCTGTTTTTGACATCGTCTGCGAATGACCCGAGGAACTTGTTGACGACCTTGGTGAAGATCATCTCAACTGATTCAACTCCGAGATTAGTGTAGGTAATGATGTTGAAGTGGCGCTGCAGACGTTGGGTAACGACTGAACGACCACCACCGGGAGGACCCATGGCGGAAACGAAGATGATATCCTCGATTTTCCGGAACGAACGCTCTTTATCTAAACGGTCATACCATCCTTTGTGGTCCATCCACTGCCTCAAAAGTTCGAGGGGGGGCTAGGCTCCGTACTCCTCCTTCTTGGGCATGTTTAGATCATCAATAAAAACACAGAATTTCTTGCCGGGAGGAGGGCCGAAAATACCCTTTCTACGTTTCTCGAGCTTCTCATCAAGTGCGTCTTAAGTCTGATTTGCTGAAGTCTAGGCGGAGAATGTAAGTGGGATAGACTGGAAATCTTCTGGCATCTCAAGATTTAGCAGATTGCCAATGTTGACAGTCTTTCCTGTTCCTGTGGGGCCGGGGCACAGCACATGCTTGGCGTTAAGAAGTAGTAGCTTTGTGATGTATTTCATTCTGATTGAGTCAAATGTTGGCACGATGATTTCAGCGTAAGTCGCTTTGCCGTCAATGGTGAATGCTTGCACTGTATCGGTCCAGTACTACCATTCCTTGGTCTCTTTGTTGAATGCGTAGTCATAAACAGTGCCGTTGTTGGGGAATTTGTTTTTGTGATCTTTTCCCATAATCTCCTTAATCTTCTAGTTGAACTTAAGACGGCCTTCAAGTGTTGTGGTGCAGCCAAGAGACCAAACACAAGCGAAGACGAACAGTGGCTCCAACATGTTCTCTAGGTCCTCAATTTCTTCAACAGTGACCTTCTTGAGTTCGGTGTCCCAGTACGAGGCGAAGAAGCAGTCCATGACTCTGAACAATGACTAGCAGATGTTGTTGTTGACAGTCAGCACTGGTTCAGGGCAATACTTTCTCGTGAATGCGATCAAAACATCTAGATACTTTTCAAACAATTTTTCTAAGCAAGGCATGAAGGTTTTTTTAAGTTTGAAGCTCGGGGACAAGCTTTGCTTCCAGCTCTCGATCAATGGTCCGAGTCCGATTGCTCCAGGCTCCATGTAGATCATACCGCATCTGGACACAGTAGCCGGGGAAGCCACTGACAAATCTTCTACTTCAAACATCATAGTCATCATCTCACTCAAGGGGATGATCTAACCGGAGTTCAAGCAGAGTTTCTTGTTATCGTCCAGTACGGTATTCATAGACTCAATCCAAAGTGCGTCTACAGGGCCATCAAACATAATCCAATGTTTGTCTGGGAGGGGGTCTTTTGAAGAATCTGCAACCAGTTTGGCAGCAACACCATCTTGCCACTCATTTGAAGCCATATCATTGAAGCCGTACAGTTAATCCATAGTAATTGATTTTGGATTCAATACATGGACGTGAGTCACCTGGTACTGCTCCTAGCCTTTTAGGGCTGTTTGGGCGTGGGCTAAAACTCGATAGTTCATTGTTTTTCCTCCTCCAGTTGGGCCGACAAGCATCAGTCCATGACGCACCTGGCAGGTGTCGTAGAGCTGGATGATCTTCTCGATAAAGGCTCTATCAGGTTAGACTTTCAAATGTTGGCAGGACTTAACAATTTGAACTTCCAAATTGCCGTAGTTGATAACGGGCTTGGTTATTCCGGGGAAAAGATCTTATATGATGTTCTCAAACAATGGTAAGTCGTCCTTTAAGAATTTGGGCACATTGACATCACGAAGGGCTCTAAGAAGAAGTTGGTCTTCATTCATGTCGGGGGTGGCTCGCTTCAGTAGACCAGCAGCGTTGATGACACTACGTACAGCACGCATACCATAGTCATAATGATCTTAGGATGAGAGCTGCTCAGAGCACAAGGTGAAGGTGGTGACCATCTTAAGTGCTAGCTTGGCCGCAGTGATATAACCAAAAGAATAAAGCATGATCTGACCGATCAGCTCGTAGTTTGGTACCATCATAGCGACCGGGCGGAACAAAGCTTTCAAATTGTCTGGCAGCTCAGTACGGCCAGCATAACCTGGGTTCATAGTAATGAACACGCAGAAAGTTGGTTTCATAAAGATGTGGGATTCTTCAAAATCTATTTCTTTATCCATACGGGCCTTAGCACCAAAAAGTTGCAGTAGCTGTTGCGCAATAACAGACAACACTTCAATGTTAATGCGGTTGAATTCATCAAAGCAACACCAAGCACCAGCGGCGCAAAGACCTTTGAAGAATTTACCAATCATAATGTAGTCCATACCATCGGAACAGTTGAATACGACGCACTGCTTGGCCAGTGCTTTAGCTAGATCCTTGGTTGACTCAGTCTTACCGGTACCCGCGGGACCAGCGGGTGCACCGCCCAGGTTGAGGTTCAGTGCTCCCATCAGGGTCATATAGCACTTATCAGTAAGTGCTGTGATAACAAGACGTTAAGTGTTGCCAAGGTACTCATAACCATAGGGGAAGTTGGTCTGGATACATTTTACATAGCAGTTGTCCTTCTCCCAATAGTAACGAAGCTGTGAGATCCACTCGAAGGCGGCAATGTCATCAATGCGATCTTTCTTGAGCGTCTCTACTACATCCATGGCGTGCACCTCAATAACAATCAGGGCTCCGAGTGTGATGGACTGCAGTTTGTTGAGCTTTTCACGCACAAGACCGACAGTATCTTAGAGTTGATCTTATAAAAACTTGTGGTAGTCAGTGACGCCCTTAAGTCCGTCTTTCTTGGCAGCTTCTTCCAATTCTTTTGTCCAGTGGACCTAGCCTCCATTTAGAACACACTGGCCTGGATGTTTCTTAATCCACTCAGTACGGGGGATTGAGCCATACTCAGTAATTGAGTTAAGAAGCACCTGGCGCATGGTTTCAAACATCATGTTCTCGACTTCTCCCATCCAGTCTTCGACTTTTTTGTCTTTAGGATCAAGAGCACTGTTTAGTTTTATTTATTCTTTTTCGGCAGACATCATGTAGGTGATGGTCTTGTCGATTTCGAAGTGAAGGTCTGTCATGTTCTCAAACACCTTCCTGAGATGGGGTCTTACATTTTCGACTTCTTTGGTTTAGGACAAGATTTCAAGAAGGTCGGAGTCGGCAAGGAAATAAAAGCGAGCAAACACAGATCTTTTAGATTCAAGATACTCCTTCAGGCCACGATTGACAGCGTCGAGCATGTTGTTCATACCTTTGAAGGTATCCGAAAGGGTGCCGTTTTCTCTGAGACAGGTCTTGAGCACGTTGGGAGTGTTCTTTGTGTAAATCTAGATTTCTCTCCAACGTTTATCAACAGCCTTGAATTTTTTAGATTCTCCGGGCAGCTGCTTCACGATGTCAGGGGAGTCGAAAATTGGTTGCAGGTAAGCCCACTGCACCTGGCACTTGAGCCACTCTTCCATCGCATTTGAAACACACAAGAGCTAAGCGTTCCATTCTATAATCTCGTCCTCGAAAGGCTTCTTGAAAGGAGAGAACTAGAGTGTTTAAGCGAGGGTCATGTGTTCATCCAAAATTGCTTGAGCTTCGTCGAATCCGAGAGTAGTGTAGGTACCTGAATTTTTGAAAGGCTTCAGTCTGAACTCAATGACCTCCCAGTCATTCTTCATTTTGGCTAGAGTGCACTCAATGTTATATTCTTTGCCTGCACGCTCACCGATGTCTATACAGTCGGATGACCATTTTGTTAGTTCCATATCTAGAATGTTTTAAAGAGTAAATCCGGGGTAAGGTTTGACTTGGAAGCCAACCTTGGCAGAGATCTGCTCCCAGTGGCGATCCTTCATACCCTCAGTTCTGAGCGCGATCGCCATTGGAGAATACTACTTAAAGTCGAGCACTGACTCCTTAATGACTTCAGCAATTTTTTTTATTCCTGGTACATCTTTGTCCTTCAATTACCTGATGACTTTGCTCATTGTTTTATCGCAATTCTCGACAGTCTCCTCAAGGAATCCTGGGTCAATTTTTTCAAATTCATCATGGAGCCACGATTTGTGGGATTTCTTCCATAACTCTGTAAATGTCCAAAGAAGGTAGAAAGACTCAAAATCTTTTGCTAACTAGCCAATATGGTCGTAATTGGTCTCTTGGTTTCCAGTAAGGGCTTCTCTGTTGTTGAAGACTTTGGAGGTTTCAACTGCCCCAAGGATCTCAGCCTGCACAAGACGGGCCTAAGCTGCCACCTCTTCGAAGTTATTAATGTCCGAAAGTGTCATGAATGCGAGCTGTTTCTTTTAGGTGTCTGTTACCTTACTGTCAAAATCTTATTGCTCCTAGTTCATCTTGTGGAGCATTTTAAGTTCTTCTTTTTCAAGACGGTCCTTCTGATTCTTAACGATTGCGTAAGTATCGTTCGGTGAACCGTAAAGTTTCCATTGTCTGTCCCAGTCTTCTGGGTCTGGGAATTAAAAACCAAAGTCCTCCAAAATTTTGAATACTGACATTCCAAGTTTGATCTCACCCTCAAGCTTTTCAATTTCGCCGGGTACTTGCAACATGAATTCTCTAACTGCGGAGAGCTCCTCGATGTTGTTGACGTTGGCATTGATCTTGTCGTTGATTTTGGTGAACGATTCCATGGTCTTATTGGCAGCAAATTTGCCTTGCTTAGCGATAAGGTTGATCTCAGCGTTGGCGATTTCTTTATGTTTTTAGACAAGCAGAGTCCTGATTGAGTCGCACTTAATGCTGAACATTGAAACGACAATTTACTCGGGAATCTCTTTCGCCAGGCGTTCTGCTTCCTTGCGATGGAATATGACGTCTTTGCGCAGG
>Ga0007760_10074232_pt1 | contig 10754 bp, 11 predicted proteins | sample LauGreFBDMM110SN_FD_61637 | JGI IMG/M metagenome (GOLD analysis project Ga0007760, IMG submission 61637) | Metatranscriptome of freshwater lake microbial communities from Lake Michigan, USA - Fa13.BD.MM110.SN (Metagenome Metatranscriptome) | ecosystem: Environmental > Aquatic > Freshwater >... | reverse complement strand
ATCAATTAACGGAATGCTTAAGCTCATTCGGCCGCTGAGAGCGACATTATTGCTTACGCTACTGTCAGCTTCTCTAGCCCACAATACTATTTCTTCTATAAATTCTGATGATTCGAGCACAGAAATCTAAAATCTTGATTAAGACGCTATGAATCAATCTGTAAGCCAAGCAAATGTAAGCTTGCCATAACAATTCTTAAGTGATGTGAATCTTAATGATCAAAACAAAGTCTGCTTAGAAGGAAGTGCTAATCAAGTCTCTTCTTTTGCTCAGTTATCCTCTCTTCAGGAGTAATTCTTATCTTGCATGCACACTTGCAATGCCCAAAGAATCTAAAGCCTAAGCGCTGGTGTTGAAGATGAAGTCCAATGTACTTGTAAGTCCATTCTTAAAGGAAGCGGAAGAGACATCCTCGTCCCAATCAAGCCAAGATACTAAAGAGACTCTCAAAAAAACATTATTGGAAGACCTGTTCCTATAAGAAGTGGAGAATAACCAAAACCAATTCCAGTTTTAAAGACTCGTCCTCTCACCAATGCATCCACTATTATTAGAGTCAATGAAAAAAACTTCGTTCCATATACTTGTGGTGGTTCAGCTAAAAATATTATAGTTGAGGGTGATGAATACGTTCCAGTAAAAGATGCTTCAACTGGTTACAACACTGACAATGCTATTATTCCAAAATTCTACGGAAAAATTAATACTTTGAAAATTGGAGAGTAAAACTATATTCCATTGGAAATTATTCCAGTGGTATACAGACCAGCATTCAATTGTGGATACACAAGGCCAGTCACTCCAACTATTGTTCCCAAGAAATAAACTCCAAGAACAATCATTAGAGTTAACGGTGAGAACCTTACTCCAATAAAGAACAAGAAGCCAATCGTTGTTGAAGGACTTACCTATGTTCCAGTCAAGACAGCTCCTGCATCTGCTAACAAGACATCTCCAATTCAGCCAACAACATCTGGACCTGTTGCAACTTTAAAAGTAGGAACAGTTACTTACATTCCAATAAATGTGATCCCACTTGATAAAAGAGAAAAATTCTTGCCCAAAAATGCCACTGCTCCAGTAATTAGAGTCAATGGAGGACTTTACGTTCCAGTTAAAAAAGATGCCAAGCCTATCGTTGTTGAAGGTAAAACTTACATTCCAGTTCGCATTGCACCTTCAAATGTTAGTACTGCTAATATAGTTAAACCTAAGACCGATGAACCTGTCAATACCTTCAAAATAGGAAACAAAACTTACATTCCACTTGAAGTAGTTCCCAAAAAGTTCTAACCAGCTTTCAGACATCCAAAGCCAACTCCATTAGTCAAAGAAGCCCCTAAAGCCTAACCAAAAGCTGTAATTAAGGTCAATAATGAAGTTTACATTCCAGTCACCTCAAGCATAAAGCCAATAACTGTTGATGGAACATCTTACATTCCAGTCAAAATAGCCCCAGAATATGTCAACAAATCAAAGGCTGTCGAATCTCCTGCCAATCAAAATGGTAATGTAAACACTTTCAAAGTTGCAAATGTTACATATATTCCTTTGAACGCTGTTCCAAAGAAATTCTAACCAGTATTCAAAAACATTGTAAAGCCAGAGAAGCCAGTTAAAAAGGAAGTTTCTCATCCAGCAATTAAACTTGATGGAGTCATTTACGTTCCAGTAAGCAAAAATCAATCTGCTAAACCCATCATTGAAAACGGAGTCACCTACATTCCAGTTAGAAAAGCCCCAGAAGGAAAAGTTTACAAGAACCCAAGCCTACCAACTGGAAATGTCTCACCAATCAATAGAAACGGATAAACTTATGTTCCAGTTACTATCGTTCCAAAATTATTGCTTCCATTGTACAAAAAGTCTACCCCTGTTGTTAAAGTAGGAGAGAAATTCTTCGTTCCAGTAAAAAACCAAACTGTTGTTCCACTCAGTGTTGATGGAGTAAAATATATTCCAGTAAAACCTGCAAACCCTGCTAAACATGATCTTGAATCTGCTATTACCGCAAAAACCAAACCAAATGCAACTGTCAATACTTTCAAGATTGGAAACTTGACTTACATCCCGCTTAGAGTTGTCCCAAAAGTTTACTAATCAACTTTCAAAACAGTAAAGCCACCTACTCCTCCAACTAAATGTATATTGATAAATGGAAAATCTTACGCACCAATCACTCAAACTCCAGTTAAGCCAATGGTAGTAGAAGGAGTTAAATTCATTCCAGTACAGCCTGTAACTTAACCTAAATTCATTAACACTACCATCACACCAAAAGTTACTGGACCAATTAATACATTCAATATTGGTAACAAAACCTACATTCCTTTAAGTGTCATCCCCAAAAAGCATTCTTCTTACTTCAGACAAATTCCAAAACCAGATAAAAAACCTACTGTTGTCACTCCAATTCTTAAAGTTAATGGACAGAATGTAGTTCCAATCACCAATACAACTGTTAAGAAGATGGTTGTTGATGGAGTTTCATACGTTCCAGTAAGACTCGCTCCTAAAAAGCTGAACACAACTAATGCAATTGTTCCTGATGTTAGTGGAAAAATAAATACTTTCCACGTTGGAAAACAACTTTACATTCCTTTAAACGTAGTCCCTTTAGTTTACGCACCAGTATTCAAAAACAGAATGGTTCCAGTTAACAATGAAACTGTAACCAAAACAGTTATTCAGGTTAATGGAAATAACTTTGTTCCAATCACAGATAAAAAACATAAATAAGTTTTATTAAAAGGAATTACTTACGTTCCAGTCAAAAAAGCCGCCCCATCTGTTGATGTTACTACCCCTATTATTGCAAACAAAAAAGTAAACACATTTGAAATTGGAAATAAAACCTACATTCCTCTCATTGTTATTCCAAAAGTTTACAGACCTGTTTTCAATTATAAAGTGGATCCAATCAAGAAAGCTACTACCCCAGTTCTTCAAGTGAATGGAGCTAATTACGTACCAATTAGAGGTCAAGAAGTAAAGCCATTGACAATTTAAGGATAAAAATACATTCCAGTTTATCCAGCTCCAAAGCATATCGACACTAGTAAAGCAATTGTAAATGAAAATGAAGGTTTTATTAACACATTCAAAGTAGGAAATAAGACTTATATTCCACTTTCAATTGTTCCAAAGCTTCACAGTGCTTCCTTCAGAAACAAAGTCGTACCAGTTAATTCTACTAGAAAGATCACCACTGTTATTACAATCAATGGAAACAACTTCGTTCCAATTAACAACAGAACTGTTAAGCCAGTCACACTTGACGGAGTTAAATACTTACCAGTTCACAAAGCTCCGGTCTATGTTGATGTTAAAAAGCCACTTATCCCAGTAACTTAAGGAAAGATCAACACATTCCACATTGGACCAATTACTTACATTCCAACCAAAGCCATTCCATAAACATATTTACCAGTATTCAATAACAAACCTGTTAAGGCAACACCATAAACAGTAAATCAGTATGATATTAATATAAACGGTAAAAATTACAAGCCAATTACTAATGAAACATCAAAACCAGTTACATTAATGGGTAAACTTTACATTCCAGTTTAAAGAGATAGAAATTCCGTTGAAGATAAAAAAGTAATCACTCCAAACTTCGGAAATAATGTTACCACATTCACAGTTGGACCAAAAACTTACATTCCATTATCTGTTGTACCAAAAGTTTTTAAACCTGTATTTTGCTACAGAGTTCCATTACCAGCTCCAAAGGCAAATGGAACCACACAACCAAAAGTTATTGCAATCAATGGCAATAATTTTGTTCCTGTTACTGACAAAACAATCAAGCCAATTGTTGTTTAAGAAAAAATTTTTGTACCTGTTAATAAAGCCCCAGAAAATGTCAATGTTTCAAAAGTAATTGAACCAAAAAAATAAGGTGAAATTACCACATTCAAAGTTGGTTAACAAACTTACATTCCATTGGCTGTGATTCCAAAAAAGCACCACGCAAACTTCAGACCCACCCCACCAAAAGCAACAGAAGCTCCAATCTTAAATGTAGTTAAAGTCAACAATTAATATTTCACTCCAGTCCAAGGAAATGTTAAGCCTGTTAATGTTCAAGGAAAAACATACGTACCAGTCAATAAAGCTCCTGCCTCTCTTGAAGTCAAAAATCCAATTAATGCTACAAAACCCGGAAAAATTAACACAATTAATATCTTGAATTAGACATACATTCCATTAGCAGTTTTACCAAAAGTGTTCAAGCCTTGTTTCTTAAACAAACCTGTAAATGTTACACCGGAATCAGTTAAAAACAACGTTCTATCACTCAATGGAAAAACTTTCGCCCCAATTACTGAGTAAAAAGCCAACGAAATTGTTCTTAGCGGTAAGGTTTACGTTCCAGTTAAAACCGTTCCTGCTGAAGAAGTTGGAACCAAAAATGTGATTACTACAAATCAAGTCAAAAAAGTTAATACATTTGAAGTTGGATCGAAAACATACATTCCATTAGAAAGAATTCCAAAATGCTACAGACCAATTTTCACCAACAAAGTTGAAAAAGTTTAAGTTGTGAAAGCTCCAATCGCTATCTCTGTAAATGGACAAAACTATATCCCAGTCAGCAACAAAACAGTAAACCCTACAGTTATTATGGGAAAAAACTACATTCCAGTAGTTAAGGCTCCAGAAAATGTTGTTGTTAAGAAGACTATTGAGACTCCAGTTGACAAAAAAGTTGACACAATCTAAATCGGTAAATCTACTTACATTCCATTGGCAATTGTTCCAAAGAAGCACTAAGCTGTTTTTAAAAATAGAGTCATTCCAGACATTAAAACTTCACCAAAAGTTGTGATTAATGTAAACGGTCAATAATATTTCCCAATTACAAACAAAACAGTAAAACCAATCGTTATCGATGACAGAACTTTCATTCCAGTTGCTAAACCAGTCAAAGCTATTGATGTCAAAGACCCATTGAAACCAAAACCTGATGAAAAAGTCAACACATTCACAATTGGAAAGCAAAATTATATCCCAATTGATATTATTCCAAATGCATACAAACCAATCTTTGCCAATAAACCAGTTCCAGTAAACAATTAAACTATTCAAAACTCAGTAATAAGACTAAATGGAAAGAACTTCGTTCCTTACCAAGGTACTCCATGTAAGCCAGTTGTTATTGAGAAAGTCTAATACATCCCAGTTCGACCAGCTCCTGCAACTACTAACTCATCAAAAGCTATTAAAACTACATTTGAAGGAGTAGTTAACTCTTTCAATTTAGGAAATAAAACATACATTCCTCTAGCTGTCGTTCCAAAGGTTTACACACCCGTGTTCACTAACAAAGTCCTTCCTTTAGTTAAACCAGTTCCTTAAGTTGTTATTAAAGTAAATGATTAAAACTTTGCTCCCATTAAAGATCCAAAGATCCAGCCAATTACAAAGAATAACACTGTCTACGTTCCAGTTAAAGAAATCGTTGATCCAAAATTAATTAAGAACCCTGTTCCATCAAAACAAAATGTTGCTGAACCAACTCCTGTTGTAAAAGTTGCAAACATTAGTTATATTCCATTAAAGGTTGTACCAAAAGTATATGCACCAATTTTCACAAACAAGCCAGTTGCTGCAACCAAGGAAAATGCTTAGAACACTGTTATTAAAGTAAATGGAAACACATTTACACCAGTTCTTAACTAAACTATTAAACCTGTAGTTATAAATCAACAAACTTACATTCCAGTTCGCAAAATTGAACCTGAAAATGTTGGAACCAAAAACGTCATTACTCCCAACCAAGTTAAAAATGTTAGCACTATTAATATTGGAAAAGCTACTTATATTCCAATTACTGTTGTTCCAAAAGTTTATTAACCTGTATTTTGCTTCAGAGTACCTTTGAAACCACCAACTCCTGCACCAATCACAAGAGCTATTAATGTTAATGGTAATCTCTTTACACCAATTACCAAAGGACCTGTCAACCCAATCGATGATGAATATGATGAAGACGAAGAAAAAGATGATTAAGGAGATGAAAAAGAAAAAGATGATTAAGGAGATGAAAAAGAAATCGAAGTTGAAGGTGCCAAATATGTACCAGTTAATCCAGCACCAGTTGGTGCAATAATCAGAACACCAATTCAACCAATTACAAAAGCACCATGCAAGACTTTCACTCTTGGAAATAAGACTTACATCCCATTATCAGTGGTTCCAAAAACTTTCAAACCCTTATTCCTCAATAAGTCAGTCAATGTTAACAAAGATACTGTCACTAAAACTGTAATTACAGTCAATGGTAATTCCTTTGTTCCTGTCAATACTGAAAAAAAACAAAACCCTGTTGTTGTTAAAGGAATAAATTATATTCCAGTCAAACAAGTCCCCAAAAACTCAATCGCTGGAAATTCAACCATCAACACAAATGGATAACAAATCAACACTTTCAAAATTGGAACCTAGACTTACATTCCATTAGTTGTTGTACCAAAAGTATACCAAGGTGTATTTTGTAACAAAGTAAATGTTACCAAGAAATAACCAACAGCCCCAACAGTTGTGCTCAATGTGAACGGAAAGCTTTTCAGCCCCATTACTACCGGCAAAGTCACTCCAGTAATCATAAATGAAGCAGTCTTCATTCCAGTCTAAAAGACACCTTCCACTGTTAAAGTTACAGCCCCAGTAAAAGCTAATACTAATGGAACTGTTGTTTAGCCCATCGAAATCGGAAAGCAAACTTACATTCCATTGAAAGTTGTTCCAAAAGTTTACAAGGCAATCTTTGAAAATATAAAAGTACCAGTTACCAATACAACTCTCAAAACAACTGCTATCAAAGTAAATGGAAATCTATACAAACCAATCGTTAATGAAACTCACAAGCAAGTAGTAGTAGCTGGAGTCACCTATATTCCAGTCTTTTAATCAAAAGCTAATGATACCATCAAAACAAAAATAGAAATCAATCAACAAGGCAAAGTAAACACTTTCAATATCAAAAATTTAACTTACATTCCTCTTAGATGCATTCCAAAGTCTTATGCTGGAGTATTCTAAAGCACTGTCAAACCAGCACCTAAAAAACCCACTGTTTTCACTATTAATGGATAAAATTTCATTCCTGCTGATCCCAAAAATGCCTAGCCTGTGAGAATCGATGGAAAAACCTTCGTTCCAGTTAAAGCTGCACCAGTTCAAGTTGATACTTCTTCTCCAGTTAAGCCAAAGATTTAAGGACCAATAAACACATTCAATATTGGAAATCACACCTATGTTCCATTGAGAGCTATCCCAAAACTTCACAGAGCTGTATTCATTCCCAAAAATGAAACAAAGAGAACTGCACCAATCACCACTGTAATTAAAGTTAATGGTGAGAACTTCATTCCAATCACTATTAAGAAAGTTGTCCCATAGGTTATTAATGGTACTACTTACGTTCCAGTCAAAAAAGCTCCATTGAGTCTTGAAATCACAAAACCAGTTGTTCCAACTAAAGAAGGTCCAATTAACACTTACAAAATTGGAAATCAAACCTATATTCCATTGAACGTTGTTCCAAAAGTCTACAAGCCAATTTTCTAAAACAAACCAGTTAAAGTTACTCCAAAAACGGTATCAACAACAGATATCAAAGTTAATGATAAATTATACAAGCCATTTACTACTGGAGTTCACAAAACTGTTACTGTTGATGGAACTAAATATATTCCAGTTTAAGTTGATAAAAATGCAGCTGGCAAAAATGTTATTGTTCCAAATTCTGAAGGAAAGGTAAACACATTCAATGTAGGAAAAACTCATTATATTCCAGCTTCTATCATACCTAAGTGTTACAAAGGTGTATTCAATCACAAAGTTCAACCACCAAAATCTTAGAAACCAGTACCTAAAGTCATTTAAATCAATGAAGGTTTCTATATTCCAGCCAAGGATTAAAAGCCAATTGTAATTCAAGGAAAAAATTTCATTCCAGTTGTCCCTGCTCCTTTGAAAGTAGACATCTCAAATCCTATTCAACCAACTAAACAAGGAACTGTGTAAACTGTTAAAGTTGGAAATTGTACCTATGTGCCACTTAAAGCAATTCCTAAAAAACACCATGCTGCTTTTAGACCAATAATTAAGAAAAATCCATTAGTTGTTATTAATGTTGATGGAAAATTATACAAACCTGTTGATCAAAAGAATGTTAAGCCAGTTGATAAGAATGGAGTTACTTACCTACCAGTTAAGGAAGTCAAAAATCCAAAGAAAATTACAAATCCAATTAAATCGGAATCAACTGGTCCAGTTCAGACATTCAAAGTTGGAAATATCACTTACATTCCAGCTACTGTTGTTCCTAAAACCTACGCTCCAATTTTCTAAAATAAAAAGGTTCCAGTTACAAAGGAAAATGCTGAAAAATATGCAATTCAAGTAAATGGAAATACATTTAAGCCAATCACCCAAGGAACTCACAAATCAATAGTGGTTAATAAAACCACATTCATTCCAGTTCGTAAACTAGAATCACCTGAAGGTAAAAAAGTTATATAAGTTAATACTCCAAAGAAAGCAGAAACCTTCACTATTGGAAATGTCTCTTACATACCATCTACTGTTGTTCCAAAAGTTTTCAAACCACTTTTCAAGATCAATGTTCTTCCATACAAAAAGCCTGTTGTTCCAACAACTACAATCAGAATCAATGATAAGCACTACGTTCCAATCACCAACGAAACAGTTAAGCCGGTTGTTATCAAAGATGTTAAATACATTCCAGTCAGATCTGCCCCAGATACTTTAGAAATTAATCGTCCAATTGTTCCAAAGACAACAAATAAGACTCATACATTTACGGTCGGAAAAAATACATATATTCCATTATCAGTGATACCAAAAGTATACGCTCCAATCTTCTGCAACAAGAAGATTCCAGTCAACAACAAAACTTTGACAAATACTGTGATCTAAGTCAATGGAAAGAAGTTCTGTCCAATCAACAGCCCAAAACTTTAGAGCATTTAGGTTGGAGATAGAGTTTACATTCCAGTTAAACCTGCTACAAATGCAACCTAAGCTAAACCAATTATCACTAACAAAGAAGGGTAAATCAATACTTTTAAAGTCTCAAATGTTACTTTCATTCCAATTGATGTAGTTCCAAAATGTTACAGACCTGTCTTCAAGCACAAAGTATTTTCATCAAATACTGCTTAACCAAAGAAGCCAGCTAAATTGCCAAAAGAAGCTCCAGCAGAACCAGAAAAAAAAGCTCCAGTTATCAAAAATGAGCCAATTCTTTAAGTTGATGGTAAAAATTATCAACCAATTAAAGGCTAAATTCCAATTAAGATTGATGATAATACTTACATTCCAGTAAAAATAACCGATAAGATTCCAGTAAAAACAGCCAGTGCCAATATAACTGTCAAGGTTGGAGATAAACAATTCAAACCTTCTTAAGGTGCTACTCCATTGATCATTAATAATACAACTTACATTCCAGTCAAATCAGTTCCAGTCCAATCAGTTCCAGTCCATAAACCAGTAGTTACAACAGTCACTTTTGGAGGAAAGTTGTACAATCCAAGATCCCCAATAGTTATTGGAGGAAAATAATATATTTGTGTTACTCCAGTTGACAAGAACAATCAACAAAAAATCGTATTGGATAAAGAAACAACAATCACTGTCAAAAATGAAACATACAAGAGCGTCTTAAATGGATAAGTCGTTGTCATTGATGAAACTTCTTGCATTCCAGTAATTGCTCAAGTAAAACCAGTTATCTAAGTAAATGGAAAGAACTTCGTTCCTATTTCTAACAATTCAAAACCAATTGTTTTCGATGGCGTTACCTATATTCCAGTTAAAAAAGCAACTGAGAAATAAGTGAGCAGAACTGTTCCAATTTTGCCATTGAAAGAAGGACCAATTAATACTTTCACCAGAGGAAACACTACTTACATTCCAATTTCTATTATTCCAAAAACTTTCTAACCAGCTTTCAAAGCTAATGTCACTACCAAACCTAAACCTGCTGAACCAGTAGTTGCTAGACCAAACAACCCAACTCATGTGATTGATATCAACGGGTAAAAGTATGTTCCAATCAACAATAAAACTACTAAGCCATTAGATTTCGATGGTAAGACATACATTCCAGTTTATTCAGCTCCAAGCAATGCTTCAAACTTGATTCCAGTCGAAACTGCAATTTAAGGACCAGTCAACACTTTCAAGCTAGGAAATATTACCTATATTCCAAAAGAAGCTGTTCCAAAGGAGGTGCTACCAGTATTCAAGCCAAAGAAATTCACTCCAACAAAAGTAGTAATAAAGATTAATGGTGAAAATTTCGTACCAGTCAAAGCCTCTAACAACAAGCCTGTTGTCATTGAAGGAAAAACATACATTCCAGTTTAAAAAGCTACTGAAAAACAAATAAGTTCAAGTACTCCAATTAATCCAAAGAAAGAAGGACCAATTGATACCTTCAAAGTCGGTAATGTTACTTACATTCCTCTTAACGTGGTTCCTAAGAAATTCACACCTTTGTTCAAGAAGAATATTCCTGTCTCTACAACCACTCCAACAGTTTCAAGACCAAACAATGCTACTCATGTAATTAACGTTAATGGTTAAAATTACGTCCCAATAAGAAATCAAACTGTCAAACCAGTTGTTATTGATGGTACTAAATATGTTCCAGTTTACACTGCCCCAGCTGACAGAATTGATCAATTGAAGCCCATCATTCCCACTGTATAAG
>Ga0007760_10047648_pt1 | contig 10865 bp, 1 predicted proteins | sample LauGreFBDMM110SN_FD_61637 | JGI IMG/M metagenome (GOLD analysis project Ga0007760, IMG submission 61637) | Metatranscriptome of freshwater lake microbial communities from Lake Michigan, USA - Fa13.BD.MM110.SN (Metagenome Metatranscriptome) | ecosystem: Environmental > Aquatic > Freshwater > Lake... | reverse complement strand
TGGTGGCCGCGCTGCTGCTGCTCGCTGCAGCTGCAGGGTTGGTAATGGGTAACTCTTTCGACCTCCAATTGTCGTATTCTGTTATTCCTTCATCGCAAGACTTCGTGGATGTTGTTATTACGCGTTCAGATGCTTCTTCTGAGTCAAGCGTGTACTTTTCCACCAAGGATATCACTGCTTCTTCAGGCGTGAGTGGCGAAGCTTCACTGAAAGCCATTTCTGAACGATCATTGGAAACTACTGCTGGCTCGGATGCTGTCACCTTTACTCGCTATGGCCGCAATTATTTGGCTGTTGCAAATGCTGGTGGATCTGTTGACATTTTCGTTTGGCATGGCGATTCGCAATTTGCTCTGGTGCAGTCTATTCCTGCAAAGACTCCCAAAGCTATAGATATTACTGTTTTTGAATCAACCGTGTATTTGTCCATTGCCAACAGCTTGGATGCCGAAATTCCCACTGTTGCTGTGAATTCCGAGGTGTATACTTTCAATGATGCCAGTGGTATGTTTGTTTCCTTTCAAGCGTTTGCCACCAGCAATTGTTCCAGCACCAAGTTTTTCACCATTCCTAGTGGATCTCAAACTGTACTGGGCGTGATTTACACGAATTACCGGTTCGTGTCTCCTGACCATCAAACCACTCGTGGCCAATCTCCCATCTATCTGTTGGATTCTGCCAATGGCCAATTCAGTTTGTTGCAACAACTTACCACAACTGGTGCTACCGCCGTCATCTCTTTTACATTGGGTGCCTCTACTTTCCTGGCCACCTCTGAGCATGCTTTGGAGCAAATCAACTGGTTGGTGGATTTGGTCCCTCCTCCGGTCAATTACTCCACTACCTCTAAAGTGTACGCTTGGAACGGTTTGCGGTTTGCTCAAGTTGGCGTCTTTAACACTTTTGCAGCTGTTGATGTGGATGTGGTGACTGTGGATACCAGTACAACTTTGCTTTCTTTTGCCAACGAACGAAATGTTGCTGTTTACCAAATCTTTTGGAATAGTGCCAACCAAGAGTTTTTGTCCATTCCCTTTCAGACCATTAGCTTTTGGGGCGCCCGCAGTATCACTAGCTTTACCATTGATACCACTGTGTTTTTGGCAGTAGCAGGTTCTTCAAACTCTGTCATCTTCAAGTATTTCGGTGGCGAATCGGCAGCTTTTGATGATATTAGCTTGACTTTTAGCCAATCATTCCGTCGCTTCTGCTTCTTCGAAAGAACCTTGTTGGATATTAACAATGCTTTTGTTTTGGCTTTGTCTTTTCAAGACGAGTATACGGTGTCCGCTTCTACTCAATCTTGGATCTACGAATTGTATTTGTCAGATGCATCTACCCGCTATGGCGCCAAGTCTACCGAATTGGTGTTCCCTGCTGGTGATCAAAGCGTATCCATCCAAGTGCACGTCTTTCCTCCTCAAGGTCAGGTGGCCAGCTCTCAATTTGAAGTATCATTGCAGCTGCCTTCTACTTCTGCCAAGTTTGGCACTTCTACCATCCAGCTTCTGGGCACTAGCACAATTGTGTTGGAGGCTCTTGATAGCAACAGTGCTGCCGTTACTGCCGTGGATGTAGTGGAAGGTGGCGATTTTCAATCCATCGCCACCATTAGTGTGAAGACTGTGCCAGAAAACCTGGATACTTCTTTGTTCACGTATACTCTGTTGGAGGGTGACAATACCTTGTTTGCTTTGGGTACTGATGGTGTTGTGTACGTCTTGCAAGGTCTGGACCGTCGTGCCAACCCTCCAACAAGCTATCAACACACCATTCTTGTCCAATATAGCTCAGCCAGCTCTGCTGAAACAGGGTTGATTTGGTTGGTTATCAATGTTGTAAAGGCTTCAAGCTTGCCCATCTTTTTGGGCAACTCTGGTGTTGATAATACTGCTTATGATGTTAGCATTCTGGAGCAACTGGCTGTGGGCTCTCCTGTTGCTACTCTTTTGACGGATAGTGACACTTCTGTGACCATCACCTTTGCCATCATCTCTTCTGACCCTTCTACCTATGAAGGCGCTGCACCTTTCACCGTGGATGCTACCTCTGGTGTCATTTCCACAAATGCTGTTTTGTACAAATCTTTGATTTCCCGTCCTTTCCGTCTTACTTGCACAGCTACTCCTACTGCCAATCCCAGTCAGGTGGCATTCACCACTGTTGTGATCACCGTTCTGCCCTTGAACAACATTCCTCCAAGCTGGCCTTCCTCCAAATTGAATATTTCTGTGCCCAAAACTGCTACCATCGGAACTACCGTGGTTAACAACTTGGTAGCCTCCTTGGCTGATACGCAAATTTATACCTCTGTGCGCTACTCTTTGGTCAAGGGCAACGAAGAAAAGTTTTTCCGTCTGGATGTCACTCCTTCCTTTGCCAAGATTACCCTGGCTCGCACCCCCGACTTCTCCAATGGTCCTCGCCTTTTTAACCTCTCCATCACCGCTTGCACCAACACCAAGTCCGGTGTCCCTGCTTACCCCTTGTGCTCTACTTTGACTGTCTTGGTTCACATCATCAACGTAAATCAGTACCCTGTGCAATTGACTTCCACAGTTGTGGGCTCCGAGGCGATTGTGATGACTGGCAGGTACTTTATCATGGAAGATGTTCCTTTGGGTACTGTGGTGTTTCAACTCACGTTTTCCGATTTGGATGTGGGTGAATTCGGCCGCATCTCGTACACCCTTCGTACCAACAACAAATTTGAGCTGTTGAACTCTGAAACCCCTACCGTGGTGGTAAAGAACTTTGGTACCAATGGCACTTACTCTTTGATCCTCGTGGCTAGTGATGGATTCCCCGCTACCTCATACACGTACATTACTCAAGTGGTTGTGCTTGATCGCCCTGTGTTTGGCTCTGCTTCTTATGCTTACACTTTGTCTGAAAACACCGCCCCCGGTACCTCTTTGTTGCGTGCTTCTGCTACCATTGCCCAAAATGTCGCCAACACTCGTTTGATTTATTCTATTTCGTCAGGCAACGGGCAAAACAAGTTTGCCATCGACAATCTTACTGGCGCCATTTCTGTGGCTCCTTCGGCAACTTTGGACTATGAAACAGATGCTCAAAGCTACAGCTTGGTCGTGACCGTGCGAGACATGAATACTGCTCTGAATCGTCAACAGACCGTGCCCGTTACCATTACTCTGACAAACGAAAACGACAATGTTCCAAGCGTGGCTGGCGGTTTGAGTTACACCGTCACTTTGGAAGAAGACAATGGCGAATTGACTTCTCATCCTCAACGCACCATTCAATCCTTTCAGTATTCAGACGCTGATGGTGATGCCTCCGTGTCCTATGAGATCACTGGTGTCACAAATCTTAATCGCAATGGTGTCGAGACCCATGATATGAGTCTCTTTCAATTGCAAGTGACCGGTGCAACCAGCTTTGCTTTGACAACTAAAGAAGGCTTAACTTTGGATGCCGAGCAGTATGTGTGGCACAAGCTGACCATCGCTTTGAATGATGGCAAGCATTCCATTAATGCCGAAGTAACCATTATTGTGCAAGATTTGGATGACAATGCCCCTCAATTCTCTGCCGCTATGTTCAACACGGCCTTGTTGGAGACCACCGAGATGTCCACGTCTGTGTTCATAGTGACTGTCACGGATGCGGATGATCATTCCACTAGCTTTGGAGCTCCAACGGTGCAACTGTCCACAACCAGCTCGGCTCCTTGGCAACCCGTCTCTGCTTTCCGCTATGATTCTACTTCCATGGAAATCTTGGTCAATGCTCGTTTGGATTCCACAGATGCTCCTTACAACTTCTTTGTGGTGGCCAAAGATTCCCAGCACACTGTGTTTGTGCCCGTGCAGGTGGCCGTTACAGATGTGCCCCCTCGTTTCACTTCGGTGCCCAATGTCACTGAAGTTTTGGAGTCACTCAGTGTCGATTCTGTTGTTGCTACCATCGCTGGTGTGAGCTCTGATACAACCAGCTCTAACATTGTGTATTCATTGTTGGGCAACGGTGATGGCACATTTGCAATTGATGCCAGCACTGGTGTGGTCACTTTGATCAAGGCTTTGGACTATGAGCAGCGGGATATGTACGAGTTGGTAGCTCAGATTGCTCAAGATAATGGGTTCATGGCTTCTACGTCCTTCTGGATCCTTGTGAATGATGTGAACGACAATGCGCCTACATTTCCTTTCACTTATTACACCATTGCCATCAACGAGAATGAAGTCAATGGCAATTTGATCACTTTTGGTGCCACTGATCTTGACACGGATCCCATTCAATATCGTTTGGAGACCTCGACCTTTTCATCCTACTTTGCTGTGAGCAATACTGGCGTGCTTTCCAACTCTGCCATGGATGCAGAGGCTGTTGACGGCAATTTCAATCTCACTGTTTCGGCTGGGTGGGGCTCGATGTGGAGCTCGGTGATGGTGATGGTGACTTTGGTTGATTTGAATGACAACTCTCCCATGTTTAGTCAAGGTGCTCAGAACTCTCTTAGCTTGAACGAGGATGCTGCCGTCAACTCTTTGGTCTACCAGCCTTTTGTTACTGATGGCGATGCAACTGCTCCTAATAATCAGTTTACATTTACATTGATGGCCCCGAGTGCATATTTTGAATTGGATTCCCAAACAGGTGCTCTTTTCATCAAGTCATCTTTGTACTATGTGGGGGCCACTGAAGATGTGAGTTTGGTTATTGTAGTGACTGATGGAGGCATGCCCTTGAACAGTGTTCAACAAACAGTGACCATCGAGTTGTTGAATCGTCAACCTCCTCAATTCATCTCTGCCAGTACCTCTCTGTCTATCCCTGAAGGTTTGGCTTTGTTGCCATTCTACACTGCTGAGGTTTCGCATCTCCCAGAATCCCCAGTCACTTACTCTTTTTCGTTGGTTTCTTCTTCCCCAGACTTGGATGTTTTTGTGATTGATGAGACCACTGGTGTGTTGAGTACTTCCAATGTTACTCGCACCAACTTTGTTCGTGGTCAAATTTATACTGCAACTCTTCGTGTGATTGATAACCGTGGATTTGAAGCAGAACTTATCCTTACCGTGCCTATTACACCCCGAGCTACTTTTACTCCTTATTTTGAGCAATCTTCTTACTCTGTGAATATCCCTGAAAACACTGCCCGTGGTGCCAAATTGCTTACCGTTCTTGCTCTCATTCGTGACGTGCCCGGCGTTCCCCAAACTCGCATTCAAGGTTACTACATCGATCCTGCTTCTGATGCCAACAATTTGTTTAGTATTAACGGTACCACCGGTGAAATCTCCCTCAAGCGAAGCTTGTATTCTTTCACTCCCATGTTCAACTCCACCAAGATTGTTGTTTGGGCCACCAACTCCTATCAGCCTTTTGTGTTGTCCAATAGCACCGAGGTGGTAATTAACGTGTATGGTGTCAACTTGTTTGCCCCCATCTTCCAGCCTGGAGTGTATACCCCTGTTACTTTGAACAAGAATGCCACTGTTGGAACGTTCGTTTTGCAAATCCGTGCTTTGGATCAGGACAAACGTGCTCCCAACAACTTTGTTTCCTACTCCATTCTGGGTGATCGATTGGGCTTCTTTACAATTACCTCTGAAGGTCGTGTTTTGACTGCTCGCTCACCTTTGTCTCGTCAAACTCTTGGTGGTATTAACATTGTTGTTCGTGCCTCCGATGGTGGAAATCCTGCCTTGTTCATTGAGCGCACCTTCTTGGTTCCTGTGTTGGAGCCCAGCGATGCTCCTCCCGTGTTTCCTTCTCCCAACTACACCATTACCATTACTCCTTTCACCCCAGTCAATGAGACCATCTTCACTGCTTTGGCAGTTGATCCTGATGATGCTTCTGATACTACCACTTACAGCCTGAGCCCCTCTCAAATTTTTGCTGTGGATCCCTTTACTGGTAATATGATGTTGACGATGCCTCCAACAGCTCGTACCATTTATACTTTGACCTTGTCCGCAACCGATGGCTTGCCTTTTCTGACCACCACTTCAACTATCAATGTTCGCGTTTTGCCTGCCCTTTTGGAATTTACTTCTTCCCACTACATAGCAACCATCCCTGGAACATCTGAAGCTGGTACTGTTTTGGCTTCAACTGGTATTTTGGATTTGCCAGACATGCCGACCTACTTGAATTTGGCCTTTTCTGTTGTCTCCGTTTCTGGCTGGTCCTCTTTGGCATCAGACACTCCTATGGATTTTCCTAGTGCACCATTCATGATTGATTCCAATGGTGTAGTGTCTTTGACTGGCTCATTAGAAGCTTACACGGCTGATACTTTTACCATTGCTATCAAGGCGATGAACGGTACTCTGGAAGCGTTTTCCGAAGTTGACCTTACTGTCACCTACCCCATGGCCCGTTTGCCCAGTTTTTCCCAGACTGACTACACTTTTAACTTGGTGGAGGGACAGAGCGCTATGTCTCAGATGCTCGAGTTGCCCTGGATGTATGCCAACATTGTGGATGTAGATGCATCTTTCGCGGAGGAAACTGAAGCATTTGGCATTTCCTTGGATGCTGCCAAAAACGTGATTACTTTGGCCAACAATATGCCTCTGGAATATGATTTTGGTGGCCAGCACCAATACACCTTCACAGTTAATCTTGTCGATCGTTTGTTCCCCTCTATTTCCACTTCGGCAACTGTCAACATCAACGTCCTGGACGCTAATGACAATTCTCCCATCTTTTCCAAGGAAGAATATGCCATCTCTCCTTTCTTTGAGCAAATCCCTTCCTCGAACCCCATCTTGGTACAGGTGAGCGCGATGGATGCCGATGCACCCAATACCGCTTTCAGCTCCATCATGTATAGTTTGAGTGGCACTCATTCTGAAAAGTTTACTATCAATCCTGCAACTGGTGAAGTTTCTTTGGTGGCTCCTTTGTTGTACCAGGAAGTGTCTTCTTTTGAGCTTTTGGTGACTGCTACTGATGGTGGAATGCCCGCCAATACTGGTACCGCCAAGATAAAGGGAAGTGTGATCGAGATTGTCATCAACTCTCCCGTGTTCGCTAGCGAGGTGGACTTTGTGAATCTTAACGATTTCACTCCTGAGCATGTATTGTACACTGCCGTTGCCACCACTGTGAATGAAGATGTCGCTCCCGTGTTGCCCATTGCCATTACCTACAGTTTCGGCGAAGGCGTGGATATGACCATGTTTACCATCAATGCTTCTTCTGGCGAGGTGAAGGTGTTGAAGATGGCTGATCATGATGTTGTTTCTGCTTACAATCTCACCATCGTGGCCACTAAAACTACTCCGTATATGAATGGCGTCAAGATGAGCTCTTTGTGGCTCATGGTGACTGTCATTGACACTCTGGACCCATTGCCCATGTTTAATCAACTGTCATACGAATTCGCTGTGAACGAAGGTACCAACGCAGGTGCTGCAGTTGGTCAAGTCATTGCAACAGAGCTGGAGGAAGGGTCTGGTCACCCACCTGTTCTTCTTTACAGTTTATCTGTAAACGAATATTTCACCATTGATTCAGTCACTGGTATCATTTCCGTTGCTGTCAATATTCCTATGAATGCTCAATTCGATGTGGAATTGGTTGCCATGGTTATCGACGAAAAGGGTTATTCTAATACCACTGAGGTCTCCATTCAAATTATCGACTTGAATAATAACATGCCCATGTTCCAAAATACCATGAATGGCCAATATGAAGTTTCTACCTTGCAAAACACCAGCATGGGCCAATTCATTTTGAACGTTTTCGCCACTGACGCTGATTTCGGGGCTTTTGGTCAAATTGCTTCCTATGAAATTACCAACGGTGCTGATGGTGCCTTTGAGATTGATTCTGTGACTGGTGCGATTTCTGTCTCCGGTACTCTCATAAAGACTCCTTATGTTCTTACTGTGGCTGCCAAGGATGGTGGTAAAGAAGATGGTACTGTCAACGTTGACTTGGTGCAAAGTGCCACTGTGACTGTTGTTATCAACATTATCCCCGTGGATTTGTATCGTCCCCAATTTGATGAAATTTTCTACACTGCTACCATCAATGAAAAGCCGTCTAGTGGTATCTGGATTGCCACAGTGCACGCTGTTGATAGAGATTATTTAGAGCCAGCCATTACATACAGCTTGCAAAATAGTTTCTTCTCACAGGCCTTGCAGATTGACGCCAATACTGGTGTAATTACTACAACTTCTTCGGCTGCCAGTTTGTTGGATGCTGATTCTTATGGCACTTCTGTTTCCGTTACTGTTGTGGCAACTGCTGCTGGTGATGAAGACTCCACCACTGTTCCAGTTATGATCACTTTGATTCCCACCAATGACTACACCCCTACTTTTGTTGACCCAGAGCTCTTTGCGAATATGCCTGAAACCACTCAGCCTGGATTAGTTGCTGCTTACGAGGCCACAGACATGGATTTTGGAGTGGATGGCCAATTCCTCTTCCGCATCGAGCCCAATCCCTATTTTGCTGTCAATGAAAGCACTGGCGTGATTACTTTGCTGCAATCCGTTCCATACTCCCCGTCTAACAATGTGTTGCACGTTGCCTTGACTGTTTATGATCTTGGATCGCCTTCTCGCTCAGAGAGTGTCAATGTGACCATCTACATCATACCAGAGAATTTGTACGCTCCTCAGGTGCAAAGCAATTTGTCGGCTGTCTTTGTAGAGGGCTTCTACATGCAGGGTACCGTCATTGGCACTATTTCGGCCAGTGACGAAGATAGTCTGCGCGGAATTCCTAAAGGCGCTGTTGTGAGTTACTCTTTTGTTGAGTCAGAAAGCATTGTTACTATTGATAGCACTACAGGTGTTATTACTCTGGCTTCGGATCAAACCGTTATTCCTGGCGTGTATGAATTGGGTGTGCGTGTCTCTGATAACGGTGAGCCTGCAAAGTACACGGATGTTATTTTTGAAGTCACAGTGGACTATTACCCTCGTCCTCCTACTTTCAGCGATTCTTCCTATGGCTTCTTCATCAATGAACTGTCCACGGTGGGTGATACTTTGGGTACGGTTGAGGCTAGTGTTGTGGATCCTACTATTTCCGTTCGCTTTGCCATTGTGAACGGTGATACTGCCAGTCAGTTTGCCATTGATAGCACCACTGGTGAGATTACATTGGCCAAACAAGTTGATCGCTCTAAGAAGAGCTTTTACACTTTGGTTGTAAAGGCTTACTTGCTGTCCAACCCCGAGTTCTTGTACAGCACTGTCACCGTCTCTATTTCGGTTGATCCCGCCATTGTGCACGAAATGTCGATTTTGTTGGATTCTCTGTTGGAGTTTTACGGTATTTCCAAGGAAGAGTTGTTGGCTGGTAATGCCACCTTGCGGGATTTGCTTCCTACCACTACTCCTACCACCACTACTACCACTACTCCCACCACCACCACCACCACTACCACCACCACCACCACCACTTTGTATCCTTATGCAACTGTGAACACCTTGATGGCTGATTCTGGATCTTCTTGCTATTTTCCTTTCGAGTACAACGGCAAGAGTTACACCACTTGCACTTTGGATGACTTCACCAGCTTCTGGTGTAGCACTTCTCCTACCTACGAAGCCAATATTGGTGGTTTTGGACTCTGCGACATTACTGCCTACAATATTTCGGTGGTCACAAAGACCTCTGAGCATCCTAGCTTTGGTGTTGGTTCTTCCCTTGGGTATGCTTTGAAGACTTGGCCAGCTGACGGAAGTGATTATGAGCAAGGCATGGATTTGATCGCTGTTCGTGGCAAGACCTACGCCTTGATTACGGACGTCAGCAACTCTGAATTCCCTCTGTACATTACCGCTACTCCTGCTGGCAATGACAACAATGCTCTTGGTAACCCCCACGTTCAAGGCAACTTTGCTGCTTTGGGCAATATCGTGTTTTTCTCGCCAACAGCCACTACTCCTAGTACTTTGTACTATCAGAGCAGCATGGCTGAGAATATGGGTGGCCGTATTACCGTTGTTGATGACATGACTACTGCAGCTCCCACTACTGCTTCAACTGCTCCTGATGCAGTGTCTGCCAGCGGTGGAAACCCTGCGGCTGGTGGCCATTGCTCATTCCCCTTTACCTACCGAGGCAACACTTACAACCAATGTACATGCACAGACCTTGGTCAATCTTGGTGCGGTTTGAGCTCAAACTTTGATCGAGACCACCTGTGGGGCTATTGCAATGGGAACTTTGCACAGTCTGATAGATCTAATTGCGGCGTTGGTGCTGCCGCTGGTACCTTGTTGGCCTCTCCCTACATTGCTCCCGAATCAAGCAGCAACCAAGCTTCTTCTTCTTCTAGCAGCTCTTCCTCCAACATGACTACTGGCGCTGTTGTTGGTACCGTTGCTGGTGGTTTGGCCTTGGTCGCCTTGGTCGCCGCAGCCATTTTCGTGGCCAAGCGAAAGTTTGATTCTCAACGGGTGAGTTTTTCAGAGCCTCCTTCTCCCAAGCGGGCATTTGCATACGTTGCGTCTGAGGAGGATGGTACGATTGCCAATACCCGTCCCATCTCCTTGACTGTCAGTCCAGTCCCATTCCGCCATGAAGAGAATCTTTAAACACGCACATACAAGGAAACGTGTGTTTGAGGCGTGTGTGTTTATGTTTGTATGTGTGTGAGTATGTGGTCTGTAGTCTGTTGTCTGCAATATTCGAAGTCCTATGCTTCGTTTTTTTTTGCATTCTGATTCTTTTCCAAACAAGATCTCCAGTTTCTGTTCCCTTTAATTTCATTTATTATTTTAACGCTTTCAATTTTGGCTTCACTTTTTCTAATAATAATAATAGTAAGAAAATTACATTTTTAAAAAAAGTCTTCACAATTCAATTGTATGAAAAATAATTGTTTTTTTTTTTTTTTTTTTTTTTTTTTTTTTTTT
>Ga0007760_10067000_pt1 | contig 11007 bp, 13 predicted proteins | sample LauGreFBDMM110SN_FD_61637 | JGI IMG/M metagenome (GOLD analysis project Ga0007760, IMG submission 61637) | Metatranscriptome of freshwater lake microbial communities from Lake Michigan, USA - Fa13.BD.MM110.SN (Metagenome Metatranscriptome) | ecosystem: Environmental > Aquatic > Freshwater >... | reverse complement strand
TATCACCAAGGAGCTCGTGATTAAGAACACTGGACCCCTAGGAACCACCATCACTCTCAAAATAGACCCACCATTCAGCTGCCCAGTTGAAAAGGTAGTCCTTGAAAAAGACGGTTCTGACATGGTTAAAATTGACTTTGACCCAGGGATGAAACAAGACCGCGTCTCCGACCATATCAACGGAAAACTTACCATTAGCCATGAGGGCCATCCTCACAAAGAGATGGTGATGCTCCAAGGAGAAGTCTGCTTCCCTAACTTGAAGATCGAGCCCCCAAAGATTGACTTTGGCTGTATACTGAACGATACCAGCAAGAAAAAGTACGTCGTTCTTAGCAACATCTCTGAGATGGCAGTCGCATATGAGTGGTCTTTCCTTGAAGATGCGCCCTTACTCGACGAGCAAGATGAGCTAAACGAAGAAAAAAAGAAAAAGAAGAGCAAGAAGAACAAACGCCTTCCCATCAACGAGGTATTCGACATTCTCCCAGTAAGCGGTGTGCTCCTCCCAGGCCAGACAGAGAACGTTGAGTTTACTTTCTACTCAGGTAATGGCCTCAATTACTCAGGCACTGCTGTGTGCAGCTGCGATGGTGGACCCGACTACGAGGTGCCTATCTAGGGCGATAGTAATTTTGTCACCTACAAGCTGTCCTCAAACGAGCTAGATTTCGGAGAAGTTGCCTACAATGAATCATCGACAAAGGACTTCTTCATTGAAAACATCGGCAAGGTACCATTCGAATTCGTGATCAATCTTGCCACTATTTCTAGACCCGGCTTAATCGAATGCAGTGTGATGGCCGGTAAAGTCATCGCCGGTGAAAAATACAAGATCTCAGTCAGATTCTACGCTGGAATCCCATCAAACATCCGCGAGATGTTCTTGGTTGAATGCAGTCATTTCCCTGCTGAACGCTTCACAATAAAGGCAGTCGGTATTTACCCAGGTCTCTTGCTTTCACTCCCCAGGAGTGATGAGGAAGAATTCCATAAGAGATTTGACAGCACCAAACCCCAACTGGAACAAGGTAAGATTGACTACACCGCACTCTTCCACGGTCTCGACGCCTTGAAACTAATGCCTCCAATCCCTGCCAAGTTCATCGATAAGGAGAAAGCCCAAATTAAAGAGAAGGAAACTTTCGTAATGGATGTTGAGGCTGAGTGCGACAGATAGTTCCTTTGCAAGAGGATTATTGAGATTGTAGACTAACAACTCCAGGATCACTTTAACAAATCATAAACCGTTATCGAGGAAGTCATTTCTACACCAGTTGGAGGCAAGAGAGCCGCAAGCAAGGGTCCAAGAGGTGATGCTAAAGATAAAACACTCAATGCGACTGGGTCTGATTTCACAACAGGTGGAACCACAATCAAGATCGGCAACGCAACAATCAACTTGGAAAACATCAACATCACAAACTACCTCTGCGACTTCGGAAACGTCGTCGTTGGAGGCAGTAAGAAAAAGTCTTTCCGCTTGACTAACGTTGGTAAAATCCCTATCAACTTTAACTTTGACAAGAAAATGCTCGGCCAAGCTGGCATCGACATCGAGCCCGACAAAGCTGTCAAGATAGGTCCCAACTCCAGCCAACTTTTCACAGTGGTCTACACTACCCGTAAGAACAGCAAGTACGGTCGTGTCAAGTACCAGATCCCAATCGACATCAAGAATGGCCCAACCTACACCATCGACTTCGTGGCCAACCTCACCATCCCAGAGCTTTCAATGTCAAATGACAACCTGGACTTTGAACGTGTTGCAGTAAACACAAGAAAGATTGTCAAAATTCGTCTTGAGAATCTTAGAGAGGTCAACTGTGAATGGTGGTTTTATAACCCTGCTCCTGCCTCAGCATCCACAGGAAATGAAAAGAAAAAGGAGGTAGAAAACTTCTCTGTATTCCCCCTCAGCGGCATGCTTCTGCCAGGCCAGCGCAGCACCATTGACGTGATGTTTATCCCCAACTCAGACAAGCCCTTCTCCTAGAAGCTTCTGTTTAAGTGCAAGGAGAACACCCGCTAGTTCGTGATGAACGTCAAAGGCCAAGGTATCAATAATATAGTTGAACTTGTACCGGAGACACTAAAGCTTGGTCCAGTATTGCCCTACGACAATTCAGCAGTGTCCTCATTTATTCTGAGGAATCCTATGGAACACGCCATTGAAATCTACTCAACAGACTTCGATAAGTAATTCATCGAGGAAGAAGATATTCTGAAACGAATGGAAAACTTCTCAGCAACTGGCGCTAATGAGCTTATTTTTATAAACTACAGAAAGGCCGGCTCAGAGTTCTGGCCAAGCATCCGAAAGCAGGATGAGCTGAATACTAAAATTGCTTCCATGAAGGAACAGATCAAGTAGATCGATGAAAAACTAGCTGCTTTAGTCGTTGAAGAAGCTGCCATGGCTGCCGCAGCGTTACTCGCTCCACCAGTCGAAAAGGTTGAAGAGAAAATAGTCGATGTAAAATCAAGCACGGAAAAACCAGCAACTGTGAAAGGCAAAGTCGACCCCAAAGCTCCTGTTGCTCCTGTAGCGCCAGTTGAGCCCAAAGTCCGCAATCAAGAAGACATCAGCAACGAACGCAATCAGTTTACCTCTTAAAAAGGGGACATTGAGAGCCGACTATCGTCGATGTAGAATGACAACCTCGAAGTCAAATTACCTCCCGCCTTGAAAGATGAAAATAAACTCAACGTTATTTTGCTCGGCCCAAGCGGATGCGGAAAGACAGTTGCCGCAAATTATATGGCGCAGGAGCACTAGCGTGCAATTATTAGAATGGACCAGCTTCTTGACTACTGGCAAAAACGCAACCATCCTCTTGCAGAAGAGGCAGCAAATTATCTGCTCTAGAGGGAGGAGGAATATAAGATCGCTGTTGCTGAACTAGAAAAAGCACAAAAAGCCAAAAAGCCAAAGAAAGGTGAGGTCGTCCCCGAGATCAACAAGGAAGAATACAACAAGCTTCCCAGAGAGATGATGCTCCGTATGTTGTAAAAGCGCATGACAGAGGATGACTGCAATGCCGGTGCAATATTCGATAATCTCAAGAGTGACCTCTGGGACACCGAGAAGTATGCTGTTGAGTTGATTTGCGATGCCGTGCCGGTTCAAAATATCCAAGTGATGATCTTCCAATCGAATTTGGAGAAGGCTAAGGAGACGGACAACGGCGTAGAAGTGTGCACAAACTACAGGTATATGAAGCGTCAGGCAGAGCTCAAACAGTAAAAGAGCAAGAAACCCGAAGAAGCCAAAGAGGCTGATGACAAACCCGTCGTAGGTAAGAAGGACTCGAAAAAGATTCCAGCTGCTAAAGACAAAAAAGGTGGAGACGCAACTGTCGATGAAGCCGCCAAGCTTGAAGAACAAAAGAAAAAGGTAGCTGCTGAGCGTGCCAAATAGGCTGCAGAAGATGCCAAAGAGACCATGTTTAAGGTGAAGGAGTATACCGCAGAGGAGAAGGCTGCTTGGAAAGAGTAAGTTAAAGACTACACTATTTTCCTCGCCGATTTATTCTTGAAACAACAGAGCATTAATGATGCGGCCTAGCCAGCGGAAGCAATAGAAGGCAATTAGGTTGCAACGGTTATTGGCAAGAGAATTTTCTAGGAGTGCAACTTTGAATACGATCTTACTTATTTCTGCGAGACACTTTGCACTGTGGTGCCTGCCCCAATGTGGCCAGACCCTGACAAGGAGCCCTTACCTGCCCCTGTGATTAACAGCATCATAAAAAAGCCGCCAAACAGATCTGAGCGTGCCAAAATCACAAAATTCACAATCCGTACGCCGGCTGATCCAGAGAAGCCTGATGACTACAGCAATTTTACTGGTAACAATCGCTGGGTGCTGCAGCCAAAGGAGTCAAAAACACTATACATGATGTTCTACAGCACCAAGATTGGCACTTTCACTGAGAACCTGCAGTTCGAAATTGTTGGTAGTTACAAGGCATTCACCCTGCCTGTGACTGGCATCTGTGAGTTCCCCACAATCAACACAAGTTCCCGTAACCTCTACCTCAATTCAAAAAAAGCTAGACCTGCAGAAAAGGAGAATATCTTGAGCAAGTGCTTCATCACAAGTGAAGGCCTTTTCGATTTTGGACCATTGTTGATCAAGAAAGATCCCGAGACCAAAAATGATGAGACCGTTGCCAAGTTCAACGGTACTTTCTTCCAGATCTCAAACAACGGCAAATACCCACTTGATGCCGTGTTCACTTTGAGATCCACCCTTTCACACGAAGAAGGAGGCCCTGAAGGCAAATCACCTTTTATTCTTGAGCCCACAGAGTGCCACCTTGCCGTCGATGGCAAAGAAGCTACTCTCAACCTGAAAGTATTCGCTTTCCCAAGCGAAGCCATGGAGTACAACGACGAGTTGATAGTGCTCATCAAAGACAACCCCAACCCAGTTGTGATTCCCATCCAATGTCTCGGCGCAAAACCAGTTGTTACATCATCAAACGACATCCTAAAATTTGAGCGCCAGCTAATCGGCAAGACGCTCACCAAGACACTCACCTTGACAAACGCCAGTCCCCTACCAGTCAACTGGCGTCTTAAAAACGTTGAGAAGCTAAGCCACGAATTTACTGTAGCAAAAACTTCCGGTCTTTTGAAGCCGTACAAAGAGGAGGGAGTTGATATCACATTCAGCTCAATCAAGTAGCAGAAGTTTATGGAGACAATTATTCTTGAAGTCTATGACAACGAGAATCTCGGCATTAAACAAGAAGACAAGAACATCGTTCTTGATGCTGAAGGCTTCAACATCACTCTTAACGAGTCGATGAACGTCGACCAGGTGCTGGACTTCGATGCCGTGCGTGTTGGCGAACCTAAGGAGCTTCCTTTGTTTCTGAAAAATCAGGGCTAGTACCCGATTAAGTTCGACTTCAACATAAAGAAAAAGGCTTAAGAAATTTTTTCTATTGAGCCGATGGTTGGTCGTCTGAGTCCAAACGAGGAGATCAACATTTAAGTCAAGTTTATGTCACAGAAGGAAATCAAGATTAAGACAAACAAGTCTACAGCTGACATAACAATGAATATCCTTGAAGGTGATCAGAACGAAAAGCACTAGAGCATCCCTATCTTGGTAAACGTCAACGCCGTCTTCAGCAAATACAGCATCGCCCCCTTGAAAAATCTGAACTTCGGCCCCATGCAGTACGGTGAAACCACAACCCGTACCTTTGAGGTTAGGAATGAAGGTCTTTTTGATTTCAAATACGCTATTTGCGATTTCAACAACGAAGACGAAAAAGCCAAGATCAGAGAGGAGAGAAAGAAAGAAGCTGAGGAAAGAGCGCTTGGTCAAAAGAAGGAAGAACCTGACCCCAAGGATCTTAAGGGCAAAAAACCAGATCCGAAAGCCGCAGCACCAGCAAAAGCACCCGCAAAGGGTGCTAAAGGAGTGGTCGAGGCCGCACCTGAAGGCACTGTAGTGCAGGTCAGCCAGTACACAATCTCGCCGGCTATTGGCTCAGTGGCTCCTGGAAGCGCAGCCGTTATCACAGTTACTTTCAACGCTTAAGGCGCAAAGTTCTATGACAGCACTCTTGCCATCGACATCGCGAACAGAGACCCCGCTGATAAAGCAGAAGGCATTCCCTTTATTCTTGCAGCTGAGTCCTCTATCCCCGGAATCAACACATCAGACTTGGACTAAATATTCGAAGAGCAAACAGTGATCCCTTCGTTAGACCCAAAGCTGAACACACAGACCATCATCAGTTCAAGTCTTTTTAGTATCTAAGAGAATGTTTTCTGGTTCGGAACTCTGATTGCCGGCAAGGAACCCCAGGGCTCAAGTGAAAAGTTTAAGATCATGAACCCCAATAAGGTACCATGCACAGTCAAATTTACCGTAAAACCCCGCACCTAATCAAAGAGTGAAGGATTCGCGTTCAGTGTCTCACCTGACACACTAGTCATTGATCCACATAAGCACAAGTATGTCTCTGTCAGCTTCAACCCCCTCGAGATGAAGCAATATGGAGGCATTTTTGAAGCTGTGGTGCAAGCTGGCGATCTCTAGTCGAAACAAGGAAAGATGACCTTCGAGCTCCGTGGTGAAGGCACTCTCCCCAGCCTGCAGATCCTGAAGCCGACCGAAGTAATTCCCGATGGTACTGCAGTCCTCAATTTTGGTAAAACAAGAATCGGCAAGGATAACATCCTTTCAATCGTTCTAACCAACGAAGGCTAGGTTCCCGCAACTGTTAAATTCGACGCTATCACGAACGACTGCTTCTCATTTGAAGGACAGTCAATGAGTCACACTATCATGAGCAAGTCTCACCACCACTTCGATATCAGATTTGCTCCTAAAGTCGTGCAGGCTTAGAAATTCATTCTGACTTTCTAGACCCAGAACAACATGTACGAATGCCACAAAGTCGCACTTATCGGTGAGGGTTATGCTGAGCCACTTACTTTTGAAGACCTTCCTCTTGGCAAAGAAGATGAGCTCCGAATTGGTGACTGTGTGGTCGATAAGCCTAAAGCAGTCAGCTTCAAGATGGTGAACTAAAATGAAAAGGACTTGAAGTTCAGATGGAGCTGCGGCACAGCCGATGAGTTCACATTCTACCCAACAGTTGGCCACATCAAGGGCGGCTCTAGCATGATTGTCAAAATCATGGTGCGAGGCAAGGAAACAAAGAAGTATGAGAAGATTGACTTCACTTGCGAAACTTCAGTGATTGAGCAACAAGAAGAAGGCTCTAAAAAACAGACCTGGAACGACTGGGATGACACAATGAAGACATTGAAATTGGTCAGACCTTCAGAATTTAAGAGAATCGAGAGGCTCAAGGAAATCGCAGAAATAAAACGTAAAGAAGACATAGAGTAAGCAGCATACGCAGCACAAACCAAGAAGACAGGAAAGCCGCCTGTAAGACAGACTTTCAATATGGATGAAATCCAAATCGATGAATCTGAGAGTCCCTCAATCGAACTTATTGATGTAATCACTGAGCCAAATCACTAGACCGTAGATGGCAGCACCAAGACCCAGGTTCTCAAAACTTCATGCTTAATAGACAAGTGTAACTACGAATGCCACGTCTAAAAGATTGAGTTCAAACCTACACTCATGTACGCGACCCGCAATTTCAAATTCACCATCAAGAACACCTGCATGATTGGCCTTGAATACAACTTCAAGATTGCCAACAGCCTGACTGGAATTTTGGACGCTGGACCCTACACTATCATCCCCAAACAAGGAACGATCTCCCCTGGTTGCGACGAGAACTTTATAGTGAAGTATAGTCCAGTTGAGGTGGAATCAGATTTCAGCAGGATTCTCTCAGCCAATATCCGTAATCTCAACCCGCAATCAGAACCTTTAATTATTGAGCTGAATGGTACCGCTGAGCGCCCAGTGATCCACTTTGAGCTGCCCTTGAGCACCTACCGTGAGCGCAAATCCAAGGATCTTGCCCATGTAGATGAGAAGCTAAAGATTATTGAATTCGAGTCTCTTGGAACCAATATTCGTAATACCAACAGATTCATGGCAGTCAATCCAACCTCTCAGGGATACGAGTTCGAGTGGGAGGAAATTATCGACGAGTCCAAGAAGAAGAAGCCCTTGTTCAAGTGCACCACACCAAAGGGATTGATTCTTTCAGGAAAGAAAACAGAAATGATCTTCGAATACGTCCCAGACACCGTCGGAGAGCATGACTCCCGCTGGGTCTTCAAGATCCCATCTGAGAACATCACCCAAGAATTCTTGATTGTCGGTCGCGTCATTGAGCCAAATGTGCTTTTCGAATTTGGTAAACTGAAATTCGGTCCCTTACTCCTCGGTGGAAAGCAAAAGGAAACTATGCGAATCATCAACCAAGAGCACATCCCTTTCAGCTACAATTTCTCAAGTGCTTCAGTGAAGGGAAGTCCCGATTTCGGTGACAGTCTCAAAGTTTCCCCAATGAGCGGCACTATCCCCGCCTTTGGAGACCTTGAAGTTGAGATTGTGTTCAATCCCAAGTATGAGCTGACTTATAACTACAATTTGATCTGCAACGTCAAGCGAAAGGCAAGACCACTTGTACTTAACGTTAAGGGAGAGGGCTACCAAATCCATCACTCTGTGATGGCCGACATGCCCCCCTCGAAGGTAAACTCCACGGACGCCTTTAACTTAAATTTTGGAGAGTTCTTCATTAACGAAGCTTAAACCAAGGACGTTGTATTAGCCAATTAGGGTGAGTTCAACTTTGACTACGTTTGGAAGCGCACTCCAAATAAGTACGTGTCAATTTCACCTGAAAACGGCACGGTGCAGAAGGGAAGCTCTACCACCATCTAGATCAAGTACCTGCCCACTACCGATAACGAGTTGAAGAACTACAAGTGCCAGCTCATGATCATCAGTGGACCTAAATACGATTTCAACTTGGTAGGTACCGCAAGAAGACCTGGTGTAAAATTAAATTCCAATGTCGTGGACTTCGGCCCATGTTTCGTGACCTCCTAAGCAGCTCCTATAAAGAAGATGCTTACAATCACCAACATCGACACTCAGGCAATCTCTGTTGAGAGCAATTTTGAAAAGAAATCCTACCTCGACTTCCCGATTGTCCCAGGCCAAGTTTTGATGCCTGGAGACAACAACGTGACAGAAATTCCTATCACTTTCATTCCCAGAGAGCTCAAGAAGTACCACGAAGTGATCAAACTTAACTTCAACAACGGACTCTACTACATGGATGTGGTCGTTGAAGGCCAGGGTATCCCCTTGAATCTGGAGCTTAAAGACCCAGACTAAGCTTACACCTAATTGGGCATCGTTTCTGTTGGTTAAGAAGTCAGTAAGACAGTACCTATCATGAATCGCAGTTTGAAGACTGTAAAATTCAAGGTCGTGGCCAAGAACGCAAAGGGCTTCGCCGCTGCAGCTCTGAGCCTCTACCCAGAGACCACCTAGGAAATCATGCTCAAACCCAAAGAGTCATACCCACTTGAGATCAAGTTCAGGCCGAAGGAGCGGATCAAGCCATTCGAACACGAGATCATGCTCTAGGTTGAGGGACTCGATGAACCAAGAAAGGTTTTCACAGTGGCCGGCGTCGCACATGGAATCGAGATCAAGTTGATGGACGAGGTCGCAGCTTTCGGCAATGTTGTCGTTGACAGTCGTTTGACTAAAAAGATTCAGATGAGTAACTTTGGAGATGTGAAGGCGAACTATGCTTGGGACAAGACTGCATTCACAAAGAATTTCACAATCCACCCAGCAAGTGGCTACATCAACCCTAACAGCAACTTAGACTTAGAGGTAACATTCCATCCCAAGGCTGCTGATTCAGATCTTCGCACTAAAGTCACCTGTGAGGTAAAAGGCGGTGAGACTATCACCTTGTCACTTATGGGTAAAGCTGTTGCGTAAGACGGCTCCGACACCAAGGAACTTGCCTTCAACACGATTGTAAGGAAACCCCAAACTCAAATGATCAAGGTCGAAAACACAGAGGACAAGGAATGGGCAATCAACCCAACAATCAGTACTAAGGAGAGTTCAGGCCTTGGAGATTTCTTCAGTGGAAAACAGACGTTCATCGTGCCCGCTAAAGGTTTCGCGAACTACGAGGTTGTTTACTTGCCCAAGACGATGACCTCAAGAAAAGTCAAGAAGGCTGGCGAAGAAGTTGAGACAACAATAGAGGAAAATCATCAAGGTAGCGTGTTCTTCCCTTTGCCAAATGGTACAGCATTGCTTTACAACTTGAAGGGTACAGCAACGGCCCCACAAGCTGAGGGTACGATAACCGAAGCTATTTAAGCAAAGAAACAGAAGAACATTATTGTTAAGGTTGATAACTGGTCCAAAAAGACTTAGCGTTTCGAAGCCTCATGGGTTCTTGAGGGACAAAACGACCCAACTGTATTTATCAGAGGCGCCAACACTTTTGATATTGCAGGTGACGCTTCTAAAGACTACAAGTTAAACTTCTTGGCCCTGAGAGCAGGTGCGTACAAATTCACTACGACTTTTAAAGTCAAAGAGACCGGAGAGTACATGTTTTACAACTTCCAGGTAAATGTTGCCGAGTCAACTGACGTTGAGAAAATCGCGTTAGAGAGCTCCGTTAGGGAGACTGTCAGCTACGGTGTGGTAATCGAGAATCCAACCAAGGACGACGTAAAGCTGACCAAGAGCATGTTCACTTACACCAATGAGTATGTTGAGATAACCCCGGATGAAGTCACAATCAAGGCAAATGACAGCAGAGAGTTCCAGATAAACTACAGACCACTCATAGTCAGTGAGACTACCACGGATGTCTTGCTGAAGACCCCATCTCTTGGTGAATTCCGCTATTAGCTCAAACTCAAGGGTATGGCACCTACCAGCCAGCAATCGCTCGCGTTCAAGTGTGGTCTTGGACAAGACCAAATGCAAGCCTTCAAATTCACGCACTATATGAAGAAAACCACCAACTACACCATCAAGGTGGAAAGGGCTGAAGGCACTGGTATTTGCGATTTTAAGGCAGAAGTTGCTACTATTGCGGCCCCAGCAGCAGATAGCTTCAAGGGCATCGACTTGAGCATCAACATCAGGTACGAGCCCATAACTATTGGCGACAGCAGAGGCATTCTTAAGATGACAAGCCCTGAAGGTCTTGAGTACACTTGTATGCTGTACGGCAGATCATCTGCTCCCCAGCCACAGGGCCCGATCATTTGCCCGATGGGAGCTAAACCAGTGGGAATTGACTTCAAGAACCCCCTTAACGAAAAGGTTGAGTTCATTTGCACCTTTGACAATGCCAACTTCTCTCTATTCAGCAAGCCCGCAGGTCTCCTTGACCCCGGAAAGGTTACCAATCTTCAAATCAAGTACGACGGAAAGTCCGATCTGCCCAGCACCGGCCGTATGCTCGTCACCTCAAAGGGCCTTCCCCCGTGGATCTTCTATTTGCAAGGAGCGGAGGCTGAAGTAGCAGCACCCGGCAAGAAGTG
>Ga0007760_11406899_pt1 | contig 11074 bp, 1 predicted proteins | sample LauGreFBDMM110SN_FD_61637 | JGI IMG/M metagenome (GOLD analysis project Ga0007760, IMG submission 61637) | Metatranscriptome of freshwater lake microbial communities from Lake Michigan, USA - Fa13.BD.MM110.SN (Metagenome Metatranscriptome) | ecosystem: Environmental > Aquatic > Freshwater > Lake... | reverse complement strand
CACCATTAGTGTTGACACTGTCTGGTATTGTCAAAGATATTTTATTAGTGGCACTTTCGGTGCTAGTTTTAGGCTCTCCCGTCACTTTGTTACAATATATTGGTTATTCTTTGGCACTTCTAGGGTTAAATGTTCATAAGGAATATAAGAAAAGTCCTGAAGTTATATCAGCACTTATTATGTCATTTCTAACGTGTGGCAGAGGTGTGAAGGCAAAACAAGTAGGAGTTTAAATTAATAAGTCGTTTTTAATCACATAATACTCAGTAAATATACAAACAAATATTTTTCAAAATTTTCTTTTTCATTCATCCTCATCATAATCGCTTTCTTCGTCTTCACTTTCTTCATCGCTTTCTTCATCGCTTTCTTCGTCTTCACTATCATCGCTATCATCTTCACTATCTTCATTACTACTTTCTTCGCTCCCTTCACTTTCACTTTCATCACTCTCATCGATTTCTGCATTTTGCTCCACTAATTCCGCTCTATCATTACCATCTTCAACATCTACAACATTACCAGAATTCTCATTTGTATTATTTTCAAGTTTTATATGAGCTAATTGAATATTATTGTCATTATCATTACCATCAATAATACCATCAATAATATCATCATTGTATGTAGATTCATTAGTTTTTTGTGCATTCGTAAACGATGTTAAGGAAAACAATCCACTAACACGCCTGGTAAATTTAGATACAGCTTTACCAACTCCTTTGATTTGTTTAGCTCCACCCTTCAATCGACTACTTAAAGACTTAGAAGAATTCTTTTTAATACCTGGATCGGTACCAAGTTTAACACCACGTTCTTCTTCAACTAATTGCTCTTCATTTTTTACACCAGTGCCACCACTTTGACCACCATGTTCAAGAGACAATTGTTCATACAATAATTTTGCAAAGTATGTTTTCCCCGTTAAATCAGAACCACCATTTACATCATTTTCGTACCATCTCTTAAATGAGTCTATTGTGATTACACCAGACGAGTTAAACTCTAATCCTTTTAGAGCTTCTTGTGCCGCTGTTGAACTGCATGGGCGCTCCATACCAAATAAAGTAGTATTTTGCAACCAAATTGTTAACTTGATCGCATTTAAACGATTATCATTTTTTAATTGATTAACTTTGGCTTTTTTCGCCTCTGTATCAATAGCATCATAAATTTCTTTCATCAATAACTCTTCCTTATCTGCGTAAGTTACCCTAAAATATTTATTTGATACTTTAGCAACTTCATCATATACTTCTTTGTATGTGATTTGCTGATTCACTTTTTCGATAACCTTTTCTGCTTCATCAATTGCTCGCTTACGATGAAAATGATCAGTATTAGTTAAATTAGCTTTAGAACGATACGCCAAACGTTCTGCTTCATCTTCTCGTTGTTTACGTAATATTTCCTCCTTTGCTGCTCTAGCTCTCGTTAAATTCTCTTCAATACTAATTGATACAATTTTGTTATAACCACGTTTTAGTTGCTTTAGAAAATTTGCCTTTACAAATTGTGTCCAATACTCAATGACAAATTGTGGTGATTCAAGATATTCTATACTAGTTTCAATAGCGCGTAAATTTTCTGATATTTTTGTTAGTGTCTCTTTAGTAGGTTTATATAGATAAGACATTTGGTGAATATTTTCTAGATCTTTTATACTTTTAACAAGAGCACATTGGCCATGACGCGTAGCTATAACTGCATTTTCCATCATCGCACGTACTGGAATAGTAATATTGGTTACAACAACACCAGCATAATGAAATAAAATTTCTGTAGTATCCGTTGAATTTGGTCCTTCACAGTGACTTGAAATGAGTCTAATATTACTCTTATCATGTACGAAAAACCATTTGTTATTAAATAATGGCGACAATTTAAGTCCAGTCTCAACATCGCCTCTTATTTTCCTGGGACAGTTAGATTCAGTGTGTCCTAGTTTAAAGCAAAATTTACAACCGTCATAATGAATATATTCCCCAGCACTTATTTTATCAATTAATGAAGAAATTTCATTAATCGAAACATCTTCATTACCCTCATCTTCAGTGGTTACAACTTTTACTCTTAAATCATAAGTATACGAATTTTCTGACCCATTTCGAATATGACAAGGCAATATAGTAGTTGCAGGGATTTCAAGTCTCTCTGCTCTTTCGTGAATATCCATAGCAGTATGACATGAGTGATTTATAGTATATATCTCAAGTTGCGCATCATCTACAGTGGACATAACATTTTTGCGATATGCATTAATTCTGACTGAACGCCTTGTTGACCTTTCGTCAAGTTTCACACGAAGTCGAGGTCTATTTAAGATCATCGATTCTCTAACTTTACCAACTTGGAAGGCAATTTCCGGTGCGGTATATTTTTTCGTTATAGTATTACTCGATTTATCGTTACCGACAGCTTTACCATTATTAACTTTTTTAAAACCTTCTATTTCTTCTATTATTGTTATATGCGATGGTATTACAGCACTGTCATCATTGTTTGATTTTACAGTTTTCTTCTCAGCTTTCTCGCCATCTTTCTTTTCAAATTTTTCTTCTGTCTGATTAATATGAATAACTGCTGGAGCAAACATACTAGAAGTAGCAGTACTCTTTTGCAATGCAGCATTTCCAGCAAAAATTTCACTGATGTAACCTCTATTGCTTTCTAACAAGGATACTACTCTTTCAAAGCCAATAACAATTAATTTAGGAACAAACTGCAACTGTTGTGTCATATCACCATTACCTGGTCGATGGATGGAGAATCCTTGAGTAGTTTTGATTTTCGTCATATACAATAACCGCTCAATACCAGTTCTATTCTGTGTCTCTTCAGTAATGACATGGCCAGGTTTGAAGTAATCATATTTATGTGCTATCATTTCTGGAACGTTATTTTTTGGCGGATAATACTGATGCCCAGCTTTTGGCTTGTAAACAAATAACTCAAGAACTAAATAACCTATAGATGCAATTTCCCTTGCACCGCTGGTATTATAAATTGTACTGATAGGCAACTCAATGGTAGTATTAGCTTTTCCAGCACCTTTTCCATAATGTAACAACGAATGTCCTACATACAGTTCAAATATGGTCTCTTGGTCATAACTGTAATCAATTTTGAGTACATCATTATTATTAGTTTTGATGACATTTTTAAAAATTCTTTCATTTCTACCTTGCATAGAAATTCTAGGAAGGTCAATAAATTGGCCCGACAGGTCGTGCATAATAACAGCTCTATTTTCTGTTCTTACCACTTTCCATCCAAATGAATGTAAAAGTTTGGGAACATGATTTGAATTTAGCACTGATTCCCATGTGCGCAATTCCCGCAATCCACTATTTACTAAAGAAGTACCATCTGTGCAAGTTAAATTGTCAGGAATCTCGGTAGAATTTTTTTCAGATTTACTATCTATTGTACTTGCGTATGATGCATATCTCTTTGAAATCATTAGTTTCTGTTCGAGCATTGTTTGTCGTCGCAATATCTCTTGATCCTTGGGGGCAACACTACGACCACGCAGTGTACCTAGAGTGTATACAGCACCACAATAATAAAGTTTTAATGGAATATTGAATGTAGTGTCTCGGATACATGTTGGAGTTAACGTTACACGAATCTCTTTGACCGTTTTACCTTGAATTTCAAATGAACGATTCGAAAACTTTATGTCGCATCCATACTCACAATATTCGAGTACTTTATCTTCGTTTTGCATTGTTATATTAGCTGCTTTGGAATACACGGATTTTGTATCCATATCCGGCGGATCAGCGTAATATGGTTCTAAAAAGTGGCAAAAAATATCTTTGCCTGAAAAATTTTTCAAAAAAAACGATCTTGTCTCTTTTTGATCCAACTTTACGCTACCAAAATCAATAAATCTATCAGACGCAGAGTCGCTGATTTTTTCAATCTTTATTTTCGGCTTTATACCATGCCCTAGTACTTTGACATTAACAATATGAATTTCATTGATTAAAAATTGCAAGAATACTTCATAATCAATGTCAGCTGACGGTGTAAATGATATTTGTAGTGGAGCCATACCAAGTGGATCAATTTGGATGCCAGGCCTTTTTTTAGGTCCTAGTTGAACTAGACGCGATCCAGTAGCAGTTAACTGACTTTCATTAATGAAAACTTTAAAAACATTCGAAATTGCTCCTTTCGGTATAATGATACGAACATTAATAGGGGAGTGGCTTTTATTAGAAATTTTTAAATTAGCAACATCTTCAATGACAATTCCCTGATGAGATGTAAAGCATCCTTTAAAATTGTATTCTAAAAACGAAAAATGTACTAATTCACTTACATTATCATCTTTACCTTCGATCTTTAATATTTCCTCAATCTTGTTAGGACTAGTAAATTTTATTATACCACCTTCATCTGAAGTCACTAATACAATTTTATTTGCCGCAGCTGATAATATGGGGTCATAATGAGTAATATGTCCATTACCACAACTCTGGTTAAAGTCATTCTTACTTGTTGCTAGAATATTCTCTGGTGGATACCACGGTACTATTGATAAGTCTTGCGACATTGAAAACAAATGTTCTCCAACAAATTGAAGTGACGTAATAGGTGCAGTATGCACTGCAGATTTAAACAATGGCTGCAGATGAACTTTTTGGATTTGCTTCATCGAATCAGATAAAGTGTTCGAACTTAAAGAATTGAATATGGTGATATCAGAGCCAGTATTTTCAGAGTTGTGACTGTACGCAATGTGCCACGCAACAATATTACCGTCAGCAAATCCAGTATATAAAAATCCCCATGCTGAAGCAATGGCTGTAACAGGAGTTGCATTTGTTAAAAGAGTATTTATCTGATCAATATCACTATAATTCTTGAAAGTATCAAAATATTTGATACTCCAAGTATTTGTTGCATCAATATTTTGACCATTTAATGGTAAAGGAAGTACTGCTAACCGACCATTTGCGCAACCAGCAACAACAATATCGGATAAAACAATATCATCAATGGTCACACTTGTCAATTTTAATGGAAAAATGCATAACGAAAAAATAGGCGATCCAATACTTACTGTTTGAACAGGTGTTTCATTCCTAAAATTCCACATATTGATGACACCATCTTGACCTCCTGAAATAAAATACTGATTAAAAATAACAATTTTATTGACAGGAGCCGTATGATCATAAAATCTCATACTTTGACGATAGATGCCACGTCCAGGCGCACGAGCTCCTTTATTCATTGGTACAGAAAATAATATAATATCATAACCACAACCTACAAAGAGTCTCTTTCCATCATTAGTTACGGCAATAGTTCGCACTAAATTACCTAAATCAATTGTTTGCTGTAAAGTATACGATGCCGATTCATCCATAACAACTGATGTAGAATTTAATTTAGTCCTATAAAATTTCAACTGACTGTAACTGCTTTCGACCGATTTGCTTTCTTCACCCTTTCTACTAGATGTTGCGTCAACGGCGACAAAAACATTGCACATGTTATCGATTGCAATTGCAGTAACACTTCTTTTTAATTTAATTTTTTTTACTTCCTTAAGTACACTTGTATCCCATGACAAATTAATGTTTTCGAAATAAATATTATTTATTTGATTTTCCAAACGTTTTAACTTGTCGAAATACCTAGATAAGGTCGATGCCCGGGTAGCAGAAACTAAATCATCAGTCAATACATTACTAATTTTAGATTGTAATTTTATTTGCATTTCAACAGAATTACACTCATATACGATCGATTTCCGCATTACAGATAAATTGTAATAATCAATACCTGCGAAACCGAAAGCGGACACTCTCCTCTTTAATGTACTGAATGTATTTTCCATAATTGATAAAAACCTCATCCTATAAGCGACTCTATCTACTCTTTGCAATAATGACATATTAGTAACAGCAGCTATCATATCTTTCTGCGAAAAAGAATTAAACAAATTTGAATCGCACTTGGAAAGTGCTAATAAACGAATCATTTGTAATCGAAACTCACGAACACGATTTTGATGTACAACTCTATTTGAATTAAACTCAAACTCGTCACTTAACGTTTGCTTCAATATATATGCTTTGTGAACGGCAATATTAATTTGTCTGAACGAAAATTTCAAATCTTCAGTACCATATACTTTGATATCTTCGTATATTAGATGCTCTTTCGTCGTACCGTCTTCTTGTTTTATAATTTCTTTTCGTGCCTTTTGAACAAATTTACTTTTTTCCTCTAATCGATAATTCTTACTACCCGTATATAGGTTTTCTTCCGTGAACAACTGTCTATCATTTTTTGAATCGTGCATTTTACTAACATTAGTGGGCATACATAATAATATCTTTTTTGCAAATCTACTTAAATCTAGATAACATACTTTATTGCCATTTAATCCTAACGGAGCAGGTAATTGAACTAAGAAATCCAAAAAGCGATCATAATTAATTCTTTTCTTTACTTTATTACTTCCCTTACTTACTAATTTCCATGTTGCTTGAACTTGTCTAGCTTGTTCACCAGCTAAACCTAAACTACCACTATAATGCATTAAATATTTTGAAATAACCATGATAGCGAAACACCGTAGAAGGACATAAAAGATTACAGAAAAAGAACATAATATAAATTCCAATAATACTTTCATTCCAGTTGATAAAAATGGCGAATATGCGCGAATAATTTCAGAGTACAGATTTCCAGTACCCACACTAAACAATAAAACCCAAGTATTATTAAACGTTTGGAAATTAAAATGCTTATTATGGAAATCATTACCCCAATCTGGCGTAATATCACCAAATATTAATTGAGTAAAAACCGAGTAAATCATAACAACAATAAACATATAAGCAGCTAATGGTAAAAATCCACTTAAACTCATTTGAAGAATTCTCAAGAATGATGCAATATCCTGAAATATAGTCCCTAGTTTTATAAGCCTAACAATAACTGCAATAAGGACTAGATAATGAACTGTAGCATTATCATCAACATTATTGTCAGGCGCAACATAGATTGTACCCAAAACAATAACAATTGAAGTGACAAGGTATATCATAGAAGCAAAAAGCTGTCGTCCAGCACTCGAAATGATATGAACTATTATTTTTTTGAAACCTAATTTTTCATCCTTCACCACGAGGAAAAATAAATAATCTATAACGTATAAAAATGATATATAACAGTCAACTTGCAAAAAATATGACATCTGGTAAGTTTCTTGATACTTTGTTACAATCAAGATCGCAGGTCCTACAAGAAACAGTGTCCAAAATGCTTTATAAAGAGATGTATTTTGAAATTCTTTAGTGAACGATTTCCAATTTTTTATTCTTTCTAATTGAGTATCTTCTGTTAATGGCTTAATAGATCTCAACTTTTCTTCGTAACCAGCCCAAAACGACATTAATGAACCAAATACAGCTTTTCTGCCTTGCTTCGCACTATTCACATAAAAATGAAAATATATAACAGCAATAGTAAGCACAGTAACTCCTGATGACATAATGAATACGACAAGGAAAAACAAAAAATTCTCACCATTTCTATTTTTACTATATTGAGAATACTCACCAGATATATCTAACGAGTTATATATAATACTCTGAAATTCTATTTGAAAAACTACACGAAACATGGTCCTTGATGCTGAAAATATGTCATCAAAATTATCTACATACGGAGTCCAATGTAAATCTTCATAAACTTCAGTTCCATCAATAGTATTATTCACATACGCATATCCATTACAACCGTTACTGTACGGATAACTGTAGTCATAAATACTACGACCCTCAGGATATCCATCAAATGAACATTTACCGTACATGGACACATATATATGCAAACCTACTATAGCAGAAAAATACGCAAGAAGCAGTGCTGCTATTACAACAGATAAAACACTAGATACACTATGTCTCATACTATCCATCAGAGTTGTCAATGAATTACTACCACTAAATTTTTTAATTAAATTAGGAATTTTAATAACGCGAAACACTCTTAACACAGAAAAACCACTACTTCCAGCCACAAACAATTCTGATAACATAGCAACATTAGTGACAATGTCCAACATGTGGAAATAGTTATGCAAATAAGCATTAGGGATACCAATAAAGCCACATGATATGATTTTTATGAACATTTCGAGGTAAAAAATGGTAATGGTACACCAATAAACAATACTTGAAAACGAAGCACTGAAATGATCAATTTTTCTAGCACCAACTGAACCCGCTTGAACTAAATCCAATAAATTTATAATAACAGCAAAACTAACTATTACTTTCATTAATGAAGTACTCAATAGAAAACTACAAAACCTTCGTAAATAACTATTAGGACTAAACAAATAAAGCGAGTGTTCATTTCTACGTTTAAAAACTTTAATATACCAAGGTACATATTCCTTTTCTTCTCTAGCTTCTAATCTATTATCAACTGAAGAAGGAACAGACTTACCTAAATTAATATTCGACGCAACTGATGGAGCAGCTACATCGTTAACTTCGTCCTTACCGAATATATTTTCTTTCAATCTTGCAAAATACGCCTTTACTATCATCTTATTTCGCAATATAGTATAATTTGTAATAACTTGCTGGTTTCGTAATGCATCTAATGCAAGCTTATTTTTGCCATACTCCTCCATAACTGCAGATACGCTACTTAACAATGTAGCTAATAAGAAGTAATTACTTAAAAAAATGAACACTAGGAAAAATATTATAGCAAATCCACCAGTTGTTCTAATACAATCTGTCATAACATAGTACCATCCATTAAGCAACGATATATTGAACATAGTAACATATCCATTCGCAAAATTATCCCAATTCATCCTATCAAGATAAACGCCTGAAGTAATGGTGCGCTCAAGATCTATCAAAGGCGTATAAATACTTTGATTATAAGACGTATAATTAACCGAAATGATTTCACTAGGTGGTATTGGCAATACAAAAAGCTGCATTCCTAACAATGTAAAAATAAATAGCAACAACATAAGTACAATAGCAGTATTGATAATTGGAGAAACAGTATCTCCCATCATTTGAATTAGTAATGTTAAACTAATTGAGGCATGTGAGTCATCATCATCCATTGCACTGAAAATTTTAGAAACAGCACCCAGTAACCTGGATATACGAGTTAACTTCGCAAATCGTAAGAATCGTATCAATCTAAAATTTGTCATAAATTTGTTATTGGATGAACCAAACAATACTGGTACGGATGTAATGACAACAAGAAAGTCAACAACATTCCAACCGGAAGAAAAATAAGCAGGTGGGCCTAATATTCCCATTTTTAATATAAGTTCGGCTATAAAAAATGAAGTAAAGACTTTATTTGCGATATCCTCACCATTCCTTTCCTCACTGGACATATTACTTTTTTCCATAGAAAGCACTATAATATTTGCTACTATGCAACAAAGCATAAAAATGTTAAAATAACCCATATCATTTGTTATAATATTTCTCCACTTTGCTGCAATATGTCCTTGAGGGACACACATGTGTCCACTTACATCAGTTGTATTGTTCAATTGGTCTAGTTCATCTTCCAAATCTGATCTTTCTTTTTTTGTCACGAAATGTATATTACTACTTATATCAATTTTATCTACATTTTTAATCATAGCTAATTTTTTGGCAGTATCCTTACGTCCCTTCTTTGAATTTTGATCACTACCAGAAATATATTTAGAATAGAATTTACTTGAAAAAGTTCCTACTAAACGAATAATTTTATTCCCGTTATTTTGTATACGATCGTGTGATATATGGGATCGATTTGCATTTGCCCAAATTCTTAAATCAAGTTCAGGGACACTTTCTAGATCACCAGGATATTGTGTTAAATAATTCACTAATACTTCAGTTTCTTGGGATGTTTTCAACGATACAATAAAGGTTGCGGGTAGTAAATTAAAAATCATCATATTGCCACATATAATAATTAATAATACTATTAAAATTGCAGTTGAAGTATCTGTAGTATCTACTATAGCCCAAAAGATATTAGGCCACCCTCGCATTGTTAAAAACGAAAAATTACTAACAAATGCTCGGTATGGAGTACTAAAATCGGCACCAACTCCCTCATATTCTAGTAATCTAATTTTCATACATTCAAATCCTTCACCACAAGCATTAGTATTAGAATAACCTCCACAATAATTGATATTATATTTGCTATAAAAATAATCACTTCCATAAGCAGCATAATAATCATCAGCCATAAGGGTTGAAACAGAGGCGGTCGACGATGGTACACAACGAAGTAGTAAATTATCACCTATTTTATAGTAACTGATAAATCCCATTCCCAATAAAACTATACCTAGCAGAAGTGCTGAAATTAATACTTTATCAATACATTCAGATAAAGCACTTGTATATACCATAATTGAAGGAATTAAAGTAACTGTACGTAATGCCCTTAATATTCTTAAAATTCGTAAAATTCTTAAAAATCTAGTGACATCCGATGACGAACCAAAATTGGTACTTGCTGCAGATCCAACAGCATTAGCACAAGCAATAATTAATTGAAACAATAAATCTAATAAACACACTATAGCAACAATAAAGTCTAACTTATTCCATCCATCACCAAAATATTTCACAGGACCATTTCCAATTAACTTTAATATTAACTCAGTGACAAATATAATATTAAAAAAATATGAAGCAACTTCTATGTAATATGCTTCACTTTCATCGGTAGTTAATCGGGGATTCGATAATGCCATAAAAATGCAATTAATAACAATAACAACTAATATAAAGGCATCAAAAAGTGGATTAGTTAACATTTTTTGTAAAGGACTATCCGATTTACCACCGAGATATTCTTCTTCCTCTTTTTTAACTTTTGCCTGTTTCATAGTATCTAATATACGATATGGATCACTCAGTACTTGAGAACTGTCTTATTCTGTAAATGAATACTATAAGTTGAGACAAATTTCAATTAACAAGATATATGCCACAACAAGTGCTCTATCTATTGAATGGAAGTGAACACAAAAAAATCTTCCCAG
>Ga0007760_11333527_pt1 | contig 11186 bp, 14 predicted proteins | sample LauGreFBDMM110SN_FD_61637 | JGI IMG/M metagenome (GOLD analysis project Ga0007760, IMG submission 61637) | Metatranscriptome of freshwater lake microbial communities from Lake Michigan, USA - Fa13.BD.MM110.SN (Metagenome Metatranscriptome) | ecosystem: Environmental > Aquatic > Freshwater >... | reverse complement strand
TTAGAAAAACTGAATCAAGGCATTGATTTTGAGTTGTTTAGAAATGTTTTAGAATCAGGATTTGAAAAAGTTGCTAAAGGCAAAGGAGGTCGTCGCCCATTTGATTACGTGATGATGTTTAAAATTTTAATTCTCCAACGTTATTATAATTTGTCAGATGACCAAATAGAATACCAAATAAATGACAGAATGAGTTTTATGCGTTTTCTAAACTTGACTATTTCAGACGACATACCTGATAGTAAAACTGTTTGGAACTTTAGAGAGCAAATGGTTAATTTAAAGTTAGTTGACGTTTTTTTTGATTTATTTTTAAAAGAATTAGAACAATTAGGATTGGTTGTAAATGAAGGTAAAATTATTGATGCCAGTTTTATAGAAGTTCCGAAACAGCGTAATTCAAGAGAAGAAAATAAACAGATAAAAAATGGCGAAACTCCAAAATCATTCGATGAAAATCCTAATAAAAAAGAGCAAAAAGATTTAGATGCAAGATGGACAAAAAAGAATAATGTAAGCTATTTTGGTTATAAAAACCACATAAAAGCAGATGCAAAAAGCAAATTAATTGTAAAATATAATGTAACTGATGATTCTGTACATGATTCTCAAGTTCTTGATAATCTGTTAGATGAGAAAGATGCTGATGAAGATTTCTTTGGAGATTCGGCTTATAGAGGGCAAAAACAACAAGATATAATTTCACAAAAAGAGATGATTGATAAAACGTGTAAAAAGGGTTACAAAAACAATCCATTAACCGAACAAGATAATGTGATTAATAAAGAAAAGTCAAGGGTTCGTTCAAGAGTTGAAGGCATTGTTGGTTTGATGAATTTGACCTACAATATGTTCAGAAAAATTCAATTACAAGCTATTTAACAAGGGAACGTGCGTTTTGTTGTATTCTGAATCAATTCCAAGTATTTGATTACTAGATAGTTAATTTTAAATTAAAAATAATGTGAATGTATAAAACTCGATAATCCAATTTTTAAAAAATCAAGAAAAATGATTTGAATTAGAATATTGAGTTTTTAGAGATGCCCTTTAGTCAACAAAATGAAAAAACAAAATATTCACTAATATGAAACTGGAAGTACTGAAGCAAACAAAACAATCTATAAAATTGATTAAGATATATTAGTCTTTTAAAAAGAAATGAATGATTACGAATATTTCGCAACTATGTTTAACTTTGAAAGTTCTCTTGAAGGACCTTAAAAGAACCTTTAAAATATAATTGCTGAAAAAACATGTATTGCAAAACTTTGGGTCCATATTGATAAATGCTAAGCCGTTTTCGAGTAATATTTAAAAAGAGGATTCATTGAATCTGATTGTTCTGCTATGGATGACGAAGTCAAACTACTCAGAAAATAAATGACTGATATCAAAGGAATTGATCGTAAATCCAATACTTTCTAAGGTCTCTCAAATGAAATTAAAAATTGGTCCACTTTCCTTCCCTTATTAGGTGAACTTAAAGATCCATCTATGATCGTCGATGATGATAGACACTGGATTAAAGTTAGAAAATAAGTATAAAATGATTTCAAAGTTGATGATAAACTTACTTTGCAATTCATCTGGAACCTTAAACTTTTCGAAATCAAAGATGCGATTGAAGATATAACTGATACTGCTAAATAAGAACTAAAGCTTGGAAAATAACTTAAAATAGTAGTTGATAAATGGAAAAATGTATGTTTCGAAACTCTTCAACACAAAGATACCACTATTAAAACCCTAAAAATGAGCGAAGAAAACTTTGAATCCCTCGAAGAACACTAAATGACAATCAATAATATGCTTTTATCTAAATTCATTGGTTATTTTGAAGTTGAAGTTGAAAAATATAAATAATATCTTGGTGCTATCTATGAAGTAAATTAACTTCTTAGTGAAGTTTAAAAAACTTGGTCTTTCTTGGAAAATCTTTTTATCGGTTCAGAAGAAGTCTAAAAAGAACTTCCTAGAGAATCATAATAATTCATAGGCATTGATAAAGATATGAAATCAGTCATGGCTGAAGGAGCTAAAGTTCTTAATGCTCTTAATTTCTGTACCATTAATGGTATGTAAACCAGACTTGAAAATATTCAAAGTTAATTAAAAGTTTGTGAAAAAGCCTTGAATGATTTCTTGGATGGTAAACGTAATGCTTTCCCTAGATTCTATTTCGTTTCTTAAGATGATCTATTGGATATCTTATCTAATGGAAATGATCCTGTTAAAGTAAATAAACATTGCTCAAAAATCGTGTAATCTATTTAAAATCTTAAATTGATTCCTGATGGAGATAGACCCAAAGCCTCTGAAATTATTTCATGTAACGGTGTTGAAACAGTTGTTTTCTAAAATAATCTTAAACTTGTGGGAAAAGTTGAAATTTACATGTAAGATATCCTCGATCATATGATTTCTTGTCTTAGAGACTATTCTAAATCTGCCCTTGAAAAAAGACCCAAGATTGACAAAATCAAATGGATTGATGAATTCCCTGCATAAGTTTGTCTTTTAATTAATGCTATTGATTGGTCAAATGGTACTGAAGTTGCATTCAATAAAATCTAAAATGGAGACTTAGATGGTCTTAAAGCCTTCCATTAAACTCTAGTTGATTCACTAACATAACTTATTCAATAAGTCCTTGGAGATCTTTCCAAACCTGTTAGATAAAAGATCATGGTGTTGATTACCGCTGATACTCACTCTAGAGATGTTATTTAAAAATTATAAGATGAAAATGTCAGAAAGGCAGAAGAATTTTAATGGTAATCTTAACTCAAATTCTACTGGATCAAGGATAAAGACAATGCCTAATGTTAAATTTGTGACGCAAGATTCTGGTATTCTTATGAATATCTTGGAAATGGTGCTAGACTTGTTGTTACTCCTTTAACTGATCGTATTTACGTCACAGCCACTTAAGCTTTGCATCTCTGCATGGGTTGCGCCCCTGCCGGACCTGCTGGAACAGGTAAAACTGAATCTACCAAAGATCTTGCAAATGCTTTAGCTAAAGCTTGTTATGTCTTTAATTGTTCAGGAGAAATGGATTATAATTCAATGGGAAATATCTTTAAAGGACTTGCATCCTCAGGATGTTGGGGTTGTTTCGATGAGTTCAATAGACTAGTCCCCGAAGTGCTTTCCGTCTGTTCAGTCCAATTCAAAGCAGTTACTGATGGTGTTAAATATAAATCTAAAAGAATTGTTATTGAAAAAGTTGAAGTCTCCCTTGACCCTACTTGTGGTGCTTTTATTACCATGAATCCCGGTTATCTTGGTAGATCTGAACTTCCTGAAGGACTTAAAGCTCTTTTTAGACCTATTACTGTCTGTGTACCTGATCTTGAACTTATTTGTGAAAACATGCTCATGGCTGAAGGTTTTGTCGAGGCTAAAATTCTTGCTAAAAAATTCGTCACTCTTTATATGTTATCTAGAGATTTACTTTCTAAAGCTGAACATTATGATTGGGGTCTTCGTGCCATTAAATCAGTCCTTGTTGTCGCTGGTAACTTTAAAAGAGCTGAATCTCATATTCCTGAATAAGCTTTACTTATGAGAGCTCTCAGAGATTTCAATATCCCTAAAATTGTTGCAGCCGATCTTGAAATCTTCTTCGGACTTTTGGGAGATCTTTTCCCTAAAATCGAAGTTGAACGAAAAAGAGATATGAAGTTTGAAGCTGAAATCGAAAAAACATGTGTTGAATAAAAACTCTTCCCAGAACCCGAATTCATTCTTAAAGTTGTCTAATTAGGAGAACTTCTTTAAATTAGACATTGCGTCTTCACCATGGGACCTCCCGGTGCTGGTAAATCTTCAACTTGGAAAGTTCTTTCTGCTGCTAAAGATAAGGTTAATGATAAAACAGACTGGGTTGATATGAACCCCAAAGTTGTTTCTACTTAAGATCTTTATGGATATATGACTCCTTCCAAAGAATGGAAAGATGGTCTTTTCTCCAAATTATTAAGAAACAATTCTGAATCTGAAGATGGGCGTAATAAATGGATTATACTTGACGGAGATCTTGATGCTAATTGGATTGAATCCATGAACTCCGTTATGGATGATAACAAAATTTTGACTCTTGCTAATAATGAACGTATTACCGTCAAACCTTATATGAAATTAATTTATGAAATCAGAGATCTTAAACATGCCACTCCTGCCACTGTCTCTAGAGCTGGTATTCTTTATATTTCTGATGATGCTGGACACTAATGGAGATCATTTGTTAAATCTTGGATCGAATTAAACTTTAAAGGACAAAAAGACCTTTCTGAAAATCTATAATAATTGTTCACCAGATATGTCCCTAAAACTCTTGAATACTTAAGAACTAAATGTAAGTTCTAGATTCCTGTTAGTTAAATTTCTATGGTTGTATCTCTTTGTAGATGCCTTAAACCCATCCTTGAAGGTGAAGTAAAAAATCTAGAATATTTCTTCGTTTTTTCATTAGTTTGGTGCCTTGGAGCTGGACTTACTGAAAAAGATGGTATCGACTATAGAAAAGAATTCTCCAATTGGTGGAAATCTGAATGGAAAACATCCGTCAAATTCCCTGCTAAAGGAACTATCTATGATTACTATGTATTATAAAACAAGGAAGGAATTGTATTCGATGAATGGCAAAAAATAGTTAAACCAATTAATTTTGATACTTAACTTGGACATGTTATGGGTAACTTTACTATCCCTACAAGAGAAACTGTTGCCACCACATAATTCATTAACTCATTTATATTATCAGCACACCCTGTCTTATTGATTGGTAATGCCGGAGCTGGTAAAACTTAACTTGCTAATGGTATCCTTAATGATTTGACAGCAAAATTCCCTGAAAATTATGCTTACACTAAAGTTAATTTCAATTTCTATACCGATGCTGCTTATCTTTAAAATATGCTTGAAGGACCTCTAGAAAAGAAAGCTGGTAGATAATTCGGACCCAAAGCTAAACTTCAAATGATCTATTATGTTGATGATCTTAACATGCCCTAACTTGATACCTATATGACTTAAACTGCTATTGCTTTACTTAGATAACACGCTGATTATTAACATTGGTATGATGTAACCAAATTAACCCTCAAAGATATTGTAAAATGCTAACACTTGGCCTCAATGAATCCTTCTGCTGGTTCATTCAGTGTCAATCCTAGATATTAAAGACATTTCTGGTTATGTTCTATTCCTTTCCCTGATAATGAATGTCTTTACATTATTTACAGTACATTCCTTTAAGGACACTTGAAAAATTTCAAACCATCAGTTTAAGAATAAGTTACTCCTATCATTAAAGCTGCTCTTGCTATTCATCAAAGTGTAGTTACATCTTTCAGAAAAACTGCTATCAATTTCCATTATGAATTCAATATTAGACATCTTGCAAATGTCTTCAATGGATTATTGATCACCTAATCTGGATAATTCTAAGAACCTGAAAAACTTCTTAGACTTTGGATCCACGAATCCGAAAGAACTTATGGAGATAGACTCGTTAGCGCCAAAGATCTTGTTACCTATAAAGCTTTAATGTATGACTTAGTCAAAAAATCATTCCCTAAATTCAATTTCACTAGATATTTCTAAACATAAAATTAAGAAAACTTATTATTCTGTAACTTTTCTAACGGTATTGGAGGAGAAAGAGCTTATGACTAAATGCCTAATGATAAACTCGATTTGCATTTATAAGATGCTCTAAAAGAATATAATGATTCTAATATTATCATGAATCTAGTTCTTTTTGAAGATGCTATGAAACATATCTGTAAAATCTGTAGAATCGTTATGCCATCTGGAGGACATGCTTTACTTGTCGGAGTTGGTGGTTCTGGTAAATAATCACTCTCTAAATTAGCCTCATTCATTATGTCATTCTAAACATTTTCAATTACCATCTCATAAACTTATTCTATGACTGATCTTAGAGCTGATCTTTAAGGGCTTTACAATAAGACTGGTATCAAAGATGAAGGATTTTTATTCCTTTTCACTGAAGGTTAAATCACTAATGAAAGATTCCTTGTCTACATTAATGATTTACTTGCTTCAGGTGAAATTGCTGAACTCTACACTAGTGATGAAAAGGAAGTCCTCATTAATGCTGTTAGATCTAAAGTCAAGGGAGAAGGTATCCCTGATACTAGAGATAACTGTTGGAATTATTTCATAGGTAAAGTTAGATAAAATCTTCATATGTCTTTATGCTTCTCTCCTTCTAATGAATTCAGAGCTAGAGCTCGTAAATTCCCTGCTCTTGTCAATTCTACTGTTATTGATTGGTTCTAACCATGGCCTTAAGATGCCTTGTTATCTGTCGCAACCTAATTCTTAGAATAAACTGATCTTGGTGAAAATGCAACCGTCAGATAAAAAATCATTGAATTCATGCCTTTTTCATTCACCTATGTTAACTTATAATCAGATATTGTCTTAAAAGAACTTAAAAGATAAATTTATACTACTCCCAAATCATTCTTAGAATTGATCAAACTTTATATTGGTATGTTAAACAATAAGAGAACTGAAATTGAAAAAGCAAAAGAAAGATATGAAAATGGTCTTATTAAATTATAAGAAACAGCAGAATAAGTCGCTATTATCTAAAAAGAAGTTGAAGTAAAATAAGTTGAAGCAGAAATTAAAAAAAATGCTGCTGAAGAGTTTGCCTTAACTGTCGGAAAAGAAAAAGCTATTGTTTAAGTAGATGTTGATGTTGCTACCGCTGAATCTGAAAAATGTGCGATCATTAAAAAAGATGTTACAGCCAAATAAATCTCTACATAAGCTGATCTAGATGCTGCCTAACCTCTAGTCGAAAAAGCCAAAGAAGCCTTGAAAGGTATTCAAAAATCAGATTTCTAAACTGTCAAATCTTTCGCTAATCCTCCCGGTGGAATTCCTGAAGTCTTTGCTGCTTGTATGTATCTTCTTGCTGGATATTTCGATCAAGTTGAAATTGATAAAAAGAAAATGCCTAAAGATGTTTCTTGGAAATCTGCTCTTAAACTCATGAAGAGTCCTGAAGTATTCATGGACAAATTGCTTGGTTTCTAAGCTGTCGTCGATGGAAATTAAGTTAATGATGCCAACGTCTAATACGTTAAGAAAAATTATCTTAGCGACGAAAACTTTAAACCTGAAATTCTCGAAGCTAAATCAGCTGCTGCTAAAGGTCTCTGTTCATGGGTTATTAGTATTGTCATGTATTATGAGGTCATTTAATAAGTTGAACCTAAACGTATTGCCTTAGCTGAAGCTTCAGTTTAATTAGAAGAAGCTAACATCAAACTTGACAGAGTTACCAAAATTGTTAACGAAAAGAATGCTGCCTTATCTATTCTTATGGCTCAATATGACAAAGCTATGGCTGAAAAAGATGCTGCCTTATCTGAAGCTGCCAGATATGCTAAAAGACTTAATCTTGCTTAAAGATTGGTTAATGCTTTGGGATCAGAAAATGAAAGATGGGCTAACTCTATTGTAAGACTTTCTTAAGATCTTTAATTATTAACTGGAGATGTCCTTATGGCTTCATCCTTTATCTCATATGCTGGACCTTTCAATAAATAATACAGAAAAAAGATCATCGATTAAGAATTCTTATCTTATTTGAATAAACACAATATTCCTAGATCTGCTAGTGTTGACCCCGTTAAATTACTTGCTGATGAAGCTAGTATTGCTTAATGGAATAAATAAGGTTTACCTGCTGATAGAGTTTCTACTGAAAATGGTACTATCTTAACTAGTTCAGTCAGATATTCTCTAATGATTGATCCTTAATTATAAGGTATTACTTGGATTAGAGAAAAAGAAAAGGATAACAACTTGAAAACAGTCAGACTTGGATCTTCAACAATTGTTAGAACTATGGAAACGGCTATTGAAAATGGATATTCCGTCTTGATTGAAAATATGGGAGAAAAAGTTGATGCAATTTTAATGCCTGTTGTTTCTAGAGCCGTCGTTAAAAGAGGAAGAAATCTGATTATATAATTAGGAGGTAAAGATTGTACCTTACATCCATAATTTAAATTGATTTTACATACTAAATTATCTAATCCTCATTACTAACCCGAAATTTAAGCCGAAACCACCTTAATTAATTTCATGGTTACCGAAGATGGTTTAGCTGATTAACTTTTGACCTTGGTTGTGTAAAGAGAAAGACCCGATCTTGCTAGAATAAAATTGAAATTAATCAAACAACAAAATGAATTCAAAATCAAATTGAATGAATTAGAATCTGATTTGTTATTCAAATTGGCAAATGCTAAAGGAGATATTCTAGATGATATCGAACTTATTCTCAATTTAGAAAATTCCAAAAAAATATCGAATGAAGTTGCTGAAAAAGTCGCCATAGCTAAAGTAACTGAAGTCAAGATCAACACTTCATCTGAATTCTATAGACCTGCAGCTGAAAGAGGTGCCTTAGTTTATTTCCTCTTGAATGATTTAAATAGAATGCATACATTCTATAAATTCTCACTTGAATCATTCATCGTTGTTACTAACAGATCTATTGATCTTATCAGTCAAAAAAAAGAAGAATAATAAGAATAACAAAATGAAGAATAATTTGGTGAAGGAGGTGAAGAATAAGTTGCTGAAGGAGAAAAGGGTGAAGGAGGTGAAGAGTAACCTGTTTAATAAAAACCCGTTGAATAAAAAGATGAAAAAAAAGTTGAATAAAATCAATAAAATGATGAAGAATAAGATGAATAATTAGGTGAAGATCCTTTCACTCCTAGAACTCTTGCCAAGAGAGTCGAATAAATCATCGATTCCATGACTTTAACAACCTTCAAATATGTCAGAAGAGGTCTTTTCGAAAAACATAAAATCATTGTTGCTACTATGCTCGCTCTTAGAATCCTAATTAAAAAGTAAGTCCTTACTGAAGCTGAAGTTAACCATCTTATTCTTGGTAAAACTGATGCTAATGCTCCTCCAGTACCTGATGTTCTTAAAAACTTCTTAAATGAAGTAATCTGGTAAAATATAAAAGCTTTGGAAACAATTTCTGTTTTCGCATCTCTTACATCATCTTTGGAAATTGACTCCTTATAATGGAAGAAATGGTTCAATGAAGAAAAAGCCGAAACTGCTGATCTTCCCAAAGCTTTCAAAGATATTAGTAAATTCCACAGACTCTTACTCCTCAGAGCCATGAGACCTGATAGACTTTCATCAGCTTTAACTGTCTTCATTCAAGAATATATGGGAATTGAATATGTTGAATAATAAGTCTTAAATATGGGTGAGCTTTACGGAGAATCTGGACCCGCTACTCCTATCTTCTTTGTTTTGTTCCCTGGTGTTGACCCTACACCTGATGTTGAAATCATAGCCAAAGTCCAAGGAAAAACTCTTGCTAATGGAAGATTAACAATTATTTCCATGGGACAAGGTTAAGAACTTGGTGCCAAAAATGCTCTTTTCAAATCTGCTAAAGAAGGTGACTGGATTATGCTTTAAAATGTCCATCTTATGCAAACTTGGCTCGTTGGTATGAATGGTCTTGAAGGTATGCTTGAATAAGTCTAAGATGGAGTTCATCCTGAATTCAGATGTCTTATATCATCCGAGCCTCCTGGACTTCCTGATATGAACATAATTCCCGAATCTATCCTATAAGCTGCTCTTAAAGTTGCTAATGAATCTCCTTCCGCTCTTAAAGCTAATATTAGAAGAGCTTATGGACATTTCAATGAGGAAAGAATCCAAAGATGCGCTAAAGTTAATGAATATAAAGCCATCTTATTCGGACTTTGTATTTTCCACTCTTTAATCCTTGGACGTAAGAAATTCGGATCTTAAGGTTGGTCTAGAGGATATAACTTCAATGATGGAGATTTGAATATTTGTGCTGATGTGCTTAACAATTATTTGGCTACTGGAGATGTTGTTCCTTATGATGATCTTAGATATTTATTCGGAGAAATTATGTACGGAGGACATATTACTGATGATTGGGATAGAAGAACTAACAATACATATTTAAAAGTCTTAATCAGACCTGAAATCATGTAAAATATGAACTTCATTCCTGGATATCTTTACAGATCACCTGACCCTTCTAAATTTAACTATGAAGCTTATAGATTATATATTGAAGAAAAATTACCAGCTGAATCACCTGTTGCTTTCGGTATGCATCCTAATGCTGAAATCGGTTATTTGACTGATCAATGTAACTTCATCTTTAACTCTATAGTTGATGTTTAAGGAGGAGGTAGTGGAGGTGGTGGTGGAGGAGATGGTCCTCTAGAACTTCTTATGGATTATAAGCATAGAATTTCCCCTGATTACGATATGAATGAAATCAACAAATTAATCACCGAAAGACATCCATATATTGTTGTTTGCCTATAAGAATGTGAAAGAATGAATAAATTACTCGGAGAAATTAAAACAACTCTTGAAGAATTAAGACTCGGATTAACTGGTGCTTTGAATGTCACTGATGCAATGGAAACTTTATCCAAATGTTTAACATTGAATAAAGTTCCTCCTTCATGGGAAAAAGTTGCTTATTTCTCCAAAAAACCTTTAGGTCTCTGGTTTAACGACCTTCTTGATAGAAATACCTAATTGCAAGAATGGACCAAAGATATGAAAACTCCCCTTTCATTGAACATTTCTTACTTGTTCAATCCTATGTCTTTCTTAACAGCTATCATGTAATACACTTCTAGATTACATACTCTTCCTCTCGATAACATGAGATTGTAATCTGATGTTACTTAGATTAAAGAATACACTGAAATTAATGAAGCTGCTGAAAATGGAAGATATATCCACGGTTTATTCCTTGAAGGAGCTGCTTGGGAAGTAGGTGCTTAAGGTTAACTCGGATACTTGATTGAATAAAGAATGAAAGAATTACATCCTAGAATGCCAGTTATCAATGTTATTGCTGTAAAGACCTAAGATAAAAAGACTATTGGATAATACGTTTGCCCATTGTACGTTACAAGTATGAGAGGACCTACTTATATCACTACTTTCAACTTAAATATGGAAAGTGAAGACAGTGACCCCAATAAATGGATCTTATCAGGTACTTGTCTTTTGGAAACAGACGATTGATAAACAAATATTATATATTATTTATCATAAATTACATTTATATAGTTAGTTATTTATAATTG
>Ga0007760_10131441_pt1 | contig 11272 bp, 12 predicted proteins | sample LauGreFBDMM110SN_FD_61637 | JGI IMG/M metagenome (GOLD analysis project Ga0007760, IMG submission 61637) | Metatranscriptome of freshwater lake microbial communities from Lake Michigan, USA - Fa13.BD.MM110.SN (Metagenome Metatranscriptome) | ecosystem: Environmental > Aquatic > Freshwater >... | reverse complement strand
GTTTATAATTATCTTAATGAAATATATAACTAATAATCCTGAAGCGGATTTTGTCTTAGATCAGACATCGATGTTGTTGTTAACATCTGGAGCAGTTGAGGTGATCAACTTTTTGTCGCTCGAGATGAGGTTGTTAATCGACGAATGCTCAGTAACGAAAACGTGGTCCTCGTTCATCTTAAAGTCACGCTTCTTGTTTGCGAAAATATCGTAATCCAAGTCCTCATTAGGGTGGTACTACGGACGTAACTCCACTTCCGAAGCAAGGTTAGGATCGTTCTTCACAACTTCAACATTGCCTGTTGCTTTCTTATACGCTTCCTGCTACTTAGCTCTATGCTTAGCTAAACAAAATACTGCCGTGCCGCAACAGAAGCAGCTCACAAATATGATGACAAGAACTACGATAATCCATAAAAGACCAGAGTTGACTTTTAAGGACAGTGTCATAATTGAATTAGTTTCATCTTCAACTACAGTCACTTTTTGGACCTATACTTAAGGAGTGCTGTTTGTCACTGGTCCTGGGAAGAAAGAAGAAACTCTTGGGTTGACGTTGACAGTAGGGTTGTAGCTGGGGTCGTTAACGACTGACTAGCCTCCAGTTGAAGCACTCAGAACAGGTGCTCCAAATACAGCGCTGTTGTTTGAAGTAATCAATGTGTTCAGTTTTGTTGTTAACTTACTCAAAGTAGTAGCTGAATTTGTGTCCGAAGAGCTGGCTTAAATTTGGTAATCAACAACAACGGAACCCTTATAGACAGCAACAACTTTAACTTAAGAAGCAGAGATACCAAGAGCAGCAGAAACTCTGTCAGCAAATGATGTGACACCACCGGCAGAGTAAAATTAATCCATAGTCCACGACATTCTCACATTTGAAAGAATAGCATCAATAGGATAGACGTAAAGTTCACATCCTGGAGTTAAAATGAACTCAAGGAAGTTCTTTACTCCGACAAAGCGATTTTCGCCACAACCTTTTCTGCCGGTAAGTTCAGCAGGTTATCCGAGATTAGTATCCCAGGGTGTTGATGCGATTATTTTGCTGTTGACTTTAATTCCGTATGCACCAGCATTCCAATATGGAACTTTTACTTTGATCTGGCCCTAATCAGCTTTCAATGCGTAACGCATGTTTTTGAATGGCGTACCTGTATATGTGACGGTCCAGTTTCCAGTAGTTTGAATGAATGAATTGAATTATGACTTATGGAGTTGTCCAGTGTAGAAACCATCCCATACGTGGTCCATTTACGCATTGATCTTGTTTGTGTAGTTGAGTGCATCATTTGTTACATAAACCGGTGCGACCATGCGGTTTTCCCAATCGGCATCAAGACCTTGGGCTAAGAGCATTCCAATGTTTTCATTTGTGCAAGTCCATGCATTCCATGGCTCTTTAAATTGGCATTTGGGAATAGTTTCAGTTGCACCAGGGGTATCTGAAATAATTTGGAAGTCTGAAGCTCTGAGTTTAGGCATTGTTGTACCTGAATACTGTGTGTTAGTGAAAGTCATCACAACGTTTGAAGGTGCAGTACAAGGGAAGCCAATGCAGTCAGTTGGGTTGTTCCATTCTTCTGGTGGATCATAGAAGTAGGCAATAGCAGAGTCATGTACATTGACAAACTATGAATTAGAGAAGTTTTAGGGTGGAATATAGTCGGATGCATAGGGGTTAATAGCAAATATTGATGACTTAGCTCCGCAATCAGTGCTGTTTGAAGGGAAATTTGAAAATACAATTGAGGAGAGATCAGTTGAAGAATTCCAAACACCATACGATTTAATTTTGTAGTGTGGCAATGGGGATGGAGATGTGATGTGAAGTTATTTTTTACCGTGGTTACCACCGAAAAGCATGAAAGCCATCTTGTCAGTGCACCAGCAAGGATGGTTATCCGGACAGTCTTAAGCGTCTGTTTCTCCGTAGATATGAGAGTCTTCTAGAACGATTAAATTCTTTGAAAACTCTTCTCCAGTTTAGAGGTTAATACCAAGAGTGTTGTCTATCATAGTAGTGTGCAACATTCTTATCTCTTTAGTAACGTAATGAGTACCGATTCCGATTTGAGAACATTTATAAGCAGACAAATAACTACCTTCGTAACACTCCTTTTAGCTGTCTTTAGTTGGGTCGGGGTAAATATGAAATCCACTACCTTTGACTGAGTGGGCTACTACGTTTCTCACAACTTTTTAAGTTTCTGACTCACCGCACTCATGACCCATCGCAATTACACCTGCAAAAGGACACCCAGCTGTAACTGAATTTGTTAAAGAAATTTCCGTGCATTTGTCAGCATCACTTGGGTAAGCGCAAATTGAGATACAAGCTTCTTTGTCAACTATATTAAAAGCTTAAAGATCTCGTTTCGTAACATCTCCAACGAAGATGTTTTCCATAGTCACATTATTGGATGTATAAACGGCAACACCAACTGCTAATGCTCCAATAAAGCTTGAATTTGAAACATAAATGTTTGAGGATCCTTGAGAAGATAGTGACCATGCTAAACTGCCACTAACAACTGAATTTGTAACATATTAGGTCAAGTTGTTAACACCTTCGAAACGGATGGCTGATTTAAATGTATCGCGCTATGAGCAATTATAAATCTCAATACTGTCAAGAATGAGCTGTCCAGAACGCTTAACACCAGAATCTTCAACATTGTCTGAAACTAGAATCTGGCCTCCATAAGAATCGGAGTCATTTCCAACAACCTTTACATTTCTGGTCAAAAGGACAACCTCACCTCTCGTGTCTACACCATTATACTTGTTTTCAGTTGAGCCAGATTAACCCCAATGATAGTATTTAAGACCTTCTTCAAATGTAATTACACCAGTCTGGTTGTCATATGATTAAATTACGACATAGTCAGTGTGAGTGTATTGGGTTGCGGTTGGTAAAATTGCAAGTCTGTCACCGGTTCGCCAGTCAAGTCCTGGATAAACTGTTACACTTTTATCCTTTCTAAAGGAAGTCGCTCTTAGTCTTGACATTCTATCACGGGACTTTCCATAGAACTTGACGGTACCAACAATAGCTAGGACTTTATTTCCTGCCTCAATATCAGGGCTGAAAGCAATAGTTTCGTCAGTTGGTTACCCATACAGCTTTATTGTGGCATTACCGTTGTAGGGATGAGTAGCATTTCCGATGAAAAGCTCGCCTGCCCTAACATACAATATTTTGGTGTGAAGAGTAATGTTCTGAGGTGTTGTATGATTATAAAGGAATGTCAGTCTTCCATTAACAGTAAGTTACTTGAGAATTGGAGTTTCAATGTCAAGTATCATATTTACTCCAGGTAATATCTCAACGTCTTCTCCAGCGACTGGTAACTTTCCAGATTTCCATGAGGAAGTTTAACTCCACAAAATTTGAGTTGCGTTAACAGCTACATCTTCAACTACTGCTTATTTACAGTTTACAACACATCTGAAACCATCGATTCTTAGATTTTACTTTGAAGTCATGTTTTTTCCGTTAATTACGAACATGAATTCTCTAACTTCAGTTTGATTGTAAACAACATTGTCTCCTGCAACAAGTTCATTCTCAGGCTTTAAGTAAGTAAGGTTGGCAATTAGTTCGTTTTTAGATTGAATTGCTGTCATGTTGATTGAAGCTCTGACATCAGTAAAGTTTGTCATAAAGTGGATGTTCTTATCGTTTGGAGTCCATCTCTCTGAAATTTCAATTTACATTTTTTCAAAGTCATTATTCTCACCCCAGTGGATGCGATACCTGTGGCCTGTGACATATGGCATAGTCCAAGACATACCTGGATTAAGCTTCTGTCTTTAGTCTACTCTTGAAAAGTATGAACGGTTTCTATCTTGTTAGAAATTAAAAAGTGTTGTATTGTCTGACTTGATTGAGTTTTCAAAATCAAGATCCCACTAAGCAATCTTTAACTTCATCATGGTGAGACTTCCAGGCGCATAACCGTGGAACGCTACTCTTCTGACTTGCACATTACTGTTGCAAATAATACCATCATGGACGTCCAAGCTGACTTGGCATTCAGGTTATTCATTATGAATCCAGTAAGGAGTCGCCCATGTTTTTGGACCCAGACCAGTTAAAGTTCCATCTAAGTCATAAATGATTTCTCTCAACGGTTCACACCAGTGAATACGACGAGGAACTGTCGCAGCGTCAAATGTTAGATTGCTAACGGTGTATGTTCTACCACCTGAATCAGTTGAGGCTGGATGGAAACAATGTGAACAAGTTCCGAGAGCAGCTGACTCCATGAAGTCAAAATTATAGAACCTGACACCTGACATTGTAAAGTTTTCAGTTCTTGGACCAATGTAACCCCAAACAGTTGAGCTCTTTATAATGTCTTTTTCATCATTTAAGTAAGTGTTTCCAACAATTATTCCTCCAATAACACTTGCATCTCCATCGGCAACACTTTCTATCATACTGAACTCGATACCAGCAATTGCATTATCAGCTATCTTGAAATTTTTGAATGTAACAGCGCCAGTACGTTCAGTGATGGCTCCATTACGACCGCACTTCCAGGCAAGCATATTTTCAAAAGTGGAAGGAACTTTAGGATTCTACCAGAAAGGATCGTCTTTTCCTTTTGCAAGATAGTCTCCATCTATTGCTGAAGGAGCGCAAGGATATAGCCTAGGAATATGGGCATGGAATAGTCTTAGACCATATTTACGCATTGAATGAGCAGAGTTGTCTCTAAACTCACCAAGTCTTGTGAACATAGGACAGACGTTTTTGTCAAAACTCATGCCTCCTGAGTTAGGGTCCAAATCAAACCAATATCCGTAAGCGTCTCCACCTGCGATTGCATTGTTTCTGAACTGATTGTTTGGATTTGTTATCCAGAAGCCACCAGGCGACTAGTCTGTGTTAAGAAGACTATTTGATTTCTTGACTTAGATTGCCAAGTTGTGATCGTATAGATTATTTGTTTCAACACCATCTTCGACGAAGTAAGTGTGACCCATAGTATCAAAAGCAACATTGTTGATTACTCTAAAGTAATGTACTGTATGTGTTGTCACTGCACGATTGTAGGTCTAGTGAATTGCATTGCCTCTCACATATGATTGATGCACAGTTCCGATGCAATGGAAGTGAATTGGATAACGACCAAGCTTAAATGCCTGACCTACATCCTTTAATTCAATGTATTCAATTCGGCCAATACTTGATTCGTCACCAGGCGAGTGTATCATGATATGAGCACCGTAGAGATTTTTAGGTGATGTCTCAGGGTCACCTCTGAACTTTACATTTCTTGTGAGCAAACCAACCTCTGCTTGCATGGGAACTTCGATTCCATCGTAAACAGGAACCACACTTAAGTGTTAGTAGACCAGAGGCTCATCGAAACTCAGGATTTGGCCTTGTTTCTGGGTAATAATTCTAGTTTCAGATTAGTTATTGTCCCAACTAGTAGTTGCAATGACAATTTCCTCGCCAACAGCCCAATCCGTATTCTCGAGTAGAGTAATAGAGGTGTCTCCAGCTTGAGCAGTTTAAGCGAGTCTTGTCCAAGTGATTTTTCTAGGAACACCATGCATTTCGAGAAGACCAAACCTAACTCCAATGACTTTGTTGCCGTAAATTGGTAAGTAAGGAGAATACTTGTCACTGTGCATAGTAATAGTTAGTTAGCTTGTGTAAGGGAATTGCTCAGTGCCAACCTCCATGTAGCCACCAAAAACCATGATGTAGTGCGCATCAAATGTGCGGTGATGGTCTGGATCAGCGTCAGGAGCAAAGATGATACTGCCTTCGCAAATGATTGCATTTAGTTCGGGTGTGCTGTCGATGTCTACAAGTAAATGTTGTCCTTTAGGAATCGAGATTGACTCTCCTTCCAGTGGAGGAAGATCGCCACCCCAAGTCTGTGTTTATGACCACAGCGAAACATATTTGAAAGTTAAGCCTTTAGTTGCAACAGTACCAAGGCCTGGAATAATGATATCAACTCTTGGTGTGTCGGGAACGTAAGGTTTGTCAGATGTAATACATTAAATCTGTGTTGAGGTTTGGGAAATTATTGTGCAGGGTCTGTTGTCAAAAAGGACTGTTGCATTGCTAGTTCCAAGTAGATTCACTCCAGTCAAAGTAACAGTTGTGTTCCCCAGAACTGAGCCGAATCTTGGACTAATACTCTCAAGCACAGGAGTAGTGTCTGAATTATAAGTAACTGCTTACACAGCAGTTCCACCGCTCACCACAGATGTCCCAATCTTTATTTCTGGAGTGCAAGAATGGGTCGAGTTAGTATCTGCAATAGCTTCAATACCAGTCAGAACGAACTCTGTCACTCTGCAAGACCCCTATACTTTTCCGAAGAATCTATAGCTATTGAAAGCTGGTTTAGTAGCATTGTTTCTATAGTCGATGTAGTTCCATCCTTCATGAATTTCTTTACTGAAAGTGTACAACAAGGTTTATGTTTAAAACCCGTCATTAGAACCTTCAAATAGAAGATTGTCTACATATGGAGTGCTGTTTGTTAGGAAGTTAATGAAGATTTTTGCTTCATCCAATACAGCTACATAATCTTGTTTGAAAGTCATACCGAAACTGCATCCAGTTGTCTTGGTGTCAACGAAGTCTTTTTTTACATCATTATCAAAAAGAACTGAATTTGCTGGGAATATTGTAGCATTTAGAGGACTTCTTTAGACAATTGAGAACTGTTAAGCAGAATAACTAGTTGCTAAAGCTGGAACATCACACACAGCATAAGCAGAAGTGCTAAGATCATCTCTCAATACACATTTGTTTCCGCAAACACTTATTGAGTTTTAAGGATTTTTAAGAGTCGCAAAAAGACCATCTGACTCGATAGCGTAACTACATCCACCAGCGAATGAACATTGTAGATTTTAACTTGTTGCTGTTACCGACAAGGTCTTTGAAATTGTTGCTGAACTGGCAACTTTGGCATACTGACCAGTCAATAAGTTGTCATTTGACTGGAAAAATAGACTAGGACTGGCTGTTATTCCAGGAATACCTGTATTGTCCCAGTTAGCGACTACATTGTTTGCATCAGTGATAGTCACAGTAGTTGCGTTAACGCCTCCGAAGGATGCGTAGGGAGTATAGCCTGATGTAGGGAAACCGCTTCCCACAAACGAAATTGTATTTTAGTTCATTGAAACGGAGTCAACTGTTATTACTGCCGTCTGCGAGTAAACTGCCAAGGGGTCAACATATGAATTGGTGACAACCTTTGAGTTTATTGCAACTTTCAAAGTGGAGCCAAGTGCAATATCTAATGCGCTTGTCAAGCATTGCAATTTTCCATAACCAGTAATTTTAATTTATTGACAAATTGTCTTAGCAGCTACTGAATCATAAATATTAAGACCAACAGTTTCAGGGCCAAATCCACTACCAGTAACAGTAATCCAAGTTCCACCAGAGCTACCAGTGGTGGGATTTATCAATAGAAGAGCAGGAGTGAAGAAAAGAGGAACAACTTTTTCCATTCCAGCTGGGTAGCCTTGAGAGGTAAAAACTTTTATGTCTGATGCCGTTGAATTCACAAGACCAACAACATTAAACGTTGCCAGTGATTCAGTTTAGCTAGCTAGTTCCTGTGAAATTCCATCAATTATTAGTTAGATACTGTCATCAAATCCTGTACCAGTAACTAGTACTTAGTGTTTTTTTAGATCCTAGTTAAATATAACTTCTAGAGATGCGATGGTAGCATCTGGTTCAACATAATTAAATTTCGAAAGACTTTGATCACATTACGCCTCATCAGATGTCTTGAGGAATACAAGCAGTAAATCAGATTCTTCTTCTTTGCCAATAAGTTGATTCGTACGACAGGTAATCTGGGTAGGAGTTGATGTAATAACATAACAATAGTCGTCACCAATCTTTACTGGATTGTCCAATGGGTCATAAGAGAAGTTTTCTCCTGTAATGGTAACAAGAGCTCCTCCGTAAACTGATCCTGTGGATGGAGAGACTCCAGTAACTTTACCATAAACTTAAAGTTTTAGAATATCGGACATCATGTTGCCGTATTGCACTGAGTTTATTTGAATGGAGTAGTTACCGCTTTTAGCACCTGGGAACTTAACTTTGATTGAGTTTTCAGTTTGATTGACACTCATGACGAAGAGAATCTTTTAAAAAGTGCTGTCATTGTCATTGAACAGAGTCACTGTGAAGTCTTCAACTGCAAGAGTTTACGTGTAGTCATCTGAAAGGAAGATAACTAGCTCTGTTTTAAGTACTGGAGATGCAGAACTCGGGACTACTGATAGAGTTGTTTTTACATCTTCTTTGATCTGAACAGAGAGGCTTGAGTCTTACTGTCTATTAATTGTTACGATGATGTCAGCAGTTGTATCAGTTGTACTTTTAAGTCTCTTAACTTTGCAAGTAAAGGAAGTGTTGGCAGCAAATAGGACTGGACACGTTGTACCGTCAGCAAATGTGACATTGATGGATGATGTGTCATAACCAAAGTTCGTTCCAGCAATAACTAATATATCTCCTCCTAGTGGGTTTACATTGGAATTAGGTGTGACTGAGTTTACAACGATGGGCACATTTATTGGGGCATCTATTGTTGAAGGCAAGAAACCATCTGCTGTCAAGATTACGACAGTCCAGTCACCAGACACTGCAGTATCGTTGAGCTGGCACACGATCAACGAATCACTGTTTGCTGAAGATACAGCTCCGTTCAGGCAAGCTACTGGACCGAAGCTTACTTATACGTCTGACAAAGATGGAAGAGCTGTTCCTGTAATTGTTAGTACGCCGTTTTAGAGAGACTGAGTACTGATGACAGACTCTGACACTTAGTAGCTGTAGTCACAGTTCAAGTTTGCGCACAATCCTGCAATTCCGTCAATTGTTACAAGCACTTGTGGTTATTTGGCATCAGTTGATAGGAACTCAAGAGGGACTGGCTCAAACATTAATGACTCTCCAAAGTCTTGGAGGGTAGTCACGTTCGCAGTTGGGTTATTACCTGTGATAGGATAAGTTGAACCAGAAGTAATTTGACATTCAGGGACATTATAGCCTAAACCATTAATTTTCATCAAAAACGAAAGACCATTTTCAGGATAAATATATCTTCTATCCGCAAAGACTTAAACTTTGTCTGCAAGGAAGGGAATATAATTTGTTATACTGTTTTGTATCCATCCGATCCATTCATTAAACTTAATTTCAGTGGTGCTATACGAAACACCTGCTTCATCCTAACATGTAATTATGAAAGTTCCATTTAAAGGTGCAGAGCTTTGCACACCATTCTGTGGAGACACAGCAGTTATGGTTGACAGAGTTGTCACTTTTGTTATTGTCACTGTCTTAGATGAGTAACCAGTTATTTACTTTGTCATGGAAATCTAGTATGAGTATGAGATGGCGAGTGCAGCATCTGTAGTCACAGAGCCACTTGCATCATACATAATACTGACAACAATCACATCACAAGCAAAAACATCTCTATAGAAAGGGTAAATTGCATTTCTAAATGTTCCAGCGTTGGCATTTGAAGCAATTGCTGCAGACTTCCATGCAACTGCTGGCTTTTTTGTGGAATCAACGAGATTCACAAAGTATGTACCAGAATCTGGGCTTGTTATCGTCACTGACCACATTTCAGGAGTGTTAATTTGGTCAAATGCAATCTGTTAAATTTAGCTGCTCGTCATTGGATGATTTTATGTGAAATTTGTGGAAGCATTTGTAGGCTTAACTTCAACTGAAACAGTAAAGTGTTCATTGCCACCCCATTCACCAGTTTGGCCAGAAATATAATAACTTGATCCTTCTTGAAGACTAATCCAGTCACTAATGTGCTTGTCGTCAGTGTTAGCATAGAAATAATTGCGCCAGTTTGTTGCGTAATTACGATATGCAATCTAGGTTGGTTGTGGGCTGGAGGTTGAGCTGAGAACAGATGGGTTTTCCGTGTCCAACAACAATCTGCAAATGTCGTCACAAGACAAGTAGAAACGATACTGACCAGTCACTGGCGCGGTAAACCAGCCTGACAACCCTTGCATGTAGGTATCATCTAAGTTTCCAGCGTAGTATTCGAACGAGGTACTCAGGACGGATTAGTCCACGGGGTACTATGATGGATTTGATAATTTAGCATATGAGAAGCCATCAGGTGTGTTGACTTTAATATTTGTCAGTCCAGGCTGACCAGGCTGACTTCCTTAACTCGAAGAGTTTGAAGTGTTGCCAGTTACGCAGGTAATCCATTTATTATCTGCACTTTGCACTTAACATGCAACTCCGTCAACTGTCACGCTCATGTTTACACCACGCAGTCCATGCCCAGTAATGTTCAGCAATTATCCACCGGTCGTGAAACCAGAGCTTTGACTGATCCCTTCAATCTTTGGATGAGTGCGCACCGTCCAGCAATCATCACCAGCAAAGTTGCAATGTTTCGATGTCGGCATGTTGACAGCATACCCAGGGTAGAATAAAAGTCCAGGCTCGGAGTTATTTGCTGGCTACTGATCAGTTACAATTGCATTGATGCTGTCAATGCTCCAGCCTGCAGGTCTTTGGCCTTAAGTGACTGTCTCTGACCAGTCAACAAGAGTCTTACCAAGACGAATTTCTCTGAAAGGCCACTCCTCTGCTGGTGTTCCTTGTACTCCACCGGCGCTTTTAATATTTACACGGAATTGAATCATCTGGTCTTTGTAGACGTTAGCAGGAATTGTGTCATATAACTGGGGCGTGAAATCGCGTCTGTAATTGACAACGCAGTTAAGTACGTTGGCACACAAAGCTGTCCATGATTCATCAGAGTTGTATACCTTCAGGTTGAATGTAAGTGGATTTTAAACTCCGTTGGGCAAACCGTTTCCATTGAAGGAATCGTAAGGAGTGTTCATAAGTGTCATCACCGATGGTGTAGTATAGGCAACTTTTCCAGCCATCGCGTTGGATCTGAATTCATCGTTTTAAGAAAGAACAGGGCCGAAGAGGTCGATCCCTGTAAGGAAGGTGGGTGAAAACTCGATTAAGTTCATCTGAGGCATAGAAGCCATGTAATCGCCTGAGATGACAATTGGCGCGCCACCTGCCATACTTAAGAATTTTAGTCCATTGCTGAATGGCGTGTTTTGGTAGCCAACGCCAGTTAAAGTGTTAAACTCAACCGGCAGATCTTGAGCTTGAAGTGTCGTTACAGCAAGTGAGCAGAAAAGTATCTTTGCTGCTGACAAAAGCTTACCGCGGTCGGGTAAATTTTTC
>Ga0007760_10050836_pt1 | contig 11292 bp, 22 predicted proteins | sample LauGreFBDMM110SN_FD_61637 | JGI IMG/M metagenome (GOLD analysis project Ga0007760, IMG submission 61637) | Metatranscriptome of freshwater lake microbial communities from Lake Michigan, USA - Fa13.BD.MM110.SN (Metagenome Metatranscriptome) | ecosystem: Environmental > Aquatic > Freshwater >... | reverse complement strand
GCCTACATCCTCAAGAAGGATGAGGGTGGTCGCCACAAGCCGTTCTTCAACGGGTACCGCCCCCAGTTCTACTTCCGCACGACGGACGTGACGGGGCTGATCAAGCTGAAAGAAGGCGTCGAGATGGTGATGCCGGGCGACCGCGTCGAGATGGAGATCGAGCTCATCACGCCGATCGCCATTGAGCGCGCGCTCCGCTTCGCCATCCGCGAGGGTGGCCGCACCGTCGGTGCGGGTGTCGTCTCCGAGATCATCAAGTAAGGAAGACCAAATGGCCTCCACCAACAAGATCCGCATTCGCCTCAAGGCGTACGATCACAAGCTGCTCGACAAGTCGGCACGCGAGATCGTCGATACCGCCCGCCGCACGGGCGTGAGCATCCGTGGCCCGTTCCCGCTGCCGACTACGATCAGCCGCTGGACCGTTCTTCGGGGACCTCACGTTGACAAGAAGTCGCGCGAGCAGTTCGAACGCCGCACCCACCACCGGCTGCTCGACATCCTTGAGCCTACCCAGGCCACGGTTGACGCTCTCATGAAGCTGGATCTTTCGGCCGGAGTCCACGTCGAGATCAAGCTCTCTTAGGCTGCATCTCGACGGAAGAGGAGGCAAAATGCCTGTCGTTGATCTGTACAATTCTTCGCGCGAAAAGGTCGGCTCGGTCGACCTTGATGAGCGCGTGTTCGCCGCGGACGTGAAGGAGCATCTCTTCCACATCGTGGTTCGTCACCAGCTCGCCGCACGGCGCTCGGGCACGCATGCTACCAAGCAGCGGGCCATGGTCGCCGGCGGCGGAAAGAAGCCGTGGCGCCAGAAGGGCACCGGCCGCGCCCGCCAGGGCTCGTCCCGCGCTCCGCACTGGCGTGGCGGTGGTGTGGTGTTCGGTCCGCATCCGCGTAGCCACTCCTTCATGCTTCCCAAGAAGGTGCGGCGCGCGGCGCTCCGGAGCGCGCTTTCTCGCCGCCTCGGCGAGCAGGCCCTTTTCGTTCTTGACCAGGTTGCAATGCCTGAAATCAAGACCAAGCATTTTCGCAGCTTCATGAAGTCCTTCGGCTTCGAGAGTCTGCTGCTCGTGGTTGCCCAGGATGACCAGGCCGTGCGCCTTGCGTCCCGCAACATTCCGGGCATCACGGTCCTTCCTGTCGCCGGTCTGAATGTCTACGACATTCTCCGGCACCGCAACATCGCTCTCACCGCCCCGGCGATCGCCCCGATCGTCGAGCGCCTGACGAGGTGAGCCATGGCTGAGCTCCACGACATCATCCTCCGCCCCCTCGTTACCGAGAAGGGTGCCGCCTGCGAAGCCAGCGAGAACACGTACGTGTTCGAAGTTGGCGAGACTGCAAACAAGCACGAGATCAAGCACGCGATCGAGCGATTCTTCAATGTGAAGGTCGAGGACGTGCGGACCGTGCGGGTGCGCGGCAAGTTCAAGCGGTTCGGACGTTTCTACGGGAAGCGGGCGAACTGGAAAAAGGCCTACGTGAAGCTCGCGTCTGGCCACACCCTCAACTTCTTCGAGGCCTGAGATGGGTACCAAGCGCTACAGCGCCAATACGCCGGGCCGCCGATTCCTCGTCACGGCGGACTTCGCCGAGGTGACGACGGACCGGCCCGAGCGTTCGCTCACCGCTCCGCTTCGGCGCACGGGCGGCCGCAACAACCGCGGCCGGATGACGGCTCGCCGGATGGGCGGAGGTCACAAGCGACGCTACCGGCTCATCGACTTTCGTCGTGACAAGCTGGAAGTTCCTGGCAAGGTGACGACGATCGAGTATGATCCGAACCGCACCGCGCGCATCGCGCTGGTTGCCTACACGGACGGCGAGAAGCGCTACGTTCTCGCTCCGGTGGGGCTCGGTGTTGGCGATACCGTCGTTGCCAGTGATTCGGCGGACATCAAGCCGGGCAACTCGCTTCGGCTTGCCGCGATCCCGCTCGGCACCTTCGTGCACAACGTTGAGCTCAAGGTTGGCCGCGGCGGCCAGATCTGCCGCTCGGCTGGCTGCTTCGCGCAGGTGATGGCCAAGGAAGGGAAGTACGTACTTCTCCGCCTCCCGTCTGGCGAGCTTCGCAACGTTCTGTCGGAGTGCCGCGCGACGGTCGGTCAGGTCGGCAACCTCGAGCACGAGAACGAGCAGCTCGGCAAGGCCGGACGCGCGCGGTGGCTCGGGTTCCGCCCGTACGTGCGCGGCACGGCGATGAACCCGATCGACCACCCGCACGGTGGCGGGGAAGGTCGTACGAAGGGCGGACGCCACCCGGTCACTCCGTGGGGCAAGCCGACCAAGGGCTACAAGACGCGGTCCCGGAAGAAGCCGTCGGGCCGGTTCATTGTCAAGCGGCGTGAGAAGTAGGGAGAAGCCATGGCGCGTTCCGTAAAGAAGGGTCCGTTCGTGGACCAGTACCTCATCGCCAAGGCCGCCGCGGCCAAGAGCGGCGGCGGCCGGGTCATCAAGACCTGGAGCCGGCGTTCGACCGTGATCCCAGACTTCATCGGGCTGACCTTCGCCGTGCATAACGGGAAGAAGTTTGTCCCGGTCTACGTCTCGGAGAACATGGTCGGCCACAAGTTCGGAGAGTTCGCGGCCACGCGGACGTTCTTCGGGCACGCCGCGGACCGGAAGACCAAGGTCCGCTGAACCCGTTACCGGCAGGCCCTGACCCGTGAGGAAACGGGCCGCCATCGAGTAAGTCCATGGAATCGACTGCCATTCTCCGGTTCGCCCGAGTCTCGCCGCAGAAGGCCCGCCTGGTCGCAGACCTTGTGCGTGGTCAGGATGCGGGCAAGGCCCTGGAGATCCTCTCCTTCCTCCCCAAGAAGACGGCGCCGATGATCAAGCGGCTCATCGAGTCCGCGGTGGCCAACGCCGAACACGCGGCCGGTCGGGCCAACCGCGAGCTCGACATCGACGACCTGTACGTGAAGACGATCTTCGTGGACCAGGGCTCGATGTTGCGGCGGTTCCGGCCGCGCGCGCAGGGGCGGGCTACCCCGATTCAGAAGAAGACCGCTCACATCACCGTCGTCCTCGACGTCCGTTAGGAGTTCCCATGGGACAGAAGGTAAACCCCGTCGGCTTTCGCGTCGGCATCACCCGTCCGTGGGAGTCCAAGTGGTACGCGGAGCGCGACTATCAGCGCTTCCTCCACGAAGACATCCAGATCCGTCGGTACCTCAAGGAGAAGCTCTACGTCGCAGGCGTGAGCAAGATCCGTATCGAGCGCGCCGCGAACAAGGCGAAGGTGTACATCCACGCGGCCAAGCCCGGGGTGATCATCGACAAGCGCGCCCGTGGACTCGACCAGCTGCGCAATGACCTCCAGAAGCTCGTCCAGACCGAGGTGTTCCTCAACGTCATGGAAGTGCGGAAGGTCGACACCGATGCTCTCCTCGTGGCCGAGAACATCGCGGCTCAGCTCGAGAAGCGTGTCAGCTTCCGCCGCGCGATGAAGAAGGCGATGCAGCAGTCGAAGAAGGCCGGCGCGAAGGGCATCAAGGTGATGTGCGCCGGTCGTCTTGGAGGTGCGGAGATGAGCCGCACCGAGTGGTATCGTGAGGGGCGAGTTCCTCTCCACACCCTTCGTGCCGACGTCGACTACGGCCTTGCCGAAGCGAAGACCACCTACGGCGTCATCGGCGTCAAGGTCTGGATCTTCAAGGGCGAGATCATGCCGGGCGACGAGGACCGTTCGCTCTGACCCCAACGCGGCAGCAGAGGTAGCAAATGCTTTCCCCCAAGCGAGTCAAGTTCCGTAAGGTCCAAAAGGGCCGCACCCGTGGTCTCGCGTACCGCGGTGGCGACGTGAGCTTTGGCGATTTCGGCCTCCAGGCGGTCACCGCCGGCTGGCTCACCTCCCGACAGATCGAAGCGGCGCGTATTGCGCTTACCCGTCACGTGAAGCGTGGTGGAAAGATCTGGATTCGGGTCTTCCCGGATAAGCCCGTCACCAAGAAGGCCGCTGAGACCCGAATGGGTACCGGCAAGGGCGCTCCGGAGTACTGGGTTGCCGTGGTGCGGCCCGGGCGGGTGCTCTACGAGCTCGAGGGCGTGCCGGAAGAGGTGGCGCGTGAGGCGCTTCGTCTCGCCGGCCACAAGCTTCCCCTTTCCACCCGCGTCGTGAAGCGGGAAGAGGTGATCGGATGAAAGTCGATGAACTGACGGCGCTCGGCGACGAGCAGCTCGTTCACAAGGAGCTCGAGCTCGAACGCAGCCTGTTGGGGCACACCTTCCGGCACCGCCTCGGACAGCTTGAGAACACGAGCGTGATCAAGACCATTCGACGGGACATCGCCCGCGCCCAGACTCTGCTCGGGGCTCGTGAGCGCGCCGGTGGCCTGGGTAAGGGATCTCTTCGGGCGCAGCACCGCGGCACGTTCGTGCCCTCGGCGGCTGCGGCTGCCGCTGGTGGTGCTGGTGAAGACTTCCTCAAGGGGATTCTTGACAAGCGGGACGCGGCCGAGTAGAAGGTGTTCATTCTTGGACGCGTCGTTCGCGGCGTGTCCATCCGCGGCGTCCACGGAAGTGGAGACCCGCGGCGTTCTCCTCAAAACCCGGGAAACCGGGTCTCCAATAGGTGAGAGATGTCCGACGAGAACTCTGCTGGCCGTCGCCGTCAGGTGCGTGGCCGCGTCGTGTCCAACAAGATGGACAAGACGGTCGTGGTCGCGGTGGAACGGACCGTCAAGCACAAGCAGTACCGGAAGTACGTCACCCGCATGAGGACGTTCCAGGCGCACGACGAGGCGAATGCCTGCCAGGTCGACGACGTGGTCATCATCGAGGAATGCCGCCCCCTCTCCCGCCACAAGCGGTGGACGGTGGTGGAGCGCGTTTCGGCGCAGTCCTGAACAGCGCAGCGAGGACTACACCATGATTCAAATGCAGTCTCATCTCGACGTTGCCGACAACTCCGGGGCCCGGCGTGTTCAGTGCGTCAAGGTGCTCGGTGGCAGCAAGCGAAAGTATGCTTCCGTGGGCGACATCATCGTCGTCAGCGTGAAGGAAGCGATTCCCAACGGCAAGGTGAAGAAGGGTGACGTGCACAAGGCCGTCATCGTTCGCACCGCCAAGGAGATCCGTCGCGCTGACGGCAGCTACATTCGGTTCGATACGAACTCGGCAGTGTTGCTCGACGGCAAGGGCGAGCCCGTCGGTACGCGCATCTTCGGACCCGTGGCTCGCGAGCTTCGCGGGAGGTCCTACATGAAGATCGTGGCCCTCGCCCCTGAGGTGTTGTGATGAAGAACAAGCTCAAGATTCGGCGCGACGACACCGTTGTCGTCATCGCCGGGAAGCACAAGGGCAAGATTGGCAAGGTCGTGCGGGTCATGCCGCTCGATTCGAAGGTCGTGGTCGAGGGCGTCGCGATGGTCAAGCGCCACGTGAAGGCCCAGGGGCAGCAGGCCGGCTCGATTGTCGAGAAGGAAGCCGCCATCCACGTATCCAATGTCGCTCTCTGGAACGCCGCCGAAGGCCGCCGCGTCAAGGTCGGCTTTGCCGTCGACTCCGAGGGCACCAAGGTGCGCGTGGACCGCAAGACCGGCGCTTCGGTCTGAGGGGGAAACATGGCTGAAACACGACTTAAGAAGCACTACCACGCGGCGGTGATGCCTGCTCTCCAGAAGGAGTTCGGCTACGCCAACGTGATGCAGGTGCCCCGCCTCGAGAAGATTGTGTTGAACGCCTCCATCAAGGAGGCAACACAGAACGTGAAGCTGCTGGAAACTGCCGCGGAGGAGCTTTCGCTCATCACCGGTCAGAAGGCGCAAATTCGCCGTGCGCGTAAGTCCATCGCGAACTTCAAGCTCCGTGAGGGGATGCCCATCGGCGCGCGCGTCACGCTTCGCGGCGCTCGTATGTGGGAGTTCCTCGATCGACTCATCAACATCGCGCTTCCGCGCGTTCGCGACTTCCGCGGAGTTAATCCCAAGGCCTTCGATGGCCGCGGGAACTACTCCTTGGGCGTCACCGAACAGATCATCTTTCCGGAGATCAACTACGACCGCGTGTCGAAGGTCACCGGAATGAACATCGCGTTCGTCACCACCGCCACGAACGATGTCGAGGGCCGGGCTCTGCTCCGGAACATCGGCATCCCGTTCCGGCAGTAACGGAGGATTCAGTGGCTAAGAAGTCGCAAGTCGCGCGTTCGAAGCGAGATCCCAAGTTCGCCTCGCGCAAGCACAACCGCTGTCCGCTCTGTGGCCGGCCGCGTGCCTTCCTCCGCAAGTTCAACATGTGCCGCATCTGCTTCCGGTCTCTCTCGCTCAAGGGCGAGATTCCGGGGGTCATGAAGGCGAGCTGGTAGGCAGACCGGGAGCATCCCATGTCCATGTCCGATCCGATCGCAGATCTGCTGACCCGCATCCGGAACGCCATCCAGGCGCGGCACGCCAGCGTGGTCGTCCCCCGGTCCAAGCTCAAGCTCGAGGTCGTGAAGATCCTCAAGTCCGAGGGCTTCGTGGAGGGCTACATCGATAGCCCTGCCGAGGCCAAGGGAACGATCAAGATCTTCCTCAAGTATGATGGCGGCAAGCAGGGCGTCATCCAGGGCCTCAAGCGCGTGAGCTCTCCGAGCCGCCGCTTCTATGTGGGCAAGGATGAGATCCCTCGCGTCCGTAACGGGCTCGGGCTCGCCATCTTGACCACCCCGCAGGGTGTCCTCTCCGACCGGGCGGCGCGTAGCGCAGGCGTCGGCGGGGAAGTGCTCTGCTACGTCTGGTAGCGACCCTACCGCGAGGAATCTGAAGATGTCTCGTATCGGAAAGCTTCCCGTCGCCCTGCCGGCCGGTGTCACCGTGAACGTCGAAGACGGCGTTGTGCGCGTGAAAGGTCCCAAGGGCGAGCTGTCCCAGCGGATGGCGGCGGGCGTTACCCTGAGCCAGGACGGTGGGGTTCTCACCGTCGTCCGCGCGGACGAGAGCCGCCAGGTTCGATCGAACCACGGTCTCACGCGTGCCCTGGTCAACAACATGGTGCAGGGCGTCACGAAGGGTTTTGAGCGCAAGCTCGATATCCAGGGCGTCGGCTTCAAGAGCGAAGTGAAGGGCAAGACTATTGTCCTTTCCCTCGGCTACAGCCACACCATCGTGTTTCCGTTCCCGGCTGGCATCACCATTGATGTCGAGAAGGGCACGAAGCTCACCATCAAGGGCAGTGACCGTCAGGTGGTCGGCGAGACCGCGGCGAAGCTGCGCTCGCTCCGTGAACCCGACGCCTACAAGGGCAAGGGCGTACGGAACGAAGGTGAGCACATTAAGCTCAAGGCCGGCAAGACGGCCAAGAAGTAGAGGTCCACATGGCGTACTCTTCGGCAGGCGACGCGCGCGAGCGCCGCAAGAAGCGAATTCGCAAGAAGGTGTTCGGCACCTCCGAGCGTCCGCGTCTCACCATCTTTCGCACGAACTCCCACATGTACGCCCAGATCGTGGACGATGTGACGGGAAACACCCTGGCGGCGGCTTCGACGCTCAGTGCTGAACTTGGTTCCCACGAGGGACACCGGGGGAACATCGAGGCGGCAAAGGCTGTCGGCAAACTGCTTGCCGAGCGGGCCAAAGCGGCTTCGGTCGCGCAGGTCGTGTTCGACCGCAACGGGTTCCTCTACCACGGTCGCGTTCAGGCGCTTGCCGATTCGGCACGCGAGGCCGGCCTCGATTTCTGATCCCCTTTCCTTTGCAGGGGGTGCTTGGCTTCGTGCCGACGTACCCTTCCTGCACGGAGTCGAAGTTGAATAGCAGGAAGACTCGTCCTCGTAAGGCTGCAGAGGAAGTGCAGCTGATCGAGAAGACCATCTACGTGAACCGCGTCGCTAAGGTAGTGAAGGGCGGACGTCGGTTCAGCTTTTCGGCTCTCGTAGTGGTCGGAAACGGCGCTGGTCGGATCGGTGTTGGGCACGGCAAGGCGAACGAGGTTCCCGAGGCTGTCCGCAAGGCGACCGAGCGGGCGAAGGGCAGCATGGCAGACGTGCCCGTCATCGACGGTACGGTGCCTCACGAGACGACCGGCGCGTTCGGAGCGGGGCGCGTGCTCATCCGGCCCGCCAGCCCGGGGACGGGCGTCATCGCTGGTCCGGTGGTGCGGTCGATTCTCGACGCGGCCGGTTACCACAACGTGCTGACCAAGAGCCTCGGGAGCTCCAACCCGCACAACGTGGTGCGGGCGACCCTTGAAGCGCTCTATCAGCTCGAGTCTCCCGAGCAGGTGGCCGCGCGTCGCGGTGTGCCTCTCGAAGATATCGTTGCAAACCACAACGTCGGCGCTAAGGTGTGGGCCGCCCGCGCGGGCGCCCAGCACTGATCGGAGCACACGATGTCCCGTCTCAAGGTCACCCTGCACCGCAGTTCGATCGGTACCACCGATCGGCAGAAGGCCAACCTCATGGGTTTGGGCCTCCGGCGCATCGGACGTAGTCGCGTTCTGGAGAATACTCCGTCGGTTCGCGGCATGATTAAGTCGGTCCTCCACCTTGTTCAGGTTGAGGAAGTTGCGTCCCACGACGCCTGAGGAATCCATGGCCAACGAACTGTCGAATCTCCACCCCGTCGAAGGCGCTCAGCGTCCGCGGACCCGCATCGGTCGCGGGCAGGGCTCCGGGCTCGGCAAGACTGCGGGGCGTGGTACGAAGGGTCAGCAGGCCCGTGCCGGTTCCGGCAAGCGGCTCGGCTTCGAGGGCGGGCAGGTCCCATTGCGCCGTCGGTTGCCGAAGCGCGGTTTCAACAACATCTTCGCGAAGGACTTCGTGGAGGTCAACGTCGGCCGCTTGGCTGACTTCGAAGCTGGTTCTGTTGTTGATGCCAAGGTGCTTAAGGCCACTGGCGTGATTGCGCGCATCGGTCGCGACGGCCTCAAGGTGCTCGGTGACGGGGAAATCGCGAACGCGATCACCGTCCGCGCTGCGCGCTTCAGCGCCTCTGCTCGTGCAAAGATTGAGGCGGCCGGTGGCACGGCCGCTGGGGACGCTGCGTGAATCGCTGGATTTCTGCGATTATGGCGATGCCGGATCTTCGGAACCGGATTCTGTACACCTTCGCCATGCTCGCGGTGTTCCGGCTGGGCGTACATGTGCCCGCGCCTGGCGTAGACCGTCAGGCGCTGGCGGATTTCATAACCGCGAACCGTCAGACCATGTTCGGCCTGTATGACATGTTCAGCGGTGGTGCGCTCGAGCAGTTCAGCATCTTTGTGCTGGGCATCATGCCGTACATTACGGCTAGCATCATCATCCAGCTTCTCACGGTCGTGTTTCCTCCGCTCGAGCGGCTCTCGAAGGAGGGCCAGCAGGGCCGCGGAAAGATCACGCAGTACACGCGCTACGCGACCATCGCGATCGCGCTGGCGCAGTCGCTCGCGATCGCCGTGTCGCTCGAGCAGATGAAGACGGCGGCGAACGCCGACGTGGTGTTGAACCCGGGCTGGGATTTCCGACTTCTGACCATGATCACGATGACGGCGGGTAGCTGTTTCGTGATGTGGATCGGGGAGCAGATCACCGAACGGGGGATCGGGAATGGCTCCAGCCTGATCATCACCGCCGGCATCGTTTCGGGCCTGCCTGCGGGCGTGATGAACGTCTTTCAGAAGCTTCAACTCGGGGAAGTCAACCTTCTCCAGCTCACGTTGTTGCTGGGTCTTGTCCTCATCGTCATCGGGCTCATCGTCTGGATTGAACGAGGGCAGCGCCGCATTCCGATTCAGTACGCGAAGCGCGTGGTGGGACGCCGGGTTTATGGCGGGCAGACTACGCACCTTCCGCTTAAGGTGAACACGACGGGGGTAATCCCTCCGATTTTTGCCTCGTCGCTGCTCATGGCGCCCGCCACGCTCGGCTCGTTCTGGCAGAATGATGCCGTGACGGCGGTGACGGCGGCATTTTCGCCCGGGCAGTGGCTGTACAACTACACGTACGTTGGCCTGATCGTGTTCTTTGCCTACTTCTACACCGCGATGATGTTCAATCCGGTAGACGTGGCGGACAACCTCAAGAAGCACGGCGGCTACATCCCAGGTATCCGGCCCGGTAAGCAGACGGCGGAGTACATCGATCGGCTGCTTACGCGGCTTACCTGCGCTGGCGCGCTGTACCTCGCGGCGGTGTGTATTCTGCCGACCCTCTTGATCACCGAGTACGGCGTGCCGTTTCACTTCGGTGGTACCGGCCTGCTCATCGTCGTCGGTGTCTCGCTGGACACCGTTGCGCAGGTTGAAGCGCAGTTGCTGACGCGGCACTATGACGGGCTTCAGGGCCCGAGCGGCGGAGGCCGCGCGGGAGGCCGTCGGCGCATGCTCCTCGGCAGCGGTGCGCAGGAGGCAGGATGAACGTTCTGCTGTTCGGGCCGCCCGGCTCCGGTAAGGGCACACAAGCTCGTGGCCTCGCTGATGCTCTTGCCGTGCCGCACGTCGCAACCGGCGACATCTTTCGGCGGCACCTCAAGGAGGGAACTGGGCTCGGACGCTTGGCGAGGTCCTACATGGATCGCGGTGAACTGGTCCCTGACTCGGTGACCTGTGATCTCGTGGCCAGCCGACTCTCGGAGGGAGATGCGCGTGCCGGCGTGCTCCTCGACGGGTTTCCACGTTCCGTACCGCAGGCGCTATGGCTGCTCGGCTGGCTCGGCGAGCGCGATGCCCGCATCGATCACGTGTTGAACCTTCAGGTGGTCGACGGCGTGATCGTCCAGCGTCTCTCTGGGCGTCGAGCGTGCGTGGCCTGCGGGGCGACCTACCACGTGGTTTCTGCGCCGCCGGCTCCTGACGGAGCCTGTACGCGCTGCGGTGCCGAGGTCGTCCAAAGAGCCGACGATCGCGAAGCGGTCGTTCAGGCGAGACTCGAGACGTACGCGCGTGAAACGGCCCCGGTGCTCGAAGTGCTGCGCGCGGATTCCGTGGTGACCGACATCGAGGGCGCGGGCGCCGTGGACGAGATCCGGACGCGCATCTTCGCCGCCCTCGCGCTCACGTAGGGGCTTCCCGTTGATTCCGATCAAGGAGCCGTGGGAGCTCGGTGTGATGCGCACGGCTGGGCGCAAGCTGGCCGAGATCGTGGCGAACCTCCGTGAACAGATCGCGGTGGGGATGGCCACCAGCGACATCGACCGGATGACCGAAGACGCAATACTGCGCGCGGGCGCAAAGCCCGCCTTCAAGGGTTACCGAGTCGGCAAGGCGGTGTTTCCGGCGACCATCTGCGTGTCCATCAACGAGCAGGTGGTGCACGGCATCCCCTCGAAGCGTACGCTGAAGGAGGGTGACCTCGTGTCTCTCGACTTCGGACTCGTGTACGGCGGG
>Ga0007760_10037938_pt1 | contig 11312 bp, 7 predicted proteins | sample LauGreFBDMM110SN_FD_61637 | JGI IMG/M metagenome (GOLD analysis project Ga0007760, IMG submission 61637) | Metatranscriptome of freshwater lake microbial communities from Lake Michigan, USA - Fa13.BD.MM110.SN (Metagenome Metatranscriptome) | ecosystem: Environmental > Aquatic > Freshwater > Lake... | reverse complement strand
AAAAGATTGAAGGAAAAGATTAATGAGCACCTTCAGCTATTTCTTTTTCTGTGAGTGGAGTTATTTGAGAAACAAAATCTTCCTCTCTATCAGGCTTGCTGTAGTCATAAGCCCAACGGTGAACTTCAGGAATTTCTCCAGGCCAGTTACCGTGAATGTGTTCAACAGGTGTAGTCCATTCAAGTGTGTTAGATTTCCAAGGGTTTTGAGATGAACGCTGTCCTTTAAAAATACTAAAGAAGAAGTTGAATAAGAAAATTATTTGTGAAACAGCAGAGATGATGGCAAACCAAGTTATAAGAACGTTAATGTCCACCAAATCATTAAAGATTGGGAATTCTGTAAAGGTGTAATAGCGTCGTGGAACACCAGCTAGTCCTAAGAAGTGCATTGGGAAAAACACACCATAAGCTCCAGCAAAAGTTAGCCAGAAGTGAGCAAATCCTAATTTCTTGTTCATAAGACGCCCAAACATTTTAGGGAACCAATGATACACACCTGCAAACATTCCGAAGATAGCAGCCGATCCCATTACAAGATGGAAGTGGGCTACAACAAAATATGTATCATGTAAATTGATGTCAAGTGCCGAATCTCCCAAGATCAAACCAGTTACACCGCCTGTGATGAAGAAAGATACAAGACCGATGGCGAAAAGCATAGCTGGGGTAAATTGTAAATTACCCTTCCAAAGTGTTGTGATGTAGTTGAAAGCTTTTACTGCAGATGGAATCGCAATAAGAAGCGTTGTGAATACGAATACCGATCCTAAGAATGGATTCATACCCGTGATAAACATGTGATGCCCCCAAACGATGAAGGAGAGGAACGCAATTCCTAAAATCGAAGCAATCATCGCACGGTATCCGAAGATAGGCTTACGAGCATTGGTAGCGATAACTTCAGAAGTGATACCAAGGGCAGGAAGTAATACGATATATACTTCTGGGTGACCTAGGAACCAAAATAAGTGTTCATACAAAATCGGACTTCCGCCGTTGTGCTCCAGCGCTTGACCACCAATGTAAATGTCTGAAAGGTAAAAGCTAGTTCCAAAACTACGGTCGAATATTAATAACAATACCGCAGCGAAAAGAACTGGAAACGATAGAACACCCAACATTGCAGTCACAAGAAATGCCCAAATCGTTAGTGGTAAACGAGTCATCGACATTCCTTTTGTTCTTAAGTTAATGATGGTAACAATGTAGTTTAACGAACCTAGCAAAGAAGAAACGATAAACAACGACATAGAAACCAACCAAAGTGTCATACCCAAGCCAGATCCTGGCATTGCCTGTTCAAGTGCACTTAATGGAGGATATATGGTCCATCCACCTGAGGCAGGACCTGATTCGATGGTAACTGAAAAAAGCATTACAATTGAAGATGCTGCAAAGAACCAGAATGAAAGCATGTTCAAGAATCCAGAAGCCATATCGCGGGCTCCAATCTGCAATGGAATGAGTAAGTTCGAGAACGTACCAGATAGACCACCAGTAAGTACGAAGAATACCATGATAGTTCCGTGGATGGTTACCAAGGCTAGATAAAAGTTAGGATCTAAAACTCCACCAGGTGCCCACTTACCAAGGATTGGTTCTAGGATTGGAAAGCTTTTACCTGGCCATGCTAATTGTAGTCGGAAAACAACCGACATCAACATCGCAATAACCCCCATTAATACAGCAGTTAATAGAAACTGCTTGGCGATCATTTTGTGATCTTGTGTGAAAATGTACTTGGTTATAAACGTGTCATGATGCTCATGTTCTTCATCGTGATCATGTGCATGATCATGACCATGTGAATGATCATGCGCTGAATGCAAGATCTGAACTTCGTGTTCAGAATGTGTGTTGTTAGGATCCATTGCTGACATATCGGCCTCCGTTTTTCTGGTTTGGTTCTTTAATATTGACAATTACTTGTCGGATGTAGCAGTAGTGTTTGGTTGTTCATTAATTGATGCTGTTTGTGTAGCAGCAGCTTTGGTTTGAGCCCAAGTCTTTTGCTCAGCTATCCACTTATTGTGTTCTTCCTTCGATTCTACAATAATGTCCATTTGCATGTTAAAATGAGAAGCTCCACAAATTTTATTACACATCAAAACGTAATTGAATTTAGGATTGTTCAATTTTTCACGCATTTCTTTTGTAGTAATTGTTGGAGTAAATTCAAACATCGTTTCCATACCTGGTACACAGTTCATTTGAGCTCTGAAGTGTGGCATGAAAGCACTGTGAATAACATCTCTTGATCTGAATTTAAACTGAACCGGTTCACCTTTAACTAAGTGAAATTCACCTTTAACAATTACATCATCATCCGATTTAGAATCTTCGATCAATCCAAGGTCATTTCCTTCTCCAATCGTTCGAAAATCAGAACGTCCAAGTGTATTATCTTTACCAGCGTAGCGAGCAGTCCAATCAAATTGTTTAGAATACAATTCGATTACGCTTGCTTGTTTATCACCAGGGTAAATCACATCATTCCAAACAGTTAGTCCGTATGCGATTAATCCTGTAAGCACAACAGCAGGAATAACTGTCCAAATCAACTCAAGTTTGTTACTGTGAGCAAAGTAAGTAGCTCTTTTTCCATTTTTACCTGCATGCTTGTAAGTTTGATAAACAAGTACAATATGAGTTAAAATGAATACAACTGTAATGAGGGCAAGCGTTGTGTAAAACAAATTGTCAATTGCAGGTCCATGAGCAGATGCTGCTTCTGGAAGAATTTTATCTCCATAAGCATACAATTGCCAAACACAAAAAGCAAAGAAAGCAATCATGAAAATAACCCACATGTTACCTTGACTTCTATTTTCTGCATCAGTAATTACATCATCTTTTCTATTGTTTCTGAGCTCAGCAGAAAGAGCGGCAATAGACATCACGCGAATTCCCGCGAGAACAAATAAGACTATAGTGGCAAGAATCAGAAAGGTCATAATCAGGCTGTTCTTTTGTGTGACGATGAAATATTAAATGTGGTGGTGAACACTTTCTTCGTAGAAAATGTGTGTTGGGTTGTCAACTGGACGGCTTGCCAATTTACTTAGGATAACAAATCCAAATAAACCTAAGAACCCTAGCATTGTCCCAATCTCAACCCATCCAAGGTGCCAATGATCCTTCAATACACCAGGAGTGATCATTACAAAATTGTCGCTCCAATGTCCAATTAGAATAACTACTCCAACCACTTTCAATAATGCGTAATTTCTTTTAGAAGCACGCTTCATTAAAACAAGGAAAGGGAAGAAAAAGTTCAGAAACAAATTGAATATAAATAGAAACTTATAGTTCTCGAAACGATCCATGTAATAGGTTACTTCTTCAGGAATGTTTGAATACCAGATTAGCATGAATTGCGAAAACCATAAGTAGGTCCAAAACACAGAGAAGGCAAACATAAATTTACCAAGGTCGTGGATATGGTTTTCGTTTACTTCAGGTAATAAACCTTTACTCTTTAAGTGAAGCACAAGTAAAGTGATTACTGTTAATGCACTAACAAAGAATCCAGCAAATGTGTACCAACCAAACAAAGTTGAAAACCAGTGTGTATCGATGGACATAATCCAATCCCAAGCAGAGGTTGATGAAGTTACAGCGAAAAATACCAAGAAGTAAGCTGACAAACTCTGACTCTTTTTCCAAGCCTTTACATCAATTGAAAGACGTTCGATTTCTGAACGTTTCATGAATGAACGGTAAAACAATATCCAGCCAGTTAAGTAAACTACTGTGCGAATGATGTAGAATACAGGATTCAAAAATGCTGACTTTCCTGCAATAATTTCATCATATTCAGGACTTCCTTCTGTTGTAACTGCAGGATCAGCCCAGTGATAAATATGGTTCATATGCAATGCCGACATAATAACAACGATTCCGAAAATCGCTGCACCGTAAGGAAGATAGCTAGCTATCGCTTCCATTGGACGCTTAACTGTTGCCGACCAGCCTGCCTCAGCAGCATATTGGATGGCCATGAAAAATAGTGCTCCTAATCCGATTGCCATGAAGAAAAAGGCATTATGAAGCAAAGTGGGCCAAGCGCGATGAGAATCTGCGATAAATCCTCCGGCAAGGCTTAACAGCCCAATACCCATTAGGATAAAGCAGATGTTTTTGGTTTTGGAGGTGAATGTGTAATTCATTGTGACTCAGTTGAAGCGTCCTTAGGTCAATTATTTTTTAACTGAAGCAACAGCCGCTGCAGCAGTAGTATCTATTTTTGTTTTCGACGTGCTGTCGGCCGGAGCAGAGGTTCCTAAACCATCAGCGCGTAGTTTTTGAACGTATTGGATAACCGCCCAACGTTCTGCGTAGTTAATTTGCGAAGCATGCGACCCCATCATATTCTTACCAAAATAAATGGTGTGGTACATTTTACCTTCAGGAAGCGTCTTTAGTGCTTCGCTGTAGTATGAAGGAACTCCTGCATATTTATCTCGTTGAACCAATATTCCATTTCCATCACCTTTTTCTCCGTGGCAATGAATACAAAAATTAGTATAAATAGCTTTACCTTTTTCTAGGATTGCTTCCGTTGCAGGGTAAGGATTTGTTAATCCTAAGCCAGCGGCTTCATATCCTTCATTGGTGTTAGGATATTGATATGGCTCGTAATAAGGTAAAGTCTCATCGTTAAATCTTGGAACAGTTCCTGCAACAGGTTTTAAAGATGATCCACTTTCGCTAAAAGGACTTTCTCCATATACTTCGTATGCAGGTCCTCTGTACATGTCTGGCATGTATTCAACACCTGGGCTCAATGGATCCGAAGTACAGGACTGGAGAAACAATCCGCCTGCGAAAAGAGCAGATACCGGAAGGATCAGTTTACTCAGTTTTTTCATCAGTCAGATTATTACAGTTCTTTTTGATTGATTTCAATTGCACCAGTATTGCGGAGTACAGAGATAATCTCACTTCCAGCAACTTTTTTATTATCCACTGTTTGTATCTCCATAATGAACATGTCATCAGTTGATCGTGGATCGGGATTGTGCGCTTTTCTGCCCGGATAAATTTTGTTAACCAACAAATAACTTAACACCATGCCGTGAGCAGCACAGAAAACAGTTAATTCGAAGGTAACTGGTATAAATGCAGGCATATTTTCGAACCAAGTGAAACTTGGTTTTCCACCAACATTCATTGGCCAGTCATGAATCATCATGTACCAAGTCATCAAAACAGCCATTGATGTTCCAAACATACCGTAGAAAAAGGCAGCATTGGATAATCTGGTTGGTTTGATACCGATAACAGGATCTAATCCGTGGATTGGGAACGGTGAAAATACGTCACGGATCTTTACTCCTTGCCCGCGCAATGCCTTAGCACTGCTAATCAGGACTTCTTCATCGTCGAAAACGCCGTAGATAATTTGTTTACTCATGACCTATTAGTGGTGCGGAGGTTTAGGATTTTCACTTGTAGATTTTAGAATTGTCTTCAATTCGTTCAAGGCAATTACCGGGAACGTTCTTGAGAACAGTAAGAACAATGTGAAGAATATACCGATTGTTCCTAAAAAGATTCCAATGTCAATGAAAGTTGGGTGAAACATCGTCCAACTAGATGGAAGATAATCGCGGTGTAATGATGTTACAATGATTACAAATCGCTCGAACCACATACCAATATTAACGAAGATTGAAATAATGAAAGTGGCCATCAAGCTTTTTCTGATTTTCTTGAACCAGAAAAGCTGAGGAGTAATAACGTTACAAGTCATCATCGACCAATAAGACCACCAATATGGACCTGTTGCTCTATTCAAGAAGGCGTACTGCTCGTATTCAACACCTGAATACCAAGATACAAACAGCTCAGTTAAGTAAGCTACACCCACAATTGAACCAGTAATGATGATGATTTTGTTCATCGACTCAACGTGAGTAATCGTGATATAATCCTCTAAATGAAGCACCTTTCGCATAATAATCAAGAGCGTGAGTACCATTGCAAAACCAGAGAACACAGCACCAGCAACGAAATACGGAGGGAAAATAGTAGTATGCCAACCTGGAATAACTGATGTTGCAAAGTCCATTGATACGATTGTATGCACCGACAATACGAGAGGTGTAGAAAGTCCTGCAAGGACCAATGATACCTCTTCGAATCTTGACCATTGCTTTGCAGAACCAGACCAACCGAAGGAAAGAATACTGTAAATTCTCTTCATTTTAGGTTTCACCTGACGATCGCGGATGGTAGCAAAATCTGGAATAAGCCCAGTGTACCAAAATACTAAAGAAACTGTAAAGTAGGTAGAGATCGCAAATACGTCCCACAAAAGTGGCGAATTAAAGTTCACCCAAAGTGATCCAAATTGATTGGGAAGAGGAAGAACCCAATAAGCCAACCACACTCGTCCCATGTGCATTACAGGGAACAATGCAGCACAGATTACTGCGAAAATTGTCATCGCTTCTGCAGATCTGTTGATCGACATTCTCCAGCGTTGACGGAAAAGCAGAAGGATCGCAGAAATCAATGTACCAGCGTGACCAATACCTACCCACCAAACGAAGTTGGTGATATCCCAAGCCCAGCCTACTGTTTTATTCAAACCCCAAACCCCAATACCAGTTCCAATGGTGTATGCGAAACAAGCAACACCCCATAGCGCTAATAAGGCTGAAATCGTAAATAGAATTTTAAACAGATTATTTGCTTTGCCTTCAATAGGTTTAGCAATATCCTCCGTAATCTGATGATAGGTTTTTTCTCCTAAAATCAGCGGTTCCCTAATCGATGCAGATTGATGTGACATATCTTATCGCGAATGCTGTTAAGTTAAGCTTTTGTTGTTGCTGGTTTGTTTCTGACTTTCGTGAGGTAGTAAACAGATGGTTGTGTACCAACTTCTTCGAGCAACTGATACTTTCTCTCATCATTCCAAGCTTTTCTCACTGCTGAGTTTTGGTCATTGAAATCTCCGAAAGTAATTGCGTTGGTAGGACAAGCCTGTTGACATGCTGTTTTGATGCTTCCATCCGCTGGGCGTTCGCTTTTCTTCTTTGCTGAAAGTTTTCCAGCTTGAATTCTTTGAACGCACATTGAACATTTCTCCATTACACCACGACTACGAACGGTAACATCTGGGTTGAGTACCATTTTGCCCATATCGTCGTACATGTTGAAATCGAATGCCTCATTTTCATTGTAACGGAACCAGTTGAAGCGACGAACTTTGTATGGACAGTTGTTTGCACAATAACGTGTTCCGATACAACGATTGTAAGTCATTTGGTTTAAGCCTTCCAATGAGTGTGTTGTAGCAAGCACCGGACAAACAGTCTCACAAGGAGCTTGGTTGCAATGCTGACACATAACAGGTTGGAATACCACTTCTAAAGAATCGTCTGTAGCAGGAACTTCCATTTTGAGGAATTTATCAATAGCTCCTACACCTTCTTTTTCGGCAACTTCTTCATTCATGCTGCTGGTGAAATATCTATCGATACGCATCCAGTGCATTTCACGGCTTCTGCGAACTTCATCTTTTCCAACAACAGGAACGTTATTTTCTGCCGTACAGCTTACTACACAAGAACCGCATCCGATGCAAGAGTTCAAGTCAATAGCCATGTTCCAGAAATGGTTCTTGTATTCAAAGTTCTGCCACAAATCCAATTCTTGTGGTTTCGCCTTTCCGTCTTTACCAATATTTTTCAAATTGGTTGCAAGCAGAAGGTCTTCATTACCCGCTTTAGAATCTTTTTTGTACTCTTCAAGCGTTGTTTCTTTAACAATCTGACGGCCCATCATCGTATGATGAGTTTGCGTAGCTGCTATATTGTACTTACCTGTGCTTCCTGAGATGGATGCACCTGAAACATTGAATTGGTAATATCCACCAGATGTTCCAACCAATGAGAAAGCATTAGCTCCAATACCATTAGCTGTTTTACCAGCTGCTGTGCGACCGTAACCTACAGCAATAGCAACTACTCCTTTAGGAAGTCCTGGTTGAGCAACGGCTGGTAAGCTTAATTTTTTAGTTCCAATAGTTACGTCTACTGTATCAGACAATTGCTCTTGTCCCATTAGAACATTGAATCCTTTTTCTCTCATTTCATCTGGGTTCATCAACACGTAGTTGTCCCAGGTTACTTTGGTTACAGGATCAGGTAATTCTTGAAGCCAAGGATTGTTTGCTTGAGCACCCCAACCTAAACCTGTTTTTTCATAAATAACTACTTCAATGCCCTTAGCTGCTTTTGCAGAAGAAACGATTGATGAACCAGCTGCAGATAAATCAGCAACAGGTTTAATATCTGAAACAACTGGAGTAGATGAAGGCGCAGGTGGTACTGTAGGAACTGAGTTAGTAACTATTTCAGTTGACTTTACAAGTAAGCCAGCATTGAGTGTTTTATTCCAGAATGTTGAGAACCCAGTTATTTCTGCTGATGTAGCATAAAGAGTCGTTTCCCAGTATTTAGCAATATAATCGTGTGCATTGGTAGTATTACCAGCCCAATTCAATAAGCTTGCTAGTGCTTCCCTTGTTGAACCTAGCGGGTTGATAACCGGTTGTCCTAGAGTGTAAAAACCTGTTCTAGGATTTGCATCAGACCAGCTTTCAAGGAAGTGGCTATTAGGTGCGATGATTTTACATGCAGAAGCAGTTTCATCAGCTACATCAGAAAGTGAAACACTTAGGTCTACTTTGCTTAATGCTGTTTTAAATGAATCTCCATTCGCAAGGCTGTAAACAGGATTTGTTCCATGGATGATTAAAGCGTCCACAGATCCTGAATTCATTTCAGAAACGAGATTTGCAACAGCGGCATCATTTCCTTGACGCGTGTAATCGATCACATCAGTGTTGATGGTATTACCGTATGCACCAAGATATGTGTTGATAGCATTTACAACTTGTTGAATTGCTGGATCATTGATGCCACAAACTACAAGTGCTCTTCCTTTATATGAAGCAAGTTCTTTAGCAACTTCAGCGATAGCGTTATCCTTATCGGTCGCTACAGTAGAAATAGAACTTCCAGTTAATTTGTTGTAAATAGAGATTGCAGCAAGACCAAGTTGAGACGGTTTCAACGCAACACGCTTGTCAGCATTGGAGCCAGTAAGAGATAATAATGACTCAATCTGAACGTGACGAGACATTTCTTTTCTGTCTTTGCTCAATTTTCTCTTTGAAGCATATTGGCGAGCATACTCAACTGGCGATAACCAATTGGTTAGGAAATCGCATCCAATTCCTAATACAAAATCAGCTTTATCAAACTGATAAGTAGGAATCATTGCTTTACCATGAGAAGCTAGATGTGCATCGGCGATTGCTTTTAAAGAAACTGCATCATAAGTAACAACTTGTGTTGTTGGATATGCTACCGTAAATTCTGCAACTGCAGCCTTAATTGATGGGCTGATGATTGTAGAAGTTAAAATACGGATATTTCCACCTCTTTGTGCTATAGCTTCTAATTTCGACTTAACCTCTTTGTCAACAGCTGGCCATTCTGCTTCTTTTCCATTCATTTGCGGTTTACGCAAGCGAATAGAATCATATAATGATAGAACTGATGCTTGAACGCGTGCAGTTGATCCACCACTTGTGATACTGCAAAGTTCGTTACCATCAATTTTGATTGGACGAGCCTCTCGAGTTTTTACTACTACGCTTGCGAAATCTTGACCATCCCAATAAGATGAGGAATAGTAATTAGCAACGCCTGGAGTAATTTCCTCTGGCTTATTGAGGTAAGGAATAGCTTTTCTAACAGGTGTTTCACATGCTGCCAAAGATGCAGCAGTTACGCTGAAGCCTAAAACTTTTAGGAAATCACGACGATTGGTGTTCGTGTTAACCAGTTTGTCATCTCCTAAAAATTTGTCTACAGGAAGTTCCTCAGCAAATTCATTTTGCTTATGGTTCAAAAACTCAGGTGTTTCCTGAAGTTCTTCAATCCCTTTCCAGTATTTTTTAGTATTGCTCATACTTAATGTAAGTCCGGTTTGAAAAAATATGGATCAGTAATGGCACTTAGAGCATTCCAGTCCGCCGATAGAACCAATAGTGAATTTGTCTCCTTTTTTGTATGAAGGATCATTAACAAATTTCTTATGTAGTTCTTCGTAATACTTGTTGTCTTTGTAATCAACTTCAGTTTTTCTATGGCAGTCGATACACCATCCCATTGTTAACGGAGAGTATTGTTGAACTACTTCCATTGAATCAATTGGACCATGACATTCAGTACACTCAATTTTACCTACGGCAACGTGTTGACTGTGATTGAAGTAAGCATGGTCAGGAAGTGCATGAACTCTAATCCATTGAATAGGCTTTTGATTTTTACCGTAAGTACGGGTCTCTGGATTATAGTCAAGAGCTGCGTAAATTTTGCCAATTTCCTCTTTTCCGTATGTAGGTCCTTCTTGGATGTACATATGGCAGTTCATACAAACATTTGCTGATGGAATATTGGCATGTTTAGATTTTTCAACTCCACTGTGACAATAAACACAAGCCACTTGGTTTTCGCCAGCGTGTATTTTGTGTGAGAATTTAATTGGTTGTTCCGGAGCATAACCTTGGTAAACACCAATACCCATCAAACCATCCCATCCTTGCTTTCCAACCCAGATTACCAAAATCAAACCAATGATTGCCACTAGTTTCTTGTTTCCAGAGGCCCAAAGTTTGAAATTTTCAACTGGTGTTCTAACAGGCTTAGGTTCTACAACAATTCCTTTCCTCTCGTCAACTAACGATTGAAGGGATGTTTTTACAGAACCCAATACTGTAACCAATACAAGTAGAATTATGCCTACTCCTAGTAATATAAAAGAATATGTATCAGAAGAAGTTTCTGCTCCTGTTGCATTGGTTTCAGTTGCAGCAGCGTCTGCTGTAGCAGCAACTGGCGCATCTCCCCCTTTGTCTGCCCAATCAATGATTGCAACTATATCTGCATCAGCTAAATTCTGCGCAGGCATCACTGATTTGCCATACTCTTCGAACAGCTTGTTAGCATAGGCATCTCCTGTAGCCAAAAACGCAGTTGAGTTTTTGATCCACGAGATCAATTTTGCCTCTTCTGGCCAGCGACTTCTGATCCCTTTTAACCCGGGACCAACAAGTTTCTGATCGGTTGGTTTGTGGCAAGACGCACAATTTGCTTTAAAAAGCTTGGCTGCGTCTTGAGCCTGTAAGGCGGAAGACTGCAGGAACAACGCCAGTAGTATGGCGACTGTAGAAATTAATCTGATTTTGAATCGATGCATAGAAAGGAAGGTTTGAGAACCTATTTC
>Ga0007760_10070891_pt1 | contig 11329 bp, 12 predicted proteins | sample LauGreFBDMM110SN_FD_61637 | JGI IMG/M metagenome (GOLD analysis project Ga0007760, IMG submission 61637) | Metatranscriptome of freshwater lake microbial communities from Lake Michigan, USA - Fa13.BD.MM110.SN (Metagenome Metatranscriptome) | ecosystem: Environmental > Aquatic > Freshwater >... | reverse complement strand
GTTTTTTTTTCTTTTTCATTTCCAAATACAATTAGAATAATCGTAGGAAATTGGGAAATGAAAAAAAGGATAAAAAGTAAAATAATTTCAATATTTATAACCTCATCAAAAGACCAAATATTTTCAATATTTTTCTTTTTGACGCTTTAAAGCCATATTTAGAATTCATCATCTTCTGCATTTTCTTCTTATTAATGATTGCTTTCTACAGAAACATTTACTGCATTTAAATCAACTTTTTTGTGTAACTCATTTTAGTTATCTTCAACTTCACTTTAATCGATGATAGCTTCATTACTATTGGCAAATACAAAATGCTAGCTGTTATAAACTTAAATAGGAATGTTTATAGGACTCATTGCACTCTTATTAATCTATGATTACTCGTTTACTAGAATATCATTTGTAATATCAATTTGAGGTTAGATTTTTAATTTTAGAATTTCTGGTTCAGTTTCAACTATTTATTACTATTATTTGGCATTTTCTAATTATTTTATTTTCATTTATTTTAAAAATTTTAGTTTTTGAATAACTACTACACTGATTATAACAATAACAAAAGCAACAATAATTGATATAATTAATACTAGATGGTTTTATTTAGTTTCAACTTAAGGTGATGTAGTCTCAACAACTGGAGTTGATGTCGTCACAGAAGGCTATTTGACTTAATATTAAACACTTATTCCCAAAACGGGAGCACCCGTATCTAAAGTGTTGGATTATACAGCTTGAGTTATTTTATTCACTTGTTAAGCTAAATCTTATGTAGCTGCACTACTAGATTGTACATCACTAGATTCTGCAGCATCAATCGTAAAATCAACAATAACTGATCCAGCTCTGACACCTACAATTCTGATTCTATCCATAGAAATTCCAAGGAATGCAGTCATTTTATCGATGAAACTTGATGCCATATCATTTTTATAGAAATCATCTACAGTTGCGTCAAGTCTTAATGAAACTTTAACTGAATTAGTAACAATAGTTTCAACCATGCAATCGTCCCCTTAAGTAAGTACAAACTATATTGTATCAGTCTCAGAATCGTAAATATGAGCTCCACATGACCATTTGTAATCAATTAAATTTTTCTGTTATGCTGTAGTAAATCCTCTGATTATTGTACCATTTTTTAAGACTACTTTAACAGCGCCTGGCTCAGTATATTTAATTTTTAGAATGACATAATTAGCATTAGTGTTTCCGGTAGGTCTGTCTTCTTAAAGATTATATCTACTGCTTCTAGGTAAGGAAGCTGGATATTTGAGTTCAAAGGTTTAATTATATTTGATTAATGAGTAGTGTCTTACTAATCTGGTATCTTCAGGTTACCCATTTTTCCAGTGCCATTCCCAACCCATATTCAATTCATTATGGAAATTAATTTATGGATTGGTAACATTTATTCCTACAATAACCACATGACGTTTATCAGAAGCAGTTGATTCAAATTTCAAAGTTCCAAAATTAATATTTTGGCAAAGATATCCTTTATTATGATTAGGTTATTCTACACAATCTGATGATGCTGCTACTCCTTTATTATATGGAATCATCTAACTAGGTGTTGATTAAAATACTCCTCCCGTCCAATCACTAATAAGAAGATTAGTGAATCCAGTACAAGCAATTCTTCCACATCCACCTATCCATAATAATTTTAAAGGACTTGATTTTCTCCATAAAATATCTTTATCTGAATTTCTCAAAACTGAATTAGTCATAGAAATAGGTGTAGTGTGATCTTCTGATTTTTTATCTTAGGTAAATAAAACATTATTTCCACATTTAGCATAATTACCAGTACCTTTATGGTAAAATCCTTCAATAATAATATCATCGACGATCTATCTATGATCAAATGCCGTTTCTGTACAAAGGTTCAAAATTCCTTTTGCGAATTTATCATTTTAAGGAATATGATTAGGTCCAGTGTTAAATGTAGGTTATCCAAGAGCAACCATATTGGAGCATTTACTACTTTCATCATAACACTTTACACAATCAGATCTAGTAGGACCTAAGACGATTATATTTGATAAATATTATGGATTGACATCTTTCTCTCCTCCTTGATTAACTTACATGCCCATACCATTTTCTACCAATCTTAAATTATCTCCAACAGATTTATCTTATTCAAAGAAAGATGCTATTCCAATATCACACCTAATTGCAGTAAAATCACTAAATCCTAAACATTTGGCATTCATATAAGGAGTAAATCCAACCATAGTAGATTGAGCACTATTTCCGCTCATTCTTGATAAATAAGTAGTTTTTTCACCAGCTTTGTTACAATCATATCCTTTATAAATGAATCCATAACCTCGGACTCCTGATGCTAAATTATCTTTAATAATCACATCACTAAGTGCTAATAAATGGACATCAACAGCAGCTGTAACTTAAAATATTTCAACATTTTATATCATTACAACCCCGACGATCAAGTTGTTAGTAAAAGTTAATAATGAAGCTTTCTCAGCAACAAATCCATATCTAGTTTGATGAGCAGATACAGTGTTTTTGATTGTTAAGTTTTTAGAATTTTTCATTTACATAGCCCAATCTCTTGATCTATGAATTGAGCATCCGTCAATTGTACTTAGCTGACCTTAAGTGTTTATGAAATCAAGAGCAGCCATATCAGTATCATATCGACCATATCTAGCAATTTCAACTCCTGTCATGTTTACAGTTCCTTAGAATCTTATATTGTTTACAAAATCTTAGAAACTTGTAACTAATATTCTTCCTCCCCAATTATCAACTTCTTCAGCGATAAATTTGATATTTCTAGAAAGATGTCCGACAGCAGCCCTCATGTCGATTGTTCCTTTTTCAGTAATTTTTGCAGAAGCGTTTCCATAATGGAAGAATTTCAAACCTTATGTCAAGGTAATTGTTGTTCCATCAATAGATTTAATAGTAACGATTTCATATTCATGTTATTCTGATTCAGTAGCTCCGATTATAAGTTCATCTCCGACAACCCAATCAGTTGCCGCAAGTACTTCAATTGTAGTACTATCTATATCGGCCATAGTTTTCAATTTTGTTTAAGTAATTTTTGGGACAACTCCATATAAACTCATTTTATTTGTAACTGCAATCACTTTATTACCTGCATATACATTGGAATCAACTTAAAGAATTTAACTGTCTTTATTGCCGGTTAATGTTATAATTAGATTTTTTGTAAATGGATCGGTAGGAGTTCCTGCTTTAAGATGTCCCATTCTAACCCAAATATTATTAGCTGTTATCCTAGTATCTTAATCTGAAACAGTTAGATCTCCATCAATTATTAGAGATTTTAATTTAGGCGTGTCAACATCAAGAATCATATCCCATTCGCTTTTAATGACTACTTCATCCCCATCTTTAGGGAGTTACATATCTTTCCAATTTAAGCCTTCAGACCATTTACGTTAAAATGTTTCTTTTCCGTTTAACAAAGGGGCTTCAGGGCACCATTATCTACATCCAATAGTTTTTAAAAATAGTGTAGCATTATCTTTTCCATTAAATTGAACATTCAGGGTTTTTGAAGTATTAACATATTCATAAGCTCCATAACTTTCAGAACTAGTTAAAGAAGAATTTTTGTTAAATATGTCATAAAGAAAACTTTAATCTCCTTAATTCAGAGCTTTAATATCCATTTATTCATATGATTGACTTAAATTGAATCTGATTGTAATGGAAAGATCATTTTTACCCCAGACATATAAAGGTTTGATTAACATTTAATCCCAATGATTCCCATTATGAATATGGAAATTATAAGTTTACCCTGTAACAAATGGTAAACCCCATGATTCTGTTATACCTTACATGAAAACCTACAAAGGTTAGTTAACAAATCTATCATTGGGAGTTTCGGTAATATTATTGTTCTCTAATTGATTGACATTTAATATATTTAAAGGTAAAACTTGGAGATTTTAAGGTTATGTTCTCCAAATTTACAAAGGTCTAACTTAAACATTTTTATTGCAAATAACAGCATCATTATAGGTGAGATCTAAAGATCTAACACAATCAGGAGTAATTAAATGTCTATAGTAAGGAGTAATCCATTTTAATTATCCATCACCAGTCAATGATCCATCTTCATCGATAAGAATATCTCTTCTAGGTCCATTAAAGAATATCTTTTAATTGACATTAGTGAAAGAGATTTCACTGAATTTAGTGGTGGCAGGGTCAACTAGTCTTTCCTTTTATTTATGGCAAGATGAACAAATTAAAAAAGCAGTATTTTATTTTTATTTTTGGGATAATGATGGACTATTGAAATTGAATAAACTTATATTTCTAAGACTTAAACCATCATTTCTAGAAGTCATAATTCCAGCTGATTGATTGTATAAAAACTCAGGGCCAGGATTACCTTTTGATCTTCCAACAATAACCGAATCTTTGATTACCGTATTATTACCCATATCGGTATCCCAAATATCTATACCACCTTCTAAACAATCAGCAGTCATTACTTATTCAAAAGTTACTGCACCATTGAATTCCGATTATATACCATTTTCTAAATTTTTCCAAGTTTAGAATTTTTTGAAGACGGCTTAACGACCAGGATTTGTTCCAAAAGGATCTCTAGATGTATGATCTATATAAGATGAACAAGGTATTTCTCTAGGAGCATATTTATGAGATCGGAAACCGAATCTAGCATTAGAATGTGCTACGTTATCATTAAATTCGGCAAGTGGAATACCTTCAGGACATATATCAGGATTAGGGGTAAGTCCAACAGGATTAGGTCTCAATTCATACCAGAAACCATAAAATTAACTTCCCGCAGCATGGTTATATCTCATGATATTGTCAGGGTTAGTAATCCAATAGGTAGCTGCAGTAACATCAGTTGATATCAATGTCCAAATTTATTTTGTATTCATTCCCAAATTATGTTCGACAACATTTTTGGATTCACTTCCATCTTCAATGAAATAATTATGACCAAAAATATCATATCCAACATTTTTACGTATTTGTAAGAATCTAACTCCATGGAGAGTGACAAGCCTAGCAAAAGATTAATGAACTGAGTTTCCTTCAATATAACTTGATTATAAATCTCCGCATTTATGGAAATGAATGGGATATCTTCCAATAATAGTTGATTAACCAACATTATAAAATTCAGTATATGAGATTCTTCCAATTGTACCATCATTCTCACTACCCATAAACATAATATGAGCTCCATAGAGGGTTTCAGGAGTAGATGCATCTCCTTAATATTTAACATTTCTTGTCAATAATCCAACTTCAGCTCTCATAGGGAATTGATGATCTCCATATGTTTCTACGGCTGAATAATGTAAGTATTTCAAAGGTTTGTCTAAAGTCAATGTTTTTCTATTTAAACTAACAGCTGTGATATGCCTAGTTTCGGCTTGGTTCATATCAAAATCAGTTGATGCAATTACTAACTCCTCACCAATAACCCAATCAACTGCGTCCATTAATGTGATTTCTGTAGCTCCAGCTTCAGCTGTAGTGCTTAACATAGTCCAGGTAAAATCTCTTGGTTTTCCGTGCATTTCTAATCTTCCATGTTGGATACCAATGCCTTTGCTTCCATACATAGGTAATTGTCTATCCTGCTTGGTTCCATGCATAGTAATGGTAATTTTATTTTAAATTGGATTTTCTTTTGTTCCAATCTGAATTAAACCTTCATTATTGATGATGTAACGAGCATCTAGTGTTAAGTCTTTATCATCGAAGATCAATGATCCTTGAACCATAATTAGATTTAGTATAGGTGTTGAAATATCAAGGAGAACATTTTAACCTTTAGGAATGATAACGGTATCCCCTTCTCTTGGTACACTTTCTCCTCCCCAAGTAATAGTTGAACTCCAAAAATCAATGTAAAGATAAAATAATTAGTTAGTAGCCACATTTTATCCATTGACTGTAATTACAATTGTAGGTTCAACGAATTGAGGTCTATGACCTGTAGTACATATGATTTAGTTTAAAGTAGAGCTTTCAACAGGACAATCTATTCCATCTAATGTGACTTTGATATCAGAAGTTGTTGTAGAAAATCCAGTACCTGTAAATGTGACAGAAGTTCCTCCTGCAGTTGTACCTTTATTTGGACTAATCGAACTAAGTGTTGGGGTTTTTTCAGCTTTATATTCAACTTTATTATCTATTTTCAAAACTGTAGTTTATTTTCCATTTACAGAGACATATACGGGACAATTCAAAGTATCAATAGTGGTAACATCTGAGTTATAGTAATTTTATCCGTACAATTCAATTTCTCCGAACTTACATTAAGTTTATTGATGAGCTTAATTTTAATATCGAATATATCTATAAACAATGTTATTTTTATTAGGGTTCATCCACTAGTTCCATCCTTAAACAATATCATAGGTAGCTATAGTATACAAATCTTCCCACACGCCAGTGGTTATATTCTTGCCTTGGAATTTTCCACCAACATAAGCTAAGATATGTTTATCAATAGATGGAATGAATCTGATTTTTGAAATTTTTGCAACATTATATTCACCTAAATCCATATCAATATAACAATCGTTAGCACCGGAAAAATATTCGGTTGAAGTATTATCATCATTAATAAACAAAGCTAGAGGAAAATTTCTTTATGGTTTAGATTAATATCTAAGTTTTAAATCTTTCACTAGATTATAACTAATTTAAGCAGATAGTGTTGAAATTAAAGGTAATTAACATTAGAGTTAGTTATTAGTTTCGGTAGTTAGTTTACATTCATAGCCAGGACCTTTTCCACAAACTTCTACTTTGTTAATATTCATCAATTATCCTTCATAGAATCCTGTTCCATCAATAGTTAATTTAGCTCCTCCTGCATAAGAAGATTAGGTTACTGATGCTATAGAGGCAGTTGGATTCAATACAATTTTTTAAGTTAGAACTGAGTTCCAAGAAGCATACAGTTAATCATAGATGATATTAATCAAGAGATTAGAACTTGAAGCAAGATTTGTAAATTCGACAATAATTTAAGTAGAATTTTTTGATTTGACGATACCATTATAAGATAAAGCAACTTAATCTTAATCTTGATTAGCTTCTTAGGTAGCAGTAACAGCAGTCAATGTAGTAAAATCTAAATTGGTTCCAGTAATGATATATGAATAAACTGTTGAACTAACGGTATTTTGAACTTTGTTAACAACTTAGGCATCAAGAGACTATTTAGGTGAGTAGATACAAGCAGGATTACATTTTAAAGTTAATTCATTTGATTCAACTTTAAATTCAGAAGAATTTTAATAATTTCCAGCTGCTAAACATATAATTTAAGATGCACTCCATTGAATTGTTTTACAAATGGTTTAACTACCATTTGCATCGGTATATTTAACCTAGGCATTATATGGGAATCCTTCTCCAATAACAGTAACCAAAGTTTATCCCAATCCTCCTTCTGTAGGAGAAATTGATAGCATTTTAGATGTAGTAGTAAATGCCATATTACCAGTCATAATTTTACCAACACCAGGGAATGTGAAAGTAGGAATAAATACTCCAGATCCATCAGGTTTAGCAGGTAAATTAGGCATAGTGAAGGCAATAACAGTAGCTGTTGAAGAATCAGCATTAAAGCTATGAGATTCTATAACTCCTTTAGAATTATAATCTAACTTGATATTCACAGTGGCCCCATCGACAAAGCCTTCACCGATGATTTTATATTATTAGCCAGCAACTACACTGATAGAAGTTTGGTTATCAGCACTTGCATTTGGACTGATGCTTGTCTTATAAGTGAAAATACATTGACCACTTATACAAGATGCTTTTTCTTAGATTCTTTAAGTCATAACAACTTCAACTGGAAGATCATGAAATTTAGGATCATAGACTTTTCCGGCTTACATGACATTTGATTATGACACAGGACATTCTCTAGTTATGCATTTTACTTCAGTTCTAGTGGCTGATATCACATCACACATAGTAAGGTCAATCATATCATGACCAACATATACTTGATTTTGATTTTTAACTGGGCTGAAATCTGTACCTGTAATTGTGAGTTCAGTTCCTCCATAAATACTACCAGTAGATGGACTTACCCCTGTGATTTTAATTTAGTATTAAAAATTATCAGTTGTGTCTGATTAAGGAATCGCTCTTCCTTTTCCTTCTATGACTAAGTTTAATTTATAATCACCAGTTTTTCCTCCTGGTAATATAAGAGTAATCTAAGTATCAATTACTGTCAATACTGATAATTGATAGAATTTTGGATGAGTAGCATTACCCAAAAATGCTAAGACTTTACTAGCATCAGTACCGAAATTAGATCCTGTTACAGTAAGATCAGTTTTTTGAACAGGAGATGCAGCAGTTGGTGTCAATGCCGTAATTGTTGGCATATTTGAATCTGAATATGTAAAATCAGTTGAAGATTAAGCAGTTATATCATCAATCGTAATGATAATTTTAGGATCTCCCGTAACAGTTGATTATTAAGGAGTAAAAAATTTGAATTAAGTATTTGAAATATGTTAAAAGTCTGTGACTATAGCAGATCCCACTTTAATAGTAAATGTGGTTTGACCGGCAGATGATGGGAAACCAGATCCAGTTACAATTACTTCAGTAACTCCTTGTTTACTACCTTAAGTTGGAGTAAATGAAGACACTGTAAGAGAAACATTATATGGAACAACACCGGAATCAATATTAGCATATCCTAGTCCAAAAATATGGAAACTTGGTTTGTAGCTTCCAGCATATAAATTATTACTAATGGTACATTCAATTTAAGTGCTTGAGAAAGAAGTTATTTTACAAGGAATACTCTTCATTTTTATAGAAATCATATCTTAGGTAAATGTGTATCCGTTATTAGGAATAGAATAAGTAATCACAACACTATTACCAGTAACAGTAAATGCAGACACAGTAGGAACGATAGCATTATTAATTTCATAGTGACATTTATTTGATGGACAACTGGCAGCTATTCCATTTACTTAGACTGAAACAGTGGCTTTTTTTTCAGCGGTATAAAGCATATCAGATGGTATAGGATCAAGGAATTAATTAAATGATCCATTTCTATAGATTAATACACTAATTTCAGGAGTGATATTGGCATCGCTAGTTATGTTAGATTTATTAAAAGTAAAATTAGCAATAGGTCCAGGGTAATTAATGAATTTAATATCTATAGTTCTAATGTCTAAATCACTGTTCCATGCTTAAACTTATATTTCATCTCCGAATCCCATGGCTTAAAAAGCTTTTTTTATATCATCCCATCCTGCCAAAAGATCTAAGTGTTCTGTAGTTAATATTGCTTCTGAATTTTTAGGATCTTATACAGAAATTTAGAATGTTCCATTGTTATAATTGGATGGTTTAACAGTAAGTTCAACAGCAGATTAAGCAGCACCAGTCAAATTTTTAGTTAAAATAAATGGTTATTGGGAGCTATCTTTTCTTTTATTAAGATAAGTAATTGTCCATTAAAATCCTTCTGCATTATTTGAAGTAGTATTAGAATTTTCATCTTTTTATCCGTTAGCTAATAAATACTAAACAGTCACATTATTTTGTAAGTTAAAATCATTTTTTAACGAAGCAGAGAGTACAGTTCCATCATCATTATAAGGAATTGATCTTGACATTTTATTATTCAATACAAAATTATAGGTTCCACCAGTAGCTTTATAAACTTTTATTGTACCTTATTCAAGAACATAATTATTTTTGATATAAATTTGTCTTTAATCATAGACAGTTTTAAAATGGCTCACTAATTAAGTAGTCTATAATAGATTTAGATTTGGTTAACTAAATTGGCTGACTTATTAAGTAGTCTATTATTATTGAGTTAATAATGGATTTGAAGGAATTTATACAGCTAGCTATATATGTTAAGATCCTGTGTTTTGAACCAAATATACTTCCATATAATATGACTAGTTCGCTTAAAGGGTTTTAGGTGCAGATTCTTATCGGTTTTACTACCACCAAGTTTAAAAATATTCATTTTAAAATGTCCAATTTGGATTATCTAAGATTTTAACGAGATTAGATGAAGATGTATCATTAGGGACACTGGATAAATATACTTAAGATCCATCATCACTAGTAATGTAAAAGACATAGTCTCCATCAAAGGGAGGAACAAAGAAACCTTTATAAACTTTGGCCATATGATTGAAAAGATCATCAGGATTTTCTAAATCTTCAGGAGCGTGGGCGAATATTTCAAATACTGAGGTATTTTAGAATGATTTTATGTTCTAATAAGTTTAACGATTTCCATCAAGATAAGATTTGATTAATTCTGGAGACTTGACATCTGTTTAGTTATTTAAATCAAGAATTTCTAATTTAAATCCAGAATTACCAACATAATCAGTTTTTGTAGCTATATCTCCTGATTGAAGTTCACATTCAATATATCTGCTATTAGCATTAAGAACCTTGCAATCAAAATTTTCAACTTTCACAACATTATTTGAAGGAACATTAGAGAATCCAGTACCTTTGATGGTTAAAATTTATCCGTTAGGAGAACCTACATTTGAACTAATTGATGATATTTTAGGTGCAGCTTTAAATTAGAAAGTCTATCCATTAGATACTGAGTTTTGGTAAGTATTGTAAGAACTTTTGGAGACACCAAAGATATTTTCGTAATAAGCAGTATAAAGACCAGCTTCTAAGTCAGGGGAAATTCTACATTTAGTGTTATAAATTTGATTATTATAATTGTTGTATGTTAATTTATCTTGTAAATCAAATCGGTCGCATACTGATACTTCTCCTTTAGAATTTACAATAGTAAATTAGTGAATTTTTTAAACATCACTTACTTTTGGAATTCCAAAGAATGATGTATAATCTCCTGGAGATTGAGTTGAAGGAATAATATTTTTAAGTGTAGGAGTATAATAATCAAGATATTAGAATCTGCAGATCTATTCGTGACATTATACGGGTTGATCATTTTAATACATAGTCACATTTGTATAATAGTATGGTGCTGGACTTTAGGGGTTTGGAGGTGTTTTACATGTAACAAGGTTCTCCGTTTGAGCCTCGATACTACATTCTCTGGAATTGATTATAATTCTAATCATTCCCTCCATTTTTGTAAAACCTTTTCCTGAAATGAATAAGGTTGTTTAACCTGAAGTTGATCCTACTCTTCTCCAATTATCAACTGTTAAAGAAGTAGACAAGGATGTAATTTACTAGGTTTTTAGTAATTTTGTTATTAGTGTTACATAAAACACTATTAGTAGTTAATAGATTATCA
>Ga0007760_10072969_pt1 | contig 11338 bp, 17 predicted proteins | sample LauGreFBDMM110SN_FD_61637 | JGI IMG/M metagenome (GOLD analysis project Ga0007760, IMG submission 61637) | Metatranscriptome of freshwater lake microbial communities from Lake Michigan, USA - Fa13.BD.MM110.SN (Metagenome Metatranscriptome) | ecosystem: Environmental > Aquatic > Freshwater >... | reverse complement strand
AAATTAGGTACCTATCATTACGCTTGGGGTATTTATAAACTGGAGTCAAGTAGTGAGTCTTGTCCTTTGATCCAGCGTCAGCCTTCTTGGAGGCAGCCTTATCCATCTGTTCCTTGTTTGTTGATTCAGCTGAAACGTGAATGATTGGGAAGGGGAAGAACAAGTCCTTGCTGGTCTGTTCCTCGAAACGTCTATCGACCTTGTGCCACTGGGAACCTTCTAAGTAAAGACCATGAATGAGAACACCTTCGTCGACACTCTTGATGACTTTGCCTTCAATGCGACCATCATCACCAGGGATTATATCTTTTTGCACATCAGTCTTGTAATCGACCTCATCGAGAGACCATGATTCAGCTCTGTGGCAACGAGTAACCTCCTGCTTCATTGAGGTAAGGAAACCCTGTGGGTTGAAGAAACCGGTAAGCCAGAAGGAAACTGGACGTTCACGGTTTGGTGAGGTGAGCCAGTTGTTTAGCTGATGATGTCTGTCAATAAGACCCTTGAGCCATGCAGCAAGGGATGGAGTCAACCATGAAATTTCAACACCGGTTGGGTCAAATTGCCACTTCTTTGGTACTCTGAAGTCTGAGATGGCGTTGATGCAGTCGACAAGTTCTCCAGTCATAATAATTTGACCGTCAATAGCGAGCACCATATCGTTCATAGTTGTTCGCACAATGTCGAGTACACGTTGTAGACGCTGAATCTCTTAGAAAAGGAAAACATTTAAAGGAATATTCTTTCCAGTGTCAGTAAGGTTCTTGGGTCCTCTAAGTGTCTTAAGCTTCTCATCAACTTCTACTTCAACGAAATCTGTAGGGAGCATCTTGATTAGTTCTTGTTAGAGTTTGTCCTTAACATCATCTTCACGTGAGCGACCACCAGCACCCGCAGATTCCTTTGGCATTGTGTCAATAAGGATGGCAACCATTTCTGCAGATTCCTTAAGACGGTAAGTAAGATCGGCATTACCGTTGAGACCGAAGATTAGAGGGTTGTCCTTTTCTGGAAGAGTGTTGATGTGTTCGAGGTACTTAGTGTGTTCAATAAAGTCAGGAATGTGGTAATTGTAATCAGTAATGAGAGAATTGAAACAGTATTTCTCACGGAAAACTTCTTCAGTAATCCAAAGTTGTCCATAGGCAATAAACATCTCACGATCAAGATCGTCAGTAATTCTGCCACCATACTGAACATCACAAGTCATGTACTACATAGCCTTGAATGAAAGTTAGGAACCAGTTGCCATTGACGATGTCATGTGCTTTTCAACGTATAGTAGTGAGGCTTCTAAATCAGAGTTGTTGAATTCATAAGGGATACAGAATCCGAGAGGTCCGAACTTTCTGCGTTCTTGTACAATCGAATGCATAAAGCACATCATGAAAACCATAGCTCTCCACTTTTCGTAAGGCTCAACCTTTTCAAGGAAATCTTGATTGATCATGGTTGAGAAAGTACGAGCAATACCAGCCTATAGACCTTTTGGTGGCTCCGTCGTTACCTTAATGGCCATTTAGAGAAGACCAAGTGGGAACTCCTTGCTTTCCTAACAAGTGATCCAAAGTCTGAACTCTTCGTGAACTTCCTTTCCTTTAGGGTTAAGAATTTCTTCCATCTTTGCCATAAATTCGAGTGACAAATGGCAGTTGTTAAGCACAAGCCATCTACCGTCACGGAAACCTGCGTTTACAATAGCATGCTCTGCTGGTTTCTCTTGCTCTTCACCCATAGATACTTTGTTTGTTGGGAATTGCTTCTTCTTCTTGGCAAATTCGTCAATGTTATTTGTGGGATCAGCGCCAGCGGAAAGTAAATATAGAACTGGTCTGTTGGGTAATGACTCTTCCCATATCTCGACAATTTAATCAGTTACTGGTTAAGTGAAGTAATCTCCAAGCACCTTCTTGATGAACTGGTTGCATGCAAGCACAGTTCTGTCCTCACGAACTGAACGGATCAGGCAGAGGTGAAGGAAGTGACCGATATTTTGGTCAGCGGCAATCTTTTCCTCGAAGTCTGGAATGATTGAGTTCTCTGGCTCATTTTCGTCAAAGAACTTTCTCCATTCTTTTTCAAGACGTCCAATACGTTCTGGAAGCTCCTTATAGAAGAAACTGTGATCGTTACCGAACTTGTGTTTGGAAAGAGCGACGATGTTAAGCCAAACTTTTTAGTCCATCCAATTGTATTTCTTGTTTCTATCATCAATACCTGAACCAGCCTTGAGGAAGACACCGACGTCTGCTGATGTGAGAATAGAAGCTTTGATCAAAATCTTAAAGGACATCATCAGTTTGAATGTGACCTTGTCTCTTTCGAAGAGACCTCTGTTGATGTATCTGTAAACCTTCTTTGTGAGGGCTTAAATAATGTTCTGCACACGGTCTTTTACAAGTTGAGCCTTTTGGGACTTTTCAATAGAATAATAGAAAAGACCAAGGAATTACTGAAGGGAAGTGTTGTACATCCAGTTGATTTGGATCATCTCGACGATACAGAAGTAAAGTACAGCACCGCGAGCAGCGACTGGTCTGAATTGCTCACGCTTTTCACCAATTTCAAGAGTCTTCTCACGAGCTTCTACAAGTTTGTCGTTAACCTCGCGGGACTTAAGTTTAATGTTAGCAAGCACATCAATAAGTTCAACATCATCAAGAAGGGAACCCTAAGCGTTAGCTAGACGTTGAAGTAAATTCTCCTCAAGATCAGTGAGAATCTTTGTGTTGCTTGTTACCTCTTCTTAGAGTTATGTAAGAGTTTCTTCGAGGAACTTCTATTCCATTGAAATAAGACGACCAAGAAGTTGTTGTTCAAGACCACCTTGTGTGACAGTGAAGTCAATAATAGTTGACTTAGCAGCGAGCTCAGGAGAGAAGTGAGGGTTAGCAAGACGAGATGTCATGTAAAGTCTGAAGTTGTCATCGTAGTCAAGTGGTTCACCACCTCCAAGCACGATTGTCTTTTTCTTACCGCCTTTTGAAGTATATTGCTTCTCAAGCACTGGGTCGAGCAATGGATCGACTTCATTTTCAATCGACTCAATGAGAACTGGGTAACCATTTTCAAGTGGCATCTTGAGGCAGTCTCTGAGGTTAGGAACGTTTAAAGTGAAAACAGTGTCGTACTGCTTCATGAGAGGCTCACGCTCCTTGATCCAAGTAAGGGCCTGACCTTGTGGATCAATCATTAGTGGGTAACGAGATGATCTGGTAACCATGATACCGTTTTAGATTGAAAGCTCATCACCTGGTAGCTTTTGAAGTGCCCACTCTCCGATTGTAACTTGATCAACGAGGAAGTTAGTAATGCTGAAATCTTCAGATAATGGGATGCCTCTTTAAGAAAGATCCTATGTGAAATAATGCTCAGCAAGTTGGGTTCTGAATTCTGCGTTGAAAGGACCGCAGTAGCTTACGAAAGCGCAGGCCTTGGCGACGTTACCAACAAGGCGTTGCTTTGTTGCTTTGAATTCATTGGATGTCTGAATCCAACGAACCTTGTTATCAGCTAAAGAGTTAATAAGCTTGTTTGCTTAGTCCATTTTTCTCTTTGTCTTCATGGCTTTTTCCATTAGAGCATCTTTAGCAGCAATCTGTGCATCGAACTTAGCTTTAAGTTCAGCCTTAAGTCTATTGACCTCATTGAGTTCAGCTTCAGCTGCGGCCAATTTTTCTTCGGCCTCTTGAAGTTCAGCCGTACGGATCTGAAGAAGTCTAAGCTTGGGTTTCACAATCTTTGAAGCTTTGTGATAGTCAGACATAGCTGCAGCCCATGTACATAGACCGGCAAGAGCGGCGGAGGCCTTCTTGGCGACTTCACCGGTGAACAAATCTTCACCCTTAGGTGTCTTTAAAGTAAGGTAGGGTTCAAGCAATTCAATAGTCTCTTCGTTAATGAAATCCTTATCGTTTTCTGAGAACTCGAAAAGTTGTTTGAGGAGAGGACCTTAGAGTTTTTTACTAGTGTGTTCATCATATGAGTCAGCAATAAATGGAGTCATCTGCTTAAGCATATTGTATTCACGAGGGGCAACAATGTTGAGGGAATCCTGGAACAAAATGTTCACAGTGTCAAAAATGAGACGGGTAGTGTCTGTAGCGTTTCTGGTACCCTTCAACTCGACAATATCAGCTGGCTTGATGGATGCGACGGCACTCTTAGCCTTCTCAAGAGCGGGAAGAGCTGCTGCGAGTTCTTTATCGGCTTATTCCTTTTCTAAAGTAATAGTTTGCTTTTGAGTAAGACAAGCTTCAGTGACAGCTGCGACTTCAGAAGACTTAATGTCAGCTTTCTTATTCTCGACTTCGAGCTCAGCAAGTAGCAATGCAGTTTGGTCAGCTGCAATCTTAAGAGTTGCGTCCTCTTTCTTGAGGGAGATCTTAAGCTCGTCAATACCACGTGTGGCTTCGGCAAGTTTGTCAAGACCGTTGTTGATGTTTTGTTCCTCAATATCAATTCCCTTGAATTTCTTCACGTAGACGTCCTAGTACATGTTGATGAAAGAAAGATATGACTTAGGTGTCACGTAAACGTAACGACGCATCTGCTGGAAATAGATGCCGCACACTTCAGTGACAAGGTTGTGCACCTTACCCATGTGAACAATAAGGGCGTCTTTGACTGCTTAAGTGTTCTCAATCTTGAAGGTCTTGAGGAACTTCTCAGACACAGAGATGAGAGCCTCTTCGGGCCAGGGCAAGAACCAGTCAATGTTGCATTGGGAGAAGAGGGATGGGAACTGTTGAGCTCTTGTTCTGAACTTGGTACCGACTGGGGAGAAGCAAAGTACTGTGTGCAAGTTGTCCTTAACACGATTGATGAAGTAGTTCCAGAGGAGGAGAGTTGAGGGGTCCTCACCCTTGGTACCTGCCTCTTTCATGTAAACGTTCTTCTGTTGAAGTGGAATAAGATCTCTGTCTTCCTTAAGGAAAAGGCCGGGAATTTCACCGGTTGCAAGCATAGAGTTGACAGCTTCAAGGAAAGTCTCGAATTTGATTTCAGCATCAGTGAGGATGAAAGTAACTGCACCACCAACTGGTCCCGCAACATTGTAGAGCTCTTTAATGTTCTCTTTAAATTGGGCATCTCCGTATTGTTTGTTGAGAATAACCTGGAAGAAGGTCTGTCTGCAAATGAAAGAGGCAAGTTTGGTTAGAGATTGTTTACCAGAACCACCAACACCAACTAAGAGAGCGTTGCCACCAGCTGTGTTAATAATACGTGAGATCTTGAGCAAGTGGAGGAGAGCATCATCGAAAATAACGAGGGACATTTTCTTGGCTGGGAACTTCTCGTTGTAAGCCTCAAGTTTAGTGTTAGCAAGCTTGCGGATTGATTCAATGTCTGGGCAAGCTTCGTAGACGAATGGAGCGATTGAAACGAGTTCTCCATATTCATCAAATATATCTTTGCGTTACCAATCAGCGAAAAGCATGCTAGTCATTAACTAATCATCATCAAATCCAAGAGACTCTCTGAACTTTTCCTTGGTTGTCTTGTTAAGAATGTCCATGAAAGTCTTCTTATCAGGGTTGTTGGTGAGCTTATCCATGAAGGTACGTTCGCACTCATGGCGCCACAAACCAATTAAGAAGAGTTGAGGTGAGATCTTTTCCTTAAGAGCAGAAACGTTTTGGATAACCTTGAATTCGTGTTGTTATGCAACTTTGCAAATACCACCAAAGACACGAGCAAGTTCACGAATATTGAATAAGTAATGGAATTTTGCAGGTGTTGGGAGTAGACGCTTTCCAACAGTTTCCCAAACTGCAATAGTTGCATCGATGAGAAGGGTCTTCATGTTGATAACATCCTGAGTGTATCTCTTAGGGGTGAATAGAGCACCGAGAACGCTACCATAGATGTCTCCGACTGACTTGTTGCTAGGAGGAGTCATGTTGATTGAGAAGAACTGACGCTTGAGTCGGTTAGGAATGTCATTACGACCACCGCCAGGATGGTTCATAGCACCCAAGAATTATAGGTTGTCAATCTATTTGAAGACACCACGAGTATCTTTTTCAAGGAAGTAGAAACCCTTGTGGTCAATCAGTTGACGAGCGATTTCCAGAGTGATCTAGTCACCCCAAGCGTTAACGAAGGGCATAGACAGATCATCAAGGAAAACAGTCATATTTTTGTTGTTTGGTGGAACAAAGATACGAGCTTGTTTACGCTCAATTTCAGACTCAATTGAGTCCTGGAAGTTTCTAGGTTCAGTGGCACTTGAGAAATTGATACGTTTGAAGAGCATGACGTTGGAGTCGAATCTAGAAGAGAACATCATGCAGACTGATGTCTTAGCGGTACCAGAACCACCGACGAGAAGAGTGTTCTTCAGACCGTTTTCATGACGGCCTTTGTGTTTTATAACTGGAAGATTTGATATTCTTTCCATTATGAAATCAGCACGGATTGAATCACTTGTGGGGATAAGCAATTGGGAGAAGATAAGTCTTCTTGGGGGTTGCCATTCTGGAACTTCCCATGGTTTCCAGCTCTTTGACTCGTAGTGGACACAGTAATCGAAGACGGTTTCTTTGTCAGTCTGGGCACGAGCAGCTGAGATTGCAGGAAGAGGAGCACCGCTCTTTTCAAGGATCTCACGGTGGAATCTCTGACGATCGTCAGTTTCAAACAGACCAGCAAAAGACCAAGCTAGGCAGTAAACAAAGTAGAGTTCAAAGACCTTCTTGTCAACCGGCTCACCTCTAGTAGCATGTGGTAATAGAACAGCCTGAAGCAAGCTCAAGAACTGAGTAACTCTAATGATCATTGGGCAAGGCATCATGTAGATGTAACCCTTCTGAAGTGCGGTAACAAGGTTGGGCTTTTCAATGTACTTTTGTACGAATTGGTTAATCCAGTCACTTTCATCAGAAGCAACATAAGTCTTGGTCTCAATTCTATCCTTGCACCAAGTATCAAAGAGAGGTTCCCAACCAAGATCTGGTGGTGAGACGTAAATGATACCGCAACGAGATACAGTAGCGGGTGAGGCATTATCAAGATTCTCGACTTCGAAAGTCATCTTACAGTTGTCAGACATAGGAATACGTTCGGCATTAGCAAGTGTAAGAATCTTGTTGTCATCAAGCACAGTATTGAGGTTCTCAATCCAAATAGCGTCGACTGGACCATCGCAGCAAATCCAGGAGTTGTGCTTGTTCTTTCTGTCATTTGAGCGCTTCCAGATTTCTGAATAGATACCAGGGATCCACTCTTAGGAAATTGTGTTCATCACACCATACATTTCTTGACCCTTAATAGCCTTAGGGTTCATTCTTGTGATTCTGATTTAGTTTTCACCGGCAATACTGGACCAGGCCTCAGTAAGAGTATTCATAATAGTTGTCTTACCGCAGCCAGCAGCACCGACAAGCATAAAACCGTGACGTACTTGAGCAGTCTCATACAACTGAATAATCTTAATAAACCATTGGGGTTTGTTAACCAAGTTCATCTTTGAAATGTGGGATCTAACAGCCTCTTCAACAGTCTTATAAGTCTTAGTTGGGATGTTAGTCTGCTTGGGGAAAATATCCTTGATCAGAGAGGCAAATAATGGTTAGTCCTGAGCGACGAACTTAGAGAGATTCATATCACGAAGAGTACGGGCCATAATCATTTCTTCATCAGCACCAACAGCTTCAGCTCTCTTTGAGTTACCAGCGGTACGGAGCACAGAGAGAATGTTTCTGAGACCAAAGTCATAATGACGTTGTTTAGAAAGTTGTTCCTCGCAAAGCTTGTAGAGCACATTGAACTTCTTGGAAAGAGGTAAATACCTGTCATAACCGACAGAGGCAAGCTTGACCATCATAATGACTTGTCTGTTAGGAAGCATCATTGTGACACCACGGAAGAGTACCTTCAAGTTTTCGGGAAGTTCCTGACGACCAGCGTAACCTGGATTCATAGTAATGAAGTAAGCGCAGGCATGAATAAGTCTAATTTTAGAGGGTTCGTTGGGGAACAAGAACATGGTAAGCTTCTACTTTTTGGCTTGGGTAATTGATTCGACTTGAGCAGCAACGACAGAAAGAGTAGCGAGAGAAATACGGTTGAATTCATCGAAGCAACCCCAAAGACCAGATTAGCAAACACCCTTGAAGATCTTAGCCATATCTCTGAATTTGTGCTCATCAGAGCAGTTAGTGACGACGACGAAAATACCAAGAGTACGACCAAGATCCTTTACAGTTTCAGTCTTACCGGTACCGGCAGGTCCAGCGGGAGCACCACCATACATCATACCGAGAGCCTGCGAAAGAGTAACGTAACATCTATCAGTGAGGGGAGTGATACAGAGACGCTCCTTAGCACCGAGGAACTCATACTAGTAAATGAATTCGACATCAGTAACTGCAACTGCAACTGTAGCTTCTTCAACTTTCCAGTAGCAGCGAGTGTTCTTGAGCCAATCGAAGTCGTTTTCGTCCTTAATTTTGTCAGTTTTTACGAGAGTAATAATTTCTTCGAACTTGTCACGTTGGTAGACCTGAATCGTCACAAGAGTTTCGATTTTGGTTCGAATAAGCTTTGACTTAATGCTCTCATCAAGACACATTAGAGTAAGCTCTTTCATGATGTTGTCATTGTCTTTTCTCTTTTTTTCAAGGTCAGATTGCTTGTCAGCCTTCTTACCCTTCATAAGAGCTTCTTAGAGTCTGTTTGTCCAAAGCATCTGAATACCAAGAAGAGCAACCGCAGATGGGTAGCTATCAATAAATTCTCTTAGTGGCATGCTCTAGCAGTCCTGAGCACCACTCTGACAAATCTTCTTCATGGACTTTTACATCTCTTTTTCAAGTTTCGCGAGCCAGTCTTCGATGTTACCTTCAGCCTTGACTCCCTCGTCAAGAGTGATGTCTTCTTCGGAGCCTGCGAAGATTTAATGGATCTGTACAATGAGTTTACGGTCTTGCTCATCAAAAGTAACTCTGTTGATAGCGTCGAAAAGTTTTTCAAAGTCATCTTAGACTGCGTTAGGGTCAGAGCCTTGGGAAAGAATCTTAAGCAAGTCAGCATTAGAACAGAAGTAGAAACGGGGGAAGATGCTTCTCTTTTGTTCAAGATAAGAGTCGAGCTGCTTCTAGCACTTCTCGAGGTCCATCTGCATTTAGCCGAGAGATGACTTGAGTAGTTCGTTCTAGCAGCACTGGATAACATTCTTCGTCTCAAAAGCGCGCTCCATATTCTTGAGCCAGATCTTGTCGATAGTCTTGAAAAGTTTTGCTTCAGTTGGAAGATTCTTTGCGATATCACCAGATGTGAATACAGAAACAAGATTAGTCCAAAGAGTCTATACCTTGAGCCATTTTTCAATAACGTCAGCAACGTCAGAAAGAAGGGCAATTCTGTCAGTGACCTCAGTCTTGAAGGGGGTAACATACTTCATAGCATTCATCTGATTGAGTTGATTCAAATGCTCTTCAAGCTTCTCTTGAATATCGAGAATATTTCCACCGAGTGTGCAAGGTTGGTCAACACCTTTCCATGTCTTTATTTGGAGCTCTGCGTCCTCCCAATAGGCAATAATTTCTTCTTTAAGAGTCTTCTCAAGCTTTAATTATTTGTCAGCGGACTCAGTAATTTCTTCAATTTCCTCACGGAACTGAAGGAGAGGGCACTTGAAGAGTTGTTGGAGGGTGAATGTCTCACTCTGGTAAGGGATTTCTTGCTTAACAAGTTCGATCACGTCGTCCCAATGGCGGTTGCGGATTGATGGCTTAGCGAGTGAGGCAACTAATGGAAGGATTTCAGTCATGTCATCAATTTCTTGCTTAAGTTCTTTGTAAGCTTCCCAAGACTTGAGAACACCGGGAAGTTTGGTGCAATCACGACCGAACTAGTCAATTGTCTCAACCATCTTATCGATTTCGTTTACGATTTCTGACCATGGGATTTCACGCCATTTAGCAATAGTGTCTTTGACCTTGCTGTAAAGAGAGTAGAGCTTATCAAGGAGCTCAATTTCGCTTGCAGTCTTAACGAGCAAGGGGTATTGAGTGTGAGGAAGACCAAAAAGAGTCTCACCTGAGAAGTAGGAGTCAAACTTTCGCTTGCGAATTGAGTATTCATCCGAGAACATGCGAAGTCTGTTAAGAGCTTCACGGGGTTCCAAGCCAGCAACAGTTGGACCTTTAGTCTCAAAATTATGTCTGAATTCTTTAACATCAATGACAAGGGCTTTGATGCCCTTGATCAGATTCATCTTGAAGTCAGCTTATTGTCCCTGAAGTTCATTACGGGTGCCTTCAGCCTTCGCAACAAGGAAGTCCCAGTTGTTTTGCATGGCAGTCTTTTAGTCAATCTCATCCTTGTCCATAATGTTGGAGAAGTAGGTATCGATGAGAGAGTACATATCATTAATAGGTTTGAACTGAAGTGCAATGTCAGATTGCTTGCTGCGAATTTCTTCAAGAGCTTACATAACACCTCCGAGTGAGTCGATATCCTTAACTGGTTTTTCAATCTTGAGCTTGATCTGCTTAATTTCATCAGTCAAGTTTTCAAGAAGAGTTTTGGCTTTCTTGTGCAAGTCACGGGAAAATGCATCTTTCCATGAGTCAATCCATGCCTTGAGACCAGCCTTAACGTTTTCAGTTTTAAGAGAAAGAGCACCAATCTGATTGGATGCCTCAATAGCGAGGATGTTGTTCAAGATGCCATCGAACTCTTTTAGTTTCTCCTCAAAGTCCTCAAGTTGAGGGTTGTTCTTATTGAACAATTTCAGTGCCTCGTCGGAACGTCTGCTCCATAACCAACTGTATTGTTCGAACGAAGCGAGGAATTCGTTGACCTTGTTCTTAGTGCCCTGAATTGAACCAGTTAGCAAAAGAATAACCTTAACGATTTCCTTGTCCTTAGCGATCCAATCGTAGAACGGCTCACGTTCCTCTTCAGGTTGGTCCTTCTGATTCCAGTTTTAAACTCTCTTGGTGCTCTTCAATACGTGGGAGGCTGCTCTGTTAATTGCAGACTGAACTTCCTCAAGAGATGGCTTTAAGATAGATTAGTTGTTTTCGAGGTGCACATTCACTTCAAAGAATGGCTTCAAGATTTGCTTTGGTGCATTTCTGCGGCCGCAAATTCTTTCCTTCATTTAGTTAAGTGAATACTTAGTTGCGTGGAGCAAAGCCTAGTACATTGACCAGTTATAGTACTTGGAAAGTTTTTGGATTTCCTCAGCGGATATTGGCTCAACATGTTGGTCAAGTTAGTATGAGCAGATAGTCTGAATAAGGTCCTCAACTGCACCTTCTACTTCGTAATTCTTGCTTCTGAGTTTCTTGCTCTCAACAGCAATCCACTCTTCTTGCATTTCGAC
>Ga0007760_10074290_pt1 | contig 11456 bp, 21 predicted proteins | sample LauGreFBDMM110SN_FD_61637 | JGI IMG/M metagenome (GOLD analysis project Ga0007760, IMG submission 61637) | Metatranscriptome of freshwater lake microbial communities from Lake Michigan, USA - Fa13.BD.MM110.SN (Metagenome Metatranscriptome) | ecosystem: Environmental > Aquatic > Freshwater >... | reverse complement strand
ACACGTGCATCACGTGTTAATAAACCAGCAGGTTTTAAAATTTTGCGGTTACTTTCATTTAATTTTGTTAACGCACGTGAAATACCTAACAAAATAGCATCCGTTTGACCTGTTAAACCACCACCATTAGCTTTTATTGTAATATCAAAATTATTCTCTAACCCTAATAAACTAAAAGGATTATTAATTTTTTGTAAATAATTTATATTATTTTGTAAATAAGAATTACCCTCTTTTTCATTAATTGTTAATTTACCACTTCCTAAACTTAAGGAAACCTGTGCAATAGCTTCTTTACGTCTTCCAATACCATAAGAAATTACTTTATTTGTGCTCATTTTAATCTTAAATATTTAATAATTCTGGTCTTTGTGCTTGGTGTGGGTGTGTTGAACCACTATAAACTTTTAAGTTAGTATAAATTTTCCTACCTAAACTTCCTTTTGGTAACATTCCTTTTACAGCATGTTCAATAATTTTTTCTGGCTTACGTTGACGTAATTTTGCTAAAACCTCAACCCTCATACCACCAGGTTGGCCTGAATGATTCTTATATTCTTTTTGAACTTCCTTTTTTCCTGACAAAGAAATTTTTTCAGCATTAATAACAATAATATTATCCCCATTATCAAGAAAGGGAGTATAACTTGATTTTTCTTTACCTACTAAAATTTTACTTATTTTTGTTGCTAATCTGCCTAATGTTTTATCTGTTGCGTCAATAATAAACCATTTTTTTACAATAAATTTTTTTGACGGAAAATATGTATCTTTCATAAATTTTATTTTTTAATTTCTTATAATTTTGAAGCTTTTAAAGAAGGTAAAACAATATTATATTTACTCTTTAATGCTTGGAAAAGTTCGTCAGCGGATTTTTTCCCAAAATTTTTAATTTCATTAATTTCTTCTTGAGAGTAAGTAATTAATTCATCAAGGGAATTAATGCCTGCTCTTTTTAGACAATTATAAGCACGAATAGGTAATTGAAGTTCTTCAATTAAAATTCGTTCACGTTGAGAAGTTTCTTCAAGCTTTAAATTTTGATATTCTGTTTTTATCGCCTCCTCACTTGTTAAATTGCTAAACCAAGACATTATTTTTTGTGAGGCTTGATTTAAAGCATACTCAGGTGTAATGCTCCCATTTGTTGTTATTTCTAATTCTAAACACTCAACGGTTTCATTATAACTGATATAAACATTATTAATTTTATAATTAACATTAATAACTGGCATAAAAACAGCATCAATATTTAAAAAATTGGAATATTTTTGCTCTAATTGATCAGCACATTGATAACCAATTCCTTGCTCAGCGATAAGATCAAATTCAATATTTGTTGAATCAATTATTGTTGCGATATAATGATTCGGATTAATAATTAAAACATCAGAATTAAAAACTATAGAATTAGCCGTAATTATTCCTGGACCTCTTAAATTAATTTTACCCGAAATTTGTTTTTTTTCTTTGGTTTTTAAAATTATTTGTTTTAAGTTTAATAAGATTTCTAAAATATCTTCACGGATACCCGAAATTGTAGAAAACTCATGGGAAGCGCCTGGAATCTTAATGGCAGTAATTGCCGTTCCTTCAAGATTCGACAACAGAACGCGCCTTAATGCATTACCAATTGTTAATCCTTGTCCAGATAGCAAATTAGTCAACATGAAGTGACCTACGATATTGCCCGATTCTTCTACGCTTGACTTAATATATTTAAATTTTAAATCCACAATAATATTTTTTAAACTCTACGTTTTTTAGGAGGACGACAACCGTTATGGGGAACAGAAGTAATATCTTTTATTGAAGTAATATCTAAACCTCGATTTTGAACAGCCCGAATTGCCGTTTCACGGCCTGCACCTTGCCCCTTAACTAAAATTTCAACTGTTTTTAATCCTAAACTAACTGCACTCGATGTAGCTGTTTCAGATGCAGTTTGAGCGGCAAAAGCTGTGCCTTTACGTGATCCCTTAAAACCATTACTACCAGCAGAAGACCATGAAATTGTATTACCCTTTAAATCTGTTATAGTAACAATTGTATTGTTAAATGTTGCATTAATATGGACAACACCTGAAAGAATTTTTAGTTTAGCTTTTTTGGTTGTTGTTGTTTTTATTTTTGAGACCATAAATATTAATTTAAATTTATTTTTTCTTAGCTGCTACAGTTTTTTTAGAACCACGTCTTGTACGAGCATTAGTACGAGTGCGTTGGCCACGTAAAGGAAGCTGAAGACGATGTCTTTTGCCACGATAACAATTTATTTCACCAAGACGCTTAATATTTAGACTAACAGTTCGCTTTAAATCACTCTCAACAGTATACTCTGACTCTAAAATTTCACGAATTTTACTAACATTCTCATCAGTTAAATCTGTAGTTCTAATATCAAAATTAATATTAGCTTTTTGTAGAATATTTTGCGAACTTACAACCCCTATCCCATAAATTTTTGTTAGAGCATATTCAATTCGTTTATTTTTCGGTAAATCTATACCTGCAATACGTACCACTTTTAAACTCCTTTTTATTATTAACCTTGTCGTTGTTTATGTTTCGGATTTTTACAAATAATTCTAACTACACCTTGACGACGAATAACACGGCAATCTTTACACATTACTTTTACTGAAGGGCGAACTTTCATAAAATTTTAATTATTATATATATATAGATTATTAATTATTGGCGACTTAAAATTTGAATTTGACGACTAACTTCAGTGCTAACACCAACAAAAATAATTAATGAAGTTATACTAAAACCGGATAAATTCAAAGTATTAGGAACTGTCACAAGAACGGCTAAAAAGATACCCCCAATTAAAGATAAACGATTTAAAATTTGCTTTAAATAAATTCTGGTTTTTTGACCAGGCCTAATATTTTCAATAACAACACCCATTTTATTTAAATCTTTTGCAATTTCTTTCGAGTTTAAAGTTAAATTTGAATAGAATTTACTAAAAAAAACTATAAAAATAAAATTTATAACGGTATATAATACCTTTAATAAATTTGAATTAGAAAAGGCAACATTCATAACAGATGAATTAATGAAATTTAATAAAATTGTTAAAAATGCTAAAAATGTTGATGAAAAAATTATAGGCATTACACCTTGAGTAATTTTTAATGGAAGATATGAAATTTTACGAACCTGATTTGTTCGCTCATTTTTTTCTTTATATAATTGACTAACTGTAACAAGCGGAATTTTTTTTACAGCATCTTGTAAATAAATAATACCTATTACTAAAGTTGAAAAAATTAAAACATAAGAAAAAGTTGATATATCAACCTCAGAATTTACAAACTTATTCAGTATATTTGGCAAAGCAGAAGTAATATTTATTGTAATAATTAAAGAAGAACCATTTCCAATACCATATTCGGTTACTAAATCACTTAACCATAAAACAATCATTGAGCCGGTTGTTAAAACTAAAACAATTTCACTAACAGTCTCAAAATTCCAATTAAACATAATAGATTTGACAGCAAATGTTAATGCTATACTTTGAAAAATAGCAAAAATAAGCGTAATAGATCTTGTGTATTGTTTAATTTGTTGTCGACCACTTTCTCCTTCTTCTTTTTGTAATTTTTTAAAATAAGGAAATGAACTTGTCAAAAATTGAATTAAAATTGAAGCATTTATGCTAGGAGCAATTCCAACACTAAAAATACTTAAAATAATATTTTTGCTATTAAAAAAAGTTTTTAATAAAGAGTTAGTATTAATGATATTAATTAAATAGGATTGGTCAACATAAGGAACTGGAATAAAGTTACCCGCGCGTAGGATAAAGATAACAAAAAGAGTGAAGACTATTTTATCTAATAAACTCTTATTTTTTCTTTTTTGCATTATACCTTTTTAAGAATAAAAATGTTCTAAAGGTAAATTACGATCTAGTGCTACTGATTTAATCGTTCTTAAACTTGATAATGCGATTATAGTTGCACGCGCATTATTTAAAATATTATTTCCACCCAATTGCTTTGCAAGAATATTTTTTACACCAGCTAACTCTAAAACAGTACGAATTGAACTACCTGCAATTACACCAGTACCAGGCGAGGCAGGCTTAATTAATGCACGACAAGCACCACAATCACCAATAATTAAATGAGGTATTGTATTAGTTTTTGTAAGTGGAACAGAAATAACATTTTTTCTTGCATCAGCAATACCTTTACTAATTGCATTAATAACATCGTCAGCTTTTCCCACACCCACCCCAACTTGACCTAACTCATTCCCAACAATCATAACCGCCTTAAAACTTAGTTTTTTACCACCTTTGCAAACCTTTGTTACACGGCTAATTTGTGCAACACGCTCGTTCCATTTTTCTTTAGTTAAATTTTGGGATTTAAATTTAGACGCTTTAAGCGTTTTTTCTTTACTCTCTGAATTATTTAGCATATTATTTTAAAATTATTTCTAAAATGTGAGAAATTATCTCGTTATTTTTTACCTGATTTCCCTGCTTTACGTAAAATAACTTCATCACTATATTTAATACCTTTACCTTTATATGGCTCAGGCGGACGCGTAGCTCTAATTTTTGAGGCAAGTAAGCCAACAATTTCTTTATTCGCGCCACGAATTGTTAAATTGGTATTTCCTTCGACAATAATATCCATTCCTGTTGGAATTAAGAATATTATTTGATGAGTAAAACCAACATTTAATACCAATTTATCGCCTTGAACTAAAGCTTTATAGCCGACCCCAATCATTTGTAATTTTTTTTCAAATTTTTTATTAACTCCTAAAACCATATTCATAATTAAGGAGCGAAGTAAACCATATTTTTGTCGTGCAAGCCGACTTTCTTCAAGTTTAGTAATCTTTAATTTATCTTGGTCAAAAACAATACTCAATTCTTTGGGAATTTTTTGTGTTAATTCACCAGTAGGACCTTTAACATAAATATTTTCATTTTCTAATTTAATATTTACATTTGTTGGTACTTTTATAGGTAATTTTCCAATACGTGACATAATTTTTTCCTAATTTTTAACAAAAACATTTAAAAATACAAAATAGTTATTTATGAAATACGGCACAAAATTTCACCACCAATATTTAATAATTTTGCTTTACGATCTGTCATTATACCCTGTGAAGTTGATACAATAACTAAGCCTAAATTGCCTAAAACATTAGAAATATTTTTTTTGCGTGCATAAACTCTAATTCCAGGCTTACTTACTCTTTCTAAATTTTTTAAAACCGGTTCACGTGTTTGAGCCGAATATTTTAAAGAAATGATTATAGAATTTTGATTTTGTGCATTTAAAATTTGAAAATCATGAATAAAACCCTCTTCCTTTAAAATTTGTACTAAATTTTTTGTAACATTTGTCGCTGTAACTTCGACTAGATGATGCTTCGAATTATTAGCATTTCTTATACGAGTTAGAAAATCGGATATTGTATCATTTACCATTCTTATTTTCCTTTTATCAAAAATTAATCGCGAAATGGAAGGCCCATTTTTTTTAATAAACTTAAACTTTCTATTGAATTTTGAGTAGAAGTAACGATACTAATATTTAAACCAAGAGCTTGATCTACATTTTCATAATCAATTTCAGGAAAGATTAATTGATCATTAATACCAAAATTATAATTTCCATGTTTATCAAATTTTTTTGGATCTAAACCCTGAAAATCACGAATACGAGGCAAAGATAAATTAATTAACCTATCTAAAAAAGAATACATTTTTTTACCACGTAAAGTAATAGTGATTCCTAACTCCATATCCTCGCGCACTTTAAAACCTGCATTAGATTGTTTCGCTTTTGTGACCATTGGCTGTTGGCCGGTAATTAAACGAAATTCTTCAATACTCTTTTTTAAGATCTTTGTATTTTGAGCACTTACGCCTAGTCCACGATTAATTTGAATTTTTTCAATTTTGGGAATTTGTTGCACATTTTTATAAAGAAAATTTTCTTTTAAAGCGGGTGCAACTGTGTCTTTGTATAATTTTCTAAATTTTTCTACCATTTTAATAATTATTGAAGTAATTCATTTGTTTTTCGTAAAACTCGAATTTTTTTATCATTTTTTATAATAAAACTAACTTTACTAATTAAACCTGCTTGCGAGCATAGCATTACATTAGAAATATGAATTGGCGCGTTAAAATTTATAATTTTCCCAACTTTATCTTTTTGTGAAGGCTTAACATGTTTAATTTTGCTATTTATACCCTCAACAATTACCTTACCTTTATTGCGTAAAATGCTTTTTACTTTACCAATTTTACCTTTATCATCACCTTGGATTACTTTGACGTTATCGCCAACTTTTATTTTTTCCATGTTTTTTTCCTTACAATACTTCAGGGGCTAATGAAACAATTTTCATAAAATTTTTTTCTCGAATTTCACGTGCAATAGGGCCAAAAACACGTGTACCACGGGGATTATTCTCTTTATTAATAATAACAGCAGCATTATCATCAAAACGAATACTCATACCATCTTTACGACGTAAAGTATGTGTCGTTCTAACAACAACAGCTCTTACAACATCGGACTTTTTAACAGGCATATTTGGTGTGGCATCTTTAACTACACCAATGATAATATCACCAATAGTTCCGTATTCTTTATTATTGCCAAGAATTCGAATACACATAATTTTTTTGGCACCGGTATTATCTGTAACAGTTAGATATGTTTGAGGTTGAATCATGACATTTAGTTAGAAATTTTGTTTTTATTTAAAATTTGTTTTACTACCCAACGTTTATTCTTACTTAAAGGACGTGTTTCAGAAATTAAAACGATATCACCTAAGACACAATCATTTTTTTCATCATGAGCCATAAATCGTTTCGTTTTTTTCAAAGTCTTACCATAAACTGAATGGGAATACTTATTTTCAACAGTAATAACAATCGTTTTATCCATACTGTTGCTTACAACAATACCTATTTTTTCTTTTGTTGCCATAAAGAGTTATTTTAAAATTTCAAAATAAGATAATTATTTTTTTGTGTTCTGTAATGTAAGTAATTTAGATAATTCACGCTTTGTCATTTTAAATTCATGAGGCTTAAAAGCTTGACGTGTTGCTTTTTTCATTTTTAATTGAACAATTTTTTTCGCTAAATCTAAAATTTTTTCATCAATTGTTAAAGTGGGATTATTTTCCATTTTAATTTACAGGTATTTTTAATTCTTTTGAATAAATTTAGTTTTCAGAGGTAATTTATAAGCAGCTAATTTCATTGCATTTTGTGCAATATCATTAGTAACACCGGACAATTCAAATAAAATATTACCCGGACGAATAACAGCAACCCAATAATCAACAGCACCTTTACCTGAACCCATTCTAGACTCCGCAGCTCTAGCAGTTACGGGTTTATCAGGAAAAATAGTAATCCATAATTTACCACCACGCTTAATATAACGTGTAATTGTACGTCTTGTTGCTTCAATTTGACGAGATGTAATCCAGCCTGGTTCCTGAGATTGTAAAGCAAACTCACCAAACGAAATTTTATTATTTCGATATGCTTTACCAGTCATTCTTCCACGATGCTGTTTTCTAAATTTTGTTCTTTTGGGGCTTAGCATAATTTGCTTAAATTTAAAATTAATAATTGTTAAAAATTAAATTACTTCACCATTAAATAACCATACTTTTACACCAAGCACACCATAAATAGTATTGGCACGTTTCTCAGCATAATCGATATCAGCTCTTAAAGTTTGTAATGGGACACGACCTTCTCGAATCCATTCAGTACGAGCCATTTCAGCACCATTTAACCGACCTGAAACTTGAATTTTAACACCTAAGACTTTAGCAGCTTGTGTTCTAGAAATCGCCTTTTTAATGGCTTTTCTAAAAGCAACTCGTTTTTCTAACATCTCAACAATAAAATCACCAATTAGCGTAGCTTTTGTATCAGGATTTTTAATCTCGACAATATTAACAATAATACTACGATCTGGCTTAACAAATTTTTTTAAATTTGTATAAATATTTTTTAACTCAGTACCCGAATTACCTACTAAAATTCCTGGACGAGCGGTATTAATAGTAACTTCAATTTTATTGCACGTGCTATTTCTTTTAATCTCAATTTTACCTATAGCTGCCTCTTTACTTTTTCTTTCAAAAAAAGTTCTAATAGCAGTATCTTCACAAAGTAATTCCGGGTAATTCTCAAATTCAGTAAACCAAACTGATCTATGTTTTTGAGTAGTTACTAATCGAAATCCTAATGGATGTACTTTTTGGCCCAAAATAAATATCCTTTTTATTACAAAAAATTATTAAGTTGTTTGTTTTACAGTAATTTCAATGTGACAAGTCGGTTTGCGAATGCCAAAACCTTGCCCCTGTGCACGTGGTCGAAAACGTCTAAATACAGGACCCTGATTAGCAAAAGCTTCACTAACAATTAAATTTTCTTTATTTAGATTTAAATTATGTTGTGCATTTGCTGCGGCAGAATAAATAACTTGCCAAATTGGACCACAAGCTTTATAAGGCATAAATTCAAGTAACATTAATGCTTCTTTATAGCTTTTCCCACGAATTTGATTTAAAACACGGCGTACTTTTCGAGGCGAAATACGAATATAACGTCCTACTGCTTTTGCTTGTATAATAGTTTTTTTAGTTTCAGTCATAAAATTTAGTAAACCTTAATTTAACGTCGTGCTGCTTTTTTATCACTTTTTACATGTGAACGAAATGTTCTAGTTGGAGCAAATTCACCTAATTTATGACCAACAATTTGCTCTGAAATAAAAATTGGAACATGTAATTTTCCATTATATACGGCTATAGTATGACCTACCATAGCAGGTAAAATTGTCGATGAGCGGGACCAGGTTTTAATTGTAGCTTTCTTACCTTTTTCATTCATTTCATTAACTTTTTCTAAAAGCTTATATGCAATAAAAGGACCCTTACGAATTGATCTTCCCATATCTTTCTATTTTCTTCTTCTTACAATAAAAATATCGCTCGCTTGATTTTTCTTACGCGTTTTAATACCTAATGCAGCCTTACCCCAAGGAGTAACTGGTCTTTTTCGACCAACAGGAGAACGGCCTTCACCACCACCATGGGGGTGATCACATGCATTCATTACTACACCACGAACAGTCGGTCGAATACCAAGCCAGCGATTTCGACCAGCTTTACCAATTGTTAAATTAACATGGTCAGAATTATCAAGAACACCAATTGTGGCAAAACATTCTTTACGAACTAAGCGAATTTCTTTAGAAGGTAAACGTAAAGTAACATATTTTCCTTCTTTAGCTAAAATTTTTGCACTTGTTCCAGCAGAACGAACAATTTGACCACCACGCTTTGGTGTAAGCTCTATATTATGAACATCTAACCCAACTGGAATATTTTCTAAAGCTAAACTATTACCAATTTGTATATCAGAATTCGGACCTGATGAAACGTAATCATTAATTTTTAAATTTTGAGGATATAAAATATATCTCTTTTCGCCATCTTCATAATTAATTAGAGCAATGCGAGCATTTCTATTAGGGTCGTACTCAATTGTAGTAACACGACCTAAGATATTATATTTATTTCGCTTAAAATCAATTAAACGATAAAGGCGTTTATGACCACCACCTCTATGTCTTACTGTTATACGACCTTGATTATTACGACCCTGAAGACGATGATTTGCAATAGTTAATGATTTTTCCGGTTTAGTTGCAGTAATTTCATTAAACAATGAAACTCCACGATTTCGTGTTCCCGGAGTTTTTGGTTTAAAAATACGGATAGCCATTTTATTTTTTTATTAAATTTTATATATCAGGAAATAAATTAATCTTATCACCATCTTTTAAGGTTATAATTGCTTTTTTATACTGTGATTTATAACCTGAATAACGACCTACAGTTTTCTTTTTATGAGGAATATTAAGTGTATTTACTTTTAAAACTGTCACATTGAAAAGATATTCAATTACTTTTTTTATTGTAAATTTATTAGCTTTTGGGTCAATAATAAAAGTATATTTATTTGATTCTAATAAACGTGTTGCTTTATCCGTGATTAAAGGATACTTAATGACGTTTAACATAGTTTGTAAAGTCTGATTCTTAGTCACAATAAGTCTCCTTAATTATTTGAAAAGACATTTCATCTAAAATAACTTGATTTGCTTTTGCTAATTCAGCAACATTTAATTGATTTGCGAGAATATACTCAAAATTTTTAAAATTTCTTACTGATAACTGTAAATTTTTATTTGGTTTTGAAGAAATAATTAAAACATGTTGATTATTATCATCAATTGATAATTGATCTTTTATAGCAGATGTTTTTATATCACTAAATTCTAGATTACTAAAAACTTTAAATTGTTTATGCTTATTATAAAAAAGAGTTCGAAGTGCAAGTTGCTTTTCTTTACGATTAATTTTTTTTGTAATTAGGCGAGGCTTTGGACCAAATGTAATACCGCCACCACGCCAAAGAGGAGAACGAATGGAACCAGCACGCGCACGGCCTGTTCCTTTTTGTTTCCAAGGTTTACGTCCACCACCACGAACCTCACTTTTAGTTTTTGTCGAACTTGTTAACTGAGAATGGTTTCGGTTTGCTGTTCTTAAGGCACGATGAACAACATAGGTTGCTTTATCCGCAACATTTAATGAAAATGAATTTTTTATCAGAGTTGAAGATTCAACTGAAGATCTATTTAATACTGTGTATTCGAATGTTTTAATAACCATTTCTGCGATAATATGTTAAATTTATAATTTTTTTCTTATACTCGTTTTGTTGGTTTAATACTTAAAAGATTTCCAGGTTTGCCAGGTACTGATCCTTGAACAATTAAAAGATTTTCTTTTACATCAATTTTAAAAATTTTTAAATTTGATACTGTCGTTTGCTCACCACCTAAGCGTCCTGCCATTCGTTTTCCAGGGAATACACGTGCGGGCGTAGAACTTTGACCAATTGAGCCTGGTTCACGATGATTTTTTGAACCATGTGTCATAGGACCACGTCTAAAATTATTTCTTTTTTGATTACCTGCGAAACCCTTACCAATAGAATCACCAGTAATATCAACATATTCACCTTCTTTAAAAGATTGAACATTAATTACTTGACCAAGTTTAAAATCATCAATATTAGAAACTTGATATTCTTTTAAATATTTTAAAGGTAAAATATTTGATTTTTCTAAATGACCTAGCTCAGGTTTTGATAATTTTTCTTTTGTTATTGATTGATACCCAATTTGAATTGAATTATAACCGTCTGTTTTAATTGATTTTATTTGTGTAACATAACACGGTCCGACTTTGATTACTGTAACAGGTATTGCATTCCCGTTATCAGCAAAAATTTGAGTCATTCCAATTTTATTTCCTAAAATATTTGACACGAAAGCTTCTCCCTT
>Ga0007760_10167058_pt1 | contig 11458 bp, 6 predicted proteins | sample LauGreFBDMM110SN_FD_61637 | JGI IMG/M metagenome (GOLD analysis project Ga0007760, IMG submission 61637) | Metatranscriptome of freshwater lake microbial communities from Lake Michigan, USA - Fa13.BD.MM110.SN (Metagenome Metatranscriptome) | ecosystem: Environmental > Aquatic > Freshwater > Lake... | reverse complement strand
AAAAAATGAAGAACAATTAAAACTAAAAAATGAAACAGATAAATTAGTAAATAAAGTCTATAGTTTATTAGATAAGGCTGTTAAAAAGAACGCACTTCATAAGAATACGGCAGCTCGAAAAAAAAGCAGATTGTTTAAATTATACAAACGTAATATTGTTTAGTTTTTATTTATGTTAGACAACATAAATAAAAAAACAATGTTTTTAATTAGTTCCTACTATCTACCTCATTAAATTTAAATTTTATTAAAAATGAATAAACTTTTCGTCAATAATATTGGGGATCTAACTGAAGCTCAACGTGCCAGTTTTTATCGTTTTCTATCATTAGGACTGAGTGAAGAATTAGAACATTTTACAAATCCATTTATAGCAAATATCAAAGGAGAAGGAAGAAAAAAGGTAAAACGTTTAATCTATCTATATCCCGATGAAATTAAATTAAAAGGGCCCAATTTTCCAATGAATGCTTGTTTAAAACAGAATTTAAGTTACAGTATTCAACTCTACATTAAAGCTGAATATTCAACAATTTTGAAAACAAGCTTAAAAACTGATTTTGAAAATGAACAAAATTCACCTAAAACAAAAAAAGAAAGTAATTCGATTCTATTGAATTCAAATAATTTAGACCGTCAAATAAAAAAAGTACGTATCAAGAAAGATCTTTTCTTTGGTGAGATTCCTTTAATGACCGAAGACGGAACATTTATTTTAAATGGATGTGAACGGGTTATTATTAGTCAAATTATTAGAAGCCCAGGAATTTATTTTCGAAAAGAATATGGTTTAACTCGTACAACAATTTATACGGCAACAATTATTTCTAATAAAGGTTTATGGACAAAAATTGTTTTAGATCAGAAAAAAACGAAATCTAAATCACTGAAACAAAGTATTGAAGAGAATGAAAATAACGAAAAAGTAAAGGATCGAATTTATTTATTTGGAAATGGAATGAAAGGGGAAAAAGAAAATTCAAAAAAAGAATCGGATATAGATAAAATCTATATTTATGATCTTTTACGATATTTTCGTTTAAATTTTCAAGAAATTTCGGATACCTTAAAGTACCCTTTACATTTAAAAAATTTCAAATATACAAAAACACAAGAAGAAGATGATTTCAAATCTCCCGATATTCTTGAAACAGCTGAACAAACAAAACAATTTATTTTTAATAGTCGTTCAAGTTCTTTTTCAATTGGTGAAATGGGTCGCTATAAAATCAATAAAAAATTAGGATTAAATTTACCTAAAGAACTAACTTATTTAACTGCTCATGATTTTATCAAAATTATTGATGGTTTAATTGAGCTAAAGTATTATAATCGTCCAAGTGATGATATTGATGATATTAAAAATAAACAAATTCGTTGTTTAGGAGATTTATTACAAAATCAAATTCGAGCAAGTTTTATTCGTTTGAAAAAAATAGTAAAAGAACAAACTGCTATTCCAAAATCGCAAAAATTAAGTTTTGATTTTGAAAGTTATTCAAATCCGGATGATTGGATTTTAGATCCACGACCAATTACAAATACGATCAAAGACTTTTTCAAAACGAGTCAATTATCTCAATTCATGGATCAAATTAATCCTTTAGCAGAATTAACCCACAAAAGACGTATTAGTGTATTTGGTCCAAATGGTTTAAAACGAGATCATATTAGTACGGCAATTAGGGATATTCATCCTAGTCAATATGGTCGTTTATGTCCGATTGAAACACCGGAGGGTCAAAATGCTGGTTTAATTACATCAATTTCCATGTATGGAAGAATTAATGCCTTTGGTTCAATTGAAACTCCTTACTTTTTAATGAAAGATGGAAATGTTTTTTCAGACAAAAGAATGATTTATTTAAATCCAGAACAAGAATCTGAAACAAAGGTTGCCTTTGCAGATGTATGTTTAAATAAAAATAAAAAAATTGAAGTAGATTATTTATCTGTTAAAGAAAATTATATTTTTTCAGTAAAAAAGTTAGAAGAAATTAATTTGCTTACTATTTCTCCTTTACAAATTATTTCTCTTGCCACAGCATTAATTCCCTTTATCGAACATGATGATGCAAATCGTGCGTTAATGGGTTCAAATATGCAACGTCAAGCAGTTCCGTTATTATACCCACAAAAAACGATTGTTGGAACAGGATTAGAATCAATTGCACCCTTAGATTCTAATTTAGTAATTAAAAATTATTCGGAAGGAAAAGTTCTTACATCTTCTTCACTTTGTATAAAAGTAAAAGATAATTCTAATCAAATAATTAGTTATTATTTAAAAAAATATTATCGTTCGAATCAAGAAACATGTATAAATCAAAAACCAATCGTCTGGCCTGGTGAAAAAGTTTTTTCTGGGCAAATTATTGCTGATGGACCGTCAACTAATGATGGTGAACTTTCTTTAGGTAGAAATTTAACTCTGGCTTATATGCCTTGGGAAGGTTATAACTATGAAGATGCAATTATTATTAATGAACGTGTTATTACTGATGATTGTTTAACTTCTATCCATATTGAAGAATATGAAACAAATATTACTTATTGTGCAACTGGAAAAGAAAAATTATCGAAGAAAATTCCTCAATTATCCAAACATGTTCGTCGTCATTTGTCTAAAAATGGGATTGTAAAAATAGGATCTTATGTCAAAGAATTTGATGTATTAATTGGTAAAATAACACCTTGTGAAGAAGAAACAAGTCCAGAATATAAATTACTACGTGCATTGTATGGATCGAAAAAAGAAGAACCAACTTATTGTGATACGTCTTTAAAGGTTTCACATGGAACCGAAGGAAGAGTAATTGATGTCAGAATTATTTCTACACCGATATTAAATAAAGAAGAAGCTATTTTAACTACAACTTCTGAATATATTAAAATTTTTATAGCTCAAATTCGTAAAGTTAAAATTGGAGATAAACTAGCTGGAAGACATGGAAATAAAGGTATTATCTCAAGAATTTTGCCACGTCAAGATATGCCATATTTACCTGATGGGACACCGATTGATATTTTATTTAATCCATTAGGAGTTCCGTCTCGTATGAATGTTGGACAAGTATTTGAATGTTTATTAGGATTGGCGGGTGAAAAATTGGGTAATAGATTTAAAGTATCACCATTTGATGAAATTTATGGAAGTGAAGCTTCAAGAATTTTAGTTAATCAAAAATTAAAAGAAGCTGCTATTAAACTTAATTCTCCTTGGTTATTTAATAAATATGCACCTGGAAAAATCTTATTAAGAGATGGACGTACTGGGGAATTTTTTGATAATCCAATTTTAGTTGGAAAAAGTTATATTCTTAAATTAATTCATCTCGTGGAAGATAAAATTCATGCACGTGCCACTGGACCTTATTCAATGATTACTGAACAACCATTAGCTGGTAAATCACAAAAAGGTGGACAAAGATTTGGAGAAATGGAAGTTTGGGCTCTTGAAGCCTATGGATGTTCTCATACGTTACAAGAAATTTTAACTATTAAATCTGATGATATAGATGGTCGTAATGATATGTATGAAGCATTATTAGTTCGTAAAAAAATGAAAAAACCAAATCCTTCTATTCCTGAATCTTTTCTTGCATTAATTCGTGAATTAAATGCTTTAGGATTAGAATTTTCTATTCGAAAATTTGAAGGTGGCTTCTATTCAACAACAGATTTTCAAGAAACGGAAAGAGATATTTTTAAAGATATTGAACATCGTTTAAAATTACGTGCTTTACTTGCACGTAAAAAAGTAGAACAATATTCCAAACCAATTACATTAAATGAAAAATTAAAAAATGTAGAAAATTCAAAAAAAGGAATTAAAAAAAAAAAGAAAATTCTTTTAAATGATAACAAAGAATTTTAAACTTATTTTTAATATTAATTAGGGAAAATATTGTTATGAAATCAAATTTAGAAATTTTTGAATTAGAAAAAATCTTAAAGCAATTAGATAACTTACATGCATCTTTTGATTATTTAAGAATCAGTGTTGCTTCCCCACAACGTATTAAAAGTTGGGCTCAACGTATTTTACCTAATGGTGAAGTGATAGGAGAAATATTAAAACCAGAAACAATTAATTTTCGTACACATCAACCAGAACTATATGGTTTATTTTGTGAAAAAATATTTGGACCTATTAAGAATTGGAAATGTCAATGTGGAAAATATAACGGATTTGTATTAGATAAAATTTGTGAAGAATGTGAAGTTGAAATCACGGAAGCCCGAGTTCGACGTTATCGAATGGGTTATATTGAATTGACCTCTCCAATTGTCCATCTTTGGTATTTTAAAGGTGTACCTTGTTATTTACTTGTTCTGTTAAGTTGTTTTGATGAGGAATTAAAAAATAAAGAATTAGAAGATGTTATTTATTTACGCACTTGTGATAATACGTATGGAATGCCCAGACGTGGGGGACGTATACCAAAATATAATACGCTTCTTGATTTTGCAGAAATAAAACCCAAAAGTAAGTTTTATAAATTATTAAAAAATCGAGAAGATAATGATTCTAATAATGGTGAAAAATTTCTTAGAAGTGATTACTATGCAACACGAGATTCAAATTATATAAGAAGTGGTGGAGAAATTATTAAAGCAGCCTTAGAAAGTATTGATTTAAAAAAACAAATTCAAAAAGATCGTTCTTTTATAAATCTTTCTAATATTTCAACTATTAATAATAAAAATATTCCGGATAGAAAATTATTACCAGATAAAAAAATTATTCGCCGAATTCGAATTTTAGAAAGTTTCTTATCTACGAAAACAGATCCAAGTTGGATGGTCTTAACTTCATTACCGATTTTACCACCTAACTTAAGACCTTTATTAGAATTAGATAATAACAAATTAGTTGCAGCTGATGTAAATGAAATTTATCGTTTAATTATTACTCGAAATCAACGATTATATGATTTTACAACAAATTATATTACTCCTGAATTAATTACAATTCATGCTAAAAAATTATTACAAGAAAGTATTGATTCATTAATTGATAATGCTCGTGTTCCAAAAGATCGAAAATTTTGTCTAAATAATAAACCTTTAAAAAGTTTAACTGAAATTTTAGAAGGGAAACAAGGTAGATTTCGTCAATCCTTATTAGGAAAGAGAGTAGATTATTCTGGTCGTTCTGTTATCATTGTTGGTCCACATTTACGTTTAAATCAATGTGGTTTACCTTACGAAATGGCAACAGAATTATTTCAACCACTTTTGATAAATCAATTATTAAAAACAAAAATTAAAGCACCTTCACATAATACAAAATTAGCACATACGATTATAAAAAAAAATAAACCATTTGTATGGAATTTATTAGTTCAATTAACACGTAAGCATTGTATTTTATTAAACCGTGCCCCTACGCTACATCGATTTGGAATTCAAGCTTTTGATCCAGTTATGATTTTAGGTCAAGCAATTCATTTGCATCCATTAGTTTGTACAGGTTTTAATGCTGATTTTGATGGTGACCAAATGGCAGTACATTTACCACTTTACGAATCAAGTCAATTTGAAGCACGTACAATGATGAGACCATCATATAACGTTATTTCACCATCAAATGGTGATGTTATTTTAAAACCAACTCAAGATATGGTTATTGGGTGTTATTATTTAACGATTATGATTAAAAATCATCAAAGTCAAATAAAAAAATGGTTCGGAAATGAGAATGAAGCTTTAATGGCTTTTTATCAAAAACAATTAAGTTTACATACTCCAATATTAGTACGTTACTCAATTTCTAATTTCCAAATTAATATTATTGATGACAAATTACAATTTGTTGATACAGTTACTTTTTTAAGTAATAATGAACGTGAAATCTTTGTTTATAAAATGTTTGAAATTGATATTCCTCTTCAAAAATATTATTTGATTACCAATATTGGTATTTTAATTGCTAGATATGTTAATGAAAACAAATATGAATTAACGGATTTATTTTTAGAAACAACGCCAGGAAGATTAATTTTTAGTCAAAATTTTAAAAATTCAGTTAAAAAACAAACTTATGTTACTTAATCGTACTGTTAATAAAAAAATCTTAGAAAGTATTGTTCATGAAACTTTTTCAAACTTTGGTACTATTACCTCATCTTCTCTTCTTGATTCTTTAAAACTTTTAGGTTTTTATTATGCAACAAATGCTGGTATTTCAATTAGTATTGAAGATTTAAAAACTCCAGATCTTAAAAAACATTTTATTAAAAATGCTAATGATGAAACCTATTTAGCAAGTGAACAATGGCAACAAGGATTAGTATCAGATACTGAACGTTTTCAAAGCATTATTGATAGTTGGAATATTGCAACTGAATCATTAAAAAATCGAATTATTGATTATTATCAAAAATTTGATCCAGCTAATAATCTTTATATTATGGCTTTTTCAGGAGCACGTGGAAATATGTCTCAAGTACGTCAATTAGTTGGTATGAGAGGTTTAATGTCTGATCAAGAAGGAAAAATTATTGATTTACCAATTAAAGCCAACTTTAGAGAAGGCTTAAGTTCAATTGATTATATTATTTCGTCTTATGGTGCAAGAAAAGGTATCGTAGATACTGCTTTAAAAACAGCAGATTCTGGTTATTTAACACGAAGATTAATTTATATTGCTCAAGATTTAGTAATTCGTGAAGTAGATTGTCAAACAAAAATTGGAGTTTTAATTTTATTAAATAAAAAAAGTAATATTACAAATTTAATCGGACGTAATTTAATTTCATATCGAATGGTAGAAACTCCTTATGAAAATTTTTTTGAATCAAATGAATTATTAACTACAAAACGATTAAAAGAATTAAAAGAATTTGAACCTTTATTATTAAATATTCGTTCTACTTTAACTTGTAATTCAAATGGTTCAATTTGCCAACAGTGTTATGGATGGGATTTAGCAACTGAAAAAACTATTGGATTAGGAGAAGCAGTTGGAATTATTGCAGCTCAATCAATTGGTGAACCTGGTACACAATTAACAATGCGAACATTTCATACAGGTGGAATTTTTACCAGTGAAACGTTAAAACAAATTGTTTCTCCTTTTTCAGGAAAAATTGAAATACCTAGTACTTTAGAATACATTCAGTATCGAACAAATCATGGAAAAATGGTTTTGAAATTAACTCAAGAAGCACACTTAACAATTCATAATTGGCAAGGCTTTTCGAAACAAATTTTTTTAGATATTGGATCATTTTTATATATTAGTAATTCAACTTTTTTAAAAAAAGGTGATTTAATTGCTGAATATTCAACTACTTCGTTTTTACCTGGAACACGCAGATTAAAACCAATATATACCTTTTTATCTGGTGAAATTAAATTTGAAAACGTTATTTTAAGACAAATTTCATTAAAAAATAAAAGTTCTGTTAAAGTAAATGAAGATGATGGTATTTTATGGATTGCTTCAGGGAAAATTTTTCCAATTCCTCTTGAAGCAAAATACATTTTTCCAAAATTTTTAAGAAAAACTAAACCGTTTGCCTTTTTAAAAGTTGTTAGTCCTGTGGCTGGAACTATTGAAATTTTAAAAAATTCATTAGTCATTAAAAATGAATTACAAAAAATAATTTTAAATTTTGAATCTTTAACAAAAAATATTACTAATTGTATAATTAAATTTTCGTTAAATGTCAAAAATTTTCAATATATTGATCCTCATACCATTTTAGGATTTATTGAAATTTATCCTAATTATGAAGGCGAAATTTATTCCGTTCGCAAAAAAAGTTTACGTTATTTAAATAGTTTATTTGTTATTACAGAAGAAGATGTTTGGAAAGTTTATTCAGATCAAGTAAATGATTTTAATTTTTTTGAGAAACCTAAAAACTTTATTCGTTCTGGACAAATGTTAAATACTACAACACAATTTAATCGTTCAGGTATTTTCTTAAAAAAAGATGGATTTAAAATGGTATTTCAAAATGCGAATCCCATATTTTTAAGTCGTGGAACAATTTTAAACTATAACCATGGTGATTTTGTTTTAGAAAAAAAGGTTTTAGGTAGTTTAGTAAATTATACTCAACAAACAGAAGATATTGTTCAAGGTTTACCAAAAATTGATGAATTAATTGAAGCTCGTCATCCTAAAACTAAAGCTTATTTAGCTGAACGTCCAGGCGTTTTTATAAAACCTAAAAATATTTTAAGAATAGATGAAACTAAAAGTATAAAAATTCCTTTGAATTATACATCTGTTAAAAATAATTGTCTTGTATGTCAAGGATTAAATATTTCAAAAGATTTATTAGACGAAAGTTTTGACAGTACAAACGAAATCAATAAAAATGCTTTAACTACTAAAAAAACAAAACGTAAAAAACAATTAATTAATGTTGTTCATAGTGTTTATTTAAAGGATAATATTGTAGTTTTTCAAAATCAATTATATAAATATGGAACTATTCCTCCAGATTTTGAGTTTGTTATTATTAGTAAAGAAAAACGACCAATTGTCTCAATGCTAAAGAATAATGACAAACCATTATTATTTGGTGGAAAATTACGTTATTCAAAATGGAAATTTATAAAAGAATTTAAAGAGATTAATACTACTCAACAAAACAATAATGATCTTAAAATTTATAAATATGATAATCAAAAATTATCGTTATTTAAAAACCTTGATAATAGTAAAATTTTAGGTATAGCTCAAAATACACGATCTGATCTTGTTATTAAATTAAACACCAAAGATCTATTGATTTATTTAGAGAGAATAAATCCAATTATGGATTACAATTTACCTTTAAGTTCACAAATTAATTTTGAACCGGGAAACTTTATTGATATTGGTGAACCTATTACAGAAGGTATGATTGATATTCATGAATTATTAGAAATTTTGTTTAAATATCATTCAGTATTAGATGGATTAATGAAAGGAACAATTCGTAGTTTACAAAAATTTCAATTAATTTTAGTAAATTCAATTCAAGCAATTTATCAATCTCAAGGTGTTAATATTTCAAGTAAACATATTGAAATTGTGGTACGTCAAATGACCGGGAAAGTAGTTATTACGGAAAGTGGAGATACACCTTTATTACCTGGTGAATTAATTAAATTATCATTAGTGAATGAAATCGATAAAGCTTTAAGAATTGATCGACCAAAAGAAGAAAAAATTAGTTGTCGTTTACCTTCGTATGAACCTATTATTCTTTCAGCGACGATCATTTCTTTATCAAAAGATGGATTTTTATCACCTGCAGGTTTCCAAGAAACAAAGAAAATTTTAACACGTTCAGCACTGGAAGGAACTTCCGATTGGCTACAGAACTTGAAAGAATGTATTATTATTGGTAGACTAATACCAGCAGGTTCCTCTTTTCTAAATTATAAAAATCATTTAGATAGTGTTTATCGTTATAAAAATTAACACATAATTACATTGTAAATATTTATTATTATTAATACACCTTATATTACTTTATTGATATGGACGAAAAATTAAAAAAAAAAGAAATAGCAAAAAAATATATTAAAGCTTCTGTTCATTATGGGCATGCCCCAAAAGAATGGAATCCAAAAATGGCTCCTTATATTTTATACGCAAAATATGGTTATCATATTTTTGATTTAGTAAAAACATCAAAACTTTTACGTTTAGCAGGAAATGTTTTACAAAAAAAAGCCGAGAAAGGTGGTAAATTTTTATTTGTTGGAACAAACAGAGTATCTTCCTCAATTATTGTTAAACAAGCAAAAGAATGTAATAGTTACTACATTAATTATCGTTGGTTAGGCGGAATGTTAACAAATTGGTCAACAGTTCAAAATCGAATTGAATGTTTAAAAACATTAGAAATTCAAGAAGCAAACGGTGAATTAGAAAAATTATCTAAAAAAGAATATAGTTCTAAACGTAAAGAATTAGATAAACTTCGTCGTTTATTTAATGGAATTAAAGAAATGACTGATTTACCTGATGCAGTTATTTTTACTAGTCAATTAAAAGATTCTTTAGCAATTAATGAATGTTTAAAACTAGGTATTCCTACAGTGTGTATCGTTGATACGAATTGTAATCCAGATTTAATTCCATATCCGATTCCAGCAAATGATGATTCTTCTTCATCTATTAACTTTATTTTGACATATTTAGCAAATAGAATTGTAACTGGATATAATAATTCATATAAAAAAATAGATTCTTAGAAGTTATAGTAAGAATCTCATTTTCAAGAAATTTGTTTATTCTTTCACTATCAAACTTTCCATTCAAAGTTTTACATAAAAGAATAATTCTGAGTTAAATAGTTTTAATTCAAAACTATTTTACAATAACAAAGAACAATTCATTCTTAAATCATGTTAAATTTACTGAAACCTTAAATTATGTATACTTTTCTTTTATCAAAAATAGAAGTTGGATCACACTTATATGTAAACTTTAGTGACAGTTTACATTTACATGGAGAAACAGTATTAGTTTCTTTATTAGTAGTAAGTGCTATGAGCTTGTTCTTAATCTTAGGAACAAGTAATTTACAACGTATTCCAGGTAATTTACAAAATTTTGTCGAAGTTATCTATGATCTTGTAAAAAGTATTGCAGTAACGCAAATGGGACCATCGTATTATTCACAATTTTTACCATTTGTTGCTACAATTTTCTTATTCGTATTAGGATCAAATTTAGCTGGTGCTTTAATTCCGTGGAAATTATTAGAAATTCCATCAGGAGAACTAGCCGCACCAACAAATGATATTAATACAACGGCATGTCTAGCAATTTTAACATCTTTAACATATTTTTCTGCTGGATTTAAAATTAAAGGAATTGGGTATTTTAAACGTTATATTAAACCTGCTCCTTTCTTTTTACCAATTAATATTGTTGAAGATTTTACGAAACCTCTTTCTTTAAACTTCCGTTTATTCGGTAACGTTGTAGCTGATGAATTAACAGTAACTGTTATTTGTTCATTAGTTCCTTTAATTATTCCTTTACCAATTATGATGTTAGGATTATTTGCCAGTTCTTTACAGGCTTTAATTTTTGCAACATTAGCTGCCGCATATATTGGTGAAGTAATTGAATAAAAATATTATTTTTGAAATTTGTTAATTCTTTGAAATCATTTTTTCAAATTAAATTGAATATATTATGGTAGACTCTATTGTTTCTGCTGCTTCTGTTATTGCTGCTGCTATTGCTGTTGGTTTCGCTGGTCTTGGTCCTGGTATTGGTCAAGGTAACGCGGCTGGTCAAGCTGTTGAAGGTATTGCGCGTCAACCAGAAGCTGAAGGTAAAATCAGAGGTACATTATTATTATCGTTAGCCTTCATGGAATCTTTAACAATTTACGGTTTAGTAGTAGCTTTATCTGTATTATTCGCAAACCCATTTGTAGGATCATAAAAATGAATCAGGTTAAGTTTAGAAATAAATTTAACCTTTTTT
>Ga0007760_10033417_pt1 | contig 11657 bp, 19 predicted proteins | sample LauGreFBDMM110SN_FD_61637 | JGI IMG/M metagenome (GOLD analysis project Ga0007760, IMG submission 61637) | Metatranscriptome of freshwater lake microbial communities from Lake Michigan, USA - Fa13.BD.MM110.SN (Metagenome Metatranscriptome) | ecosystem: Environmental > Aquatic > Freshwater >... | reverse complement strand
TTCAGTTCGATGCGGATGCCCGGGTGTGCGCCCAGGGCCTCATCATGATAGCCGCGAATATAGCCTTCGCGCTGCAAGACGTCGAGCACGCGGACACGCAGCGTCGAAGCTGGCGTCAGAACGCTATCCATCTTGGCACGCTGGCCGTTACGGATGCGGGTGAGCATATCACCCAAGGGATCGGTCAAAGACATTTTTCAGTAACCCCTTACCAGCTCGACTTGGTGACGCCGGGGATCAGGCCCTTATTGGCCAGATCACGCAGCTGAACACGGCAAAGCCGGAACTTGCGGTAGTAAGCGCGCGGACGACCCGTCAGCTCGCAGCGGTTGCGGACGCGGGTCGGATTTCCGTTGCGCGGAATTTCGGCCAGCTTCAGGCGCGCGATGAGGCGCTCCGTTTCGTCCTTGGATTCGTCGTTTGCGATCGCCTTCAGCCGGGCATAACGCCCTGCGTACTTCTTAACGAGCTTCTTGCGACGCTCGTTTTTGTTGATCGAACTCAGTTTCGCCATGACTTAAGTTCTCGTCCTTCCGTCAGAGCAGTTCCGCTTACGCGGCCTGCTGCTGCTCTTCTTCTTGAGGGAAAGGGAAACCGAACAGGCGAAGGAGCTCACGCGCTTCGTCGTCAGTTTTTGCGGTCGTCGTGACGATGATATCCATCCCACGCATCTTATCGATCTGATCGTAGCTGATTTCCGGGAAAACCAGCTGTTCCTTCAGGCCCATCGCATAGTTGCCACGGCCGTCAAACGACTTCGGGTTCAGGCCCCGGAAATCGCGGACGCGCGGGAGCGCGATGGTGATCAGGCGATCAAGAAATTCGTACATGCGTTCACGGCGCAAGGTGACCTTGCAACCAATCGGCATGCCTTCACGCAGCTTGAACTGCGCGATCGACTTCTTCGCCTTGGTGATCACTGGCTTCTGACCAGCAATCTGCTGCATTTCAGCAGCGGCGATTTCAACCTTCTTTTTGTCCTGCGTCGCTTCACCAACACCCATGTTGATGACGATCTTGTCGAGGCGCGGAACCTGCATCGAGTTGGTGTACCCGAACTTTTCCGTCATCGCCTTGATGATCGTTGCTTCGTAGATGCCCTGCATACGGGCCTTGTACTTGTCAGCCATTGATCACTTCCCCGGACTTCACGGCCACACGGACCTTCTTGCCGTCCTTGATTTCGAAGCGGACGCGCGTTGGCTTGCCCGACTTCGGATCTTCGATTGCGACCTTCGACACCGGCATCGGCGCTTCGCGACGCTCCAGACCACCCTGCGGGTTAGCCTGGGTCGGCTTCTTGTGGCGGGTGGCGATATTCACGCCGGCCACAATCACCTTGCCGTCCTTCGGGAACGACTTGGTCACTTCGCCGTGCTTGCCCTTGTCCTTACCGGACAGGACGACGATCTTGTCACCCTTTTTGATTTTCAGCGAAGCCATTACAGCACCTCCGGTGCGAGCGAGATGATCTTCATGAAGTTCTTCGCGCGCAGTTCACGGCAGACCGGGCCGAAAATACGGGTGCCGATCGGCTCTTCGTTCTTGTTGACGAGGACCGCCGCATTACCGTCGAAACGGATCGTCGAACCATCGGGACGATGAATGTCCTTGGCGGTACGAACGATGACTGCGCGGTGCACGTCACCCTTTTTCACTTTGCCGCGCGGCTGGGCTTCTTTGATCGACACAACGATCACATCACCCACGCCGGCGAAACGACGCTTGGAACCACCGAGCACCTTGATGCACTGAACGCGCTTGGCGCCCGAGTTATCGGCGACTTCCAGATTGGACTGCATCTGAATCATGGATCAGCCCTCCATTGGATCGACGATTGCCGCAGCACCGCCGACCTTTTCTACGACCGTCCAGGTCTTCAGCTTCGAAATAGGGGCACATTCTTCAATGCGCACCACTTCGCCCTCTTTGAAGGTGTTGCCTTCATCATGGGCGTGATACTTCTTCGAGCGACGAATGATCTTACCGTAGAGCGGGTGTTTCACCTTACGCTCTACCTTGACCACAACCGTCTTGTCGGTCTTGTCGGAAACGACCGTTCCGGTCAGCACGCGCTTTGGCATGTCACCTGGTCCTTACTTGGCTGCAGAGTCAGCGGAGCGCTGAGTCTGAAGCGTCTTGATGCGGGCGATATCCCGACGCACCTGTTGGATGCGCGCGGGCTTCTCGAGCTGGCTGGTGGCCGCCTGAAAGCGCAGATTGAACTGCTCACGCTTCAGGTTGACAAGCTCTTCGACCAACTGGTCGTCGGTCTTGACTTTAAGATCGGCAATCTTGGTCATTATTCAGCTCCCAAGTGCGAGAAGTCACCCAGGCGGGCAACGACCTTGACCTTGATCGGCAGCTTTTCAGCAGCGCGGCTGAAGGCGACGGCCGCGATTGGACCAGGAACACCATCAAGCTCAAACAGGATACGACCCGGCTTTACGCGTGCCGCCCAATATTCGGGAGCACCCTTACCGGAGCCCATGCGGACTTCGGCAGGCTTGGACGAGACCGGCACGTCTGGGAATACGCGGATCCACAAACGGCCCTGACGGCGGATGTGGCGCGTGATGGCACGACGTGCAGCTTCGATCTGACGTGCGGTAATCCGGTCCGGCTCCATGGCCTTCAGGCCATAAGACCCGAAGTTCAGATCCGTACCGCCCTTGGCGAGACCGTGGATACGGCCCTTGTGCGCCTTGCGGAATTTTGTGCGTTTCGGTTGCAGCATTGCTCTATCCTAAACTCAGCGGGCCGGACGGACGCCGGACGTCTGCGCGTCAAGCATCAGACGATCGGTTGCCATCGGATCATGGCCAAGGATTTCACCCTTGAAGATCCAAACTTTGATCCCGCAAACGCCATAAGCGGTGTGCGCTTCGGCTTCGGCGTAATCGACGTTCGCGCGAAGTGTGTGCAGCGGCACACGACCTTCACGATACCATTCGGTGCGGGCGATTTCAGCACCACCCAAACGACCAGCGCAGGTGATACGAATACCTTCAGCACCCAGACGGAGAGCCGACTGAACCGCGCGCTTCATGGCACGACGGAAAGCGATACGGCGTTCCAGCTGATCCGCGATCCCCTGAGCCACAAGCTTGGAGTCGATTTCCGGCTTGCGGATTTCAACGATGTTCAACGACACGTCGCTCGACGTCATCGAAGCCAGCGTCTTGCGCAGCTTTTCGATGTCCGCACCCTTCTTGCCGATGATCACGCCGGGGCGTGCAGCATAGATGGAGATACGGCAGGTCTTGGCCGGACGCTCAATGACCACCTTGGAGATCGCAGCCTGCGGCAGCGTCTTCATGATGAACTTGCGCAGCTTCAGGTCGTCCAGGAGGAGACGGCCATATTCGGCGCCCTCGGCGTACCAGCGGCTGTCCCAGGTCCGGTTGATCTGGAGGCGCAGGCCGATAGGATTGCTCTTCTGACCCATGGCTTATGCTTCCTCTTGCACTTCGCGGACAACCACGCGGAGGCGGCTGAACGGCTTGACGATGCGGGTCGAACGACCACGGGCGCGGGTTGCAAAGCGCTTCATGGCAATCGACTTGCCAACGCTTGCTTCGTGAACGACCAGTGCGTCGACATCGAGGTTGTGGTTGTTTTCCGCGTTGGCAATCGCCGAAGCGAGCACCTTGCGAACGTCAACAGCCATAGCCTTGGTCGAGAACTGAAGGATGTTCAGCGCTTCACCGGCCTTCTTGCCACGGATGAGACCAGCCACGAGGTTCAGCTTCTGGGCCGAACCGCGGATCATGGTACCCACCGCGAGCGCCTCGTTGTCACCAACGCGACGGGGAGATGCAGACTTCGACATCAGCGCTTACCCTTCTTGTCAGCGGCGTGGCCGGGGAAGGTGCGCGTGGGCGCAAATTCACCAAGCTTCATGCCGACCATTTCCTCGCTGACGAGGACGGGGATGAACTTGCGGCCGTTATAGACGTTGAACGTCAAGCCAACGAACTGAGGCAGAATTGTCGAACGACGCGACCAAGTCTTGATCGGGCCAGAACGCGTGCCGGCTTCAGCAGCGGTTTCTGCTTTCTTGAGCAGATGAAGGTCAACAAAGGGACCTTTCCAGACGGAACGGGCCATGACTTACCTCTTCTTCTTGGCGTGACGCGACCGGATGATCATCTTGTCCGTCGCCTTGTTGGAACGCGTGCGCGCGCCCTTGGTCGGCTTGCCCCATGGCGTCACTGGATGACGGCCACCTGAGGTCCGGCCTTCACCACCGCCGTGCGGATGGTCGACCGGGTTCTTTGCAACACCGCGGGTCAGCGGGCGGATGCCCTTCCAACGGTTGCGACCGGCCTTGGCGAGGTTCGTGTTGCCATTGTCCGGGTTGGACACAGCACCAACGGTGCCCATGCAATCCGAACGCAGATAACGCTGCTCACCTGAGTTCAGGCGAACGATAACCATGCCGCGGTCACGACCGACGACCTGCACATAAGTGCCTGCCGAACGGGCGATCTGGCCGCCCTTGCCGGGCTTCATTTCCACGTTGTGGACAATGGTACCAACCGGCATCTGGCCGAGTTCCATCGCGTTGCCCGGCTTCACGTCGGTCTTCTTGGCAGCGATGATCTTGTCACCGGGAGCCAAGCGCTGCGGCGCGAGGATGTAAGCAACTTCGCCATCTTCATAGTTGACGAGCGCGATGAACGCTGTGCGGTTGGGGTCATATTCCAGACGCTCAACCGTCGCTACCTGATCCCATTTACGACGCTTGAAGTCGATTATGCGATAGCTCTGCTTGTGACCGCCGGCGATACCGCGCGAGGTCACATGGCCCTTGTTGTTGCGACCGCCGGTCTTGTGCTTGCCTTCGGTCAAAGCCTTAACAGGCTTGCCCTTGTGCAGCGCAGAACGGTCAACCAAGATCAGGCCACGGCGGGCCGGGCTGGTCGGGTTATAATGCTTCAGTGCCATGGTTCTTAAATCCCCGTGGTCACGTCGATCGACTGGCCTTCAGCCAGCGTCACAATCGCTTTTTTGAAGTCGGAACGACGATAAGCCTCGCCCTTCCACTTCTTGGTCTTGCCCTTTTGGACGATGGTGTTGACGCCCGTCACCTTGACATCAAACAGCGCTTCAACGGCTGCTTTGATCTGCGGCTTGGTTGCGTCGCCGGCGACACGGAACACAACTGCGTTGTGCTCACTGGCCATCGTTGCCTTTTCGGTGATGTGGGGCGCGAGCACCACGTCATAGTGGCGGATATCCGCCTGCTTCTTAGCCATTGAACCGCGCCTCCAGCTTTTCAACGCCAGCGCGGGTCAGGACCAGCGTATCGTGGCGAAGGATGTCGTAAACATTGGCGCCCATGGCGGGCAACACGTCCACGCCGGGGATGTTGGCAGCAGCAAGGGCGAAGCTCGTTTCAACGGCTTCACCGTCAATCACGAGAGCGGTGCGACCGAAGCCCAGCTTGCTGAGCGTGCCGACCAATGCCTTCGTCTTGGCTTCCTTGAGCGCCAGATCTTCAAGAACGATCAGCGAGCCCGACTTAACCTTGGCGGAAAGCGCCATCTTCAGGCCGAGTGCACGGATCTTCTTGTTGAGCGAGGGGTTGAAGTCACGGACGCGAGGACCGTGAGCCTTACCACCACCGACAAAGATCGGAGCGCGGCGATCGCCGTGACGTGCCGTACCGCCGCCCTTCTGGCGACCAAACTTCTTGCCGGTGCGCGCCACTTCAGAGCGCTCACGGGCACCACGGGCTGTGCCGCGGGCCTTTTCGAGCTGCCAGGTGACAACGCGGTGCAGAATGTCTGCGCGCGGCTCGAGGCCGAACACGTCTTCTGCGAGGTCGATGTCGCCCTTTGCTTTGGCGTCGAGGGTCTGAACCTTGAGCTTCATGGCTTAGCCCTCCTGATTTTCGACGGCTTCAGGCGCATCAGCGACTTCAACCGGAGTTTCTGCGGGAGCTTCGACCTGACCGCCTGCGGAGCGAACCGAGGCAGGGTACGGAGCGTCGGAGGGGCGGGAAACCTTCACAGCGTCCGAGACGGTTAGCCACGTGCCCTTGGCACCTGGAACCGAACCACGAACGAACAGAAGACCACGATCCGCATCCGTAAGGACGATTTCGAGGTTCTGCTGTGTGCGCTGACGGTCACCCATGTGGCCGGCCATCTTCTTATTCTTGAAGACCTTACCCGGATCCTGACGCTGCCCGGTCGAACCGTGCGAACGGTGAGACACGGACACACCGTGGGTGGCACGCAGACCGCCGAAGCCCCAACGCTTCATAGCGCCTGCAAAACCCTTACCTTGGGTATGACCGGCAACATCGACGAGCTGGCCGGCGACGAAATGGTCTGCGGAGATTTCCGCACCAACGTCCACCAGCGCATCTTCAGCGACGCGGAATTCCACGAGACGAGCCTTGGGCTCGACTTCTGCCTTCGCAAAGTGACCGCGTTGCGGCTTTGCGACGTTTTTGGCCTTAGCCGCACCGGCACCCAATTGAACGGCGACGTAACCGTCACGATCAATGGTCCGCTGCGACACGACCTGGCAATTTTCAAGCGACAGAACGGTAACGGGCACGTGACGGCCATCTTCTTTGAAGATGCGCGTCATGCCGACCTTCTTCGCGATCACGCCAGTGCGCATGATCTACTTCTCCCTAACACAGAGGCCCACGGAGACCCATTCCCCGCGGGCATGTTCAACCCAAATATGAAAGTCACCCCGTCCGGGCTGGCTTTCCACGCCTTGCGGCGCGGAAAAGACGGGGGACGCAGCCACACCTCAATGGGTGTGCGGTATCCCGAATCTCTATGAGATCAGCGGCCTTAGGCCAGCTTGATCTCAACATCAACCCCAGCAGCCAAATCGAGTTTCATCAGCGCGTCAACTGTCTGGGGTGTCGGCTGCACGATATCGAGCAACCGCTTATAGGTGCGAACTTCGAACTGCTCGCGCGACTTCTTGTCGACGTGCGGTCCACGGTTCACCGTGAATTTCTCAATTCTCGTCGGCAGCGGAATGGGCCCACGGATCGAAGCGCCTGTACGCTTTGCCGTATCAGCGATGTCGCCAGTTGCCTGGTCGAGCACGCGATGGTCGAAAGCCTTAAGGCGAATGCGGATATTTTGTGTTTCCATTGTCCGTTTACCGATGAGAAAGAGCCAAAAACATTAAACAAGCAAACCGCCCGATCCTCACGAGGAGAATCGGGCGATGTTGATTGAGCTATATTACTTCGTGATCGAAGCGACAACCCCGGAACCGACGGTCCGGCCACCTTCACGGATGGAGAAGCGCAGACCCTGCTCCATTGCGATCGGTGCGATCAGCTTGATGCCAAGCTGAACGTTATCACCAGGCATGACCATTTCCGTGCCTTCGGGAAGAACAACTTCACCGGTGACGTCGGTCGTGCGGAAGTAGAACTGCGGACGATAGTTCGCAAAGAACGGTGTGTGACGACCGCCTTCTTCCTTCGACAGAACGTACACTTCCGAGGTGAACTCGGTGTGCGGCGTGATCGAGCCGGGCTTGCAGAGAACCTGGCCACGCTCAACTTCTTCACGGCCAACGCCGCGGATGAGAGCGCCGATGTTATCGCCAGCTTCACCCTGATCGAGCAGCTTGCGGAACATTTCAACGCCGGTGACGACGGTCTTCTTGGTGTCCTTGAGGCCGACGATTTCGACTTCTTCGCCAACCTTCACAACGCCGGTTTCGACGCGGCCGGTGACAACCGTACCACGACCCGAGATCGAGAACACGTCTTCGATAGGCATCAGGAACGGACGATCAAGCGGACGAGCCGGCTGCGGGATCCAGCTGTCAACAGCAGCCATCAGCTTGAGAACGGCGTCGCGGCCGATTTCAGGCTTGTCGCCGTTGAGTGCGCAGGTTGCGGAACCCTGGATGACGGGGATGTTGTCGCCGTCAAAGTCGTACTTCGAGAGAAGTTCGCGGATTTCCATTTCAACGAGCTCGAGGATTTCGGCGTCGTCAACAAGGTCAACCTTGTTCATGAACACGACGAGCTGCGGCACGCCAACCTGACGGGCAAGCAGGATGTGCTCACGGGTCTGGGGCATTGGGCCGTCTGTCGCCGAAACGACGAGAATGCCGCCGTCCATCTGCGCCGCACCGGTGATCATGTTCTTCACATAGTCAGCGTGGCCCGGGCAATCGACGTGTGCATAGTGACGTGCGTCGGTTTCATATTCGACGTGTGCGGTCGAAATCGTGATGCCGCGCTCGCGCTCTTCAGGAGCCTTGTCGATGTTGGCGAAGTCAACAGCGACACCGCCATTGGTTTCAGCCAGAATCTTCGAGATAGCAGCCGTCAGCGACGTCTTGCCGTGGTCAACGTGACCGATGGTGCCGATGTTGCAGTGCGGCTTGTTCCGCTCAAATTTAGCCTTAGCCATTGTTCTAAACCTCGTTCTTCGATTGGTTCACAGATTCGGATTGCGGGCGCTCGCCTGCCAAACAGGCGCGCGCCTTAATCCGTCTTTTACGATCAGGCAAGCTTTGCCTTCACCTCTTCCGCCACGTTCGCAGGAACTTCGTCATAATGCGAGAACTGCATCGTGTACTGCGCACGGCCTTGCGTGAAGGAGCGCAGCTGATTGACGTAGCCGAACATGTTCGCCAGCGGGACCATTGCCTCGACCGACTGCGCGTTGCCGCGTGTGTCGGTACCCTGGATCTGGCCACGGCGGGAATTCATGTCGCCGATCACGTCGCCTAGATAATCTTCCGGGGTGACGACTTCGACGCGCATGATCGGTTCGAGCAGCTTGATGCCGGACTTCTGAGCGACTTCACGCATCGCTGCACGTCCGGTGATTTCGAAAGCCAGCGCCGATGAGTCGACGTCATGATAGGCGCCGTCATAGAGCAGGATTTCAAAGTCGATGATCGGGAAGCCGATGAGCTGGCCGGATTCAGCCGTTTCACGGAAGCCCTTTTCAATCGCGGGGATATATTCCTTCGGAATGTTACCGCCCTTGATTTCATCCTTGAAGATGATGCCCGAACCACGTTCGCCCGGCGTGACCTTAACCTTCACGCGACCGAACTGACCGGTACCACCCGACTGCTTCTTGTGGGTGTAATCAACGTCCACGGGCTTGCCGAGATATTCGCGGTAAGCAACCTGTGGCGCGCCGACATTGGCCTCAACCTTGAATTCACGCTTCATGCGATCGACAAGGATTTCAAGGTGAAGTTCACCCATGCCCTTGATGATCGTCTGACCGGATTCATGGTCCGTCGAGACGCGGAACGAAGGATCTTCAGCCGCCAGACGGTTGAGCGCGAGGCCCATCTTTTCCTGGTCAGCCTTGGTCTTTGGTTCCACCGACAATTCGATAACCGGTTCCGGGAATTCCATGCGTTCCAGAATGATCGGCTTTGCCATGTCGCAAAGCGTGTCACCGGTTGTCGTTTCCTTCATGCCGGCAAGAGCCACGATGTCACCTGCATAGGCGATATCAATGTCTTCACGCTCGTTCGCATGCATCAAAAGCATACGACCGACCTTTTCCTTCTTGTCCTTCACCGAGTTCAGGTACGTGCCCTTGGCGAGCGTGCCTGAATAGATGCGGCAGAAAGTGAGCGAACCGACAAACGGGTCGTTCATGATCTTGAACGCGAGCGCGCTGAACGGCGCATCGTCGGCGGTCGGACGGCTGTCTGGCTCGTCATTGGCCGGGTTGATGCCCTGCACATCTTCAATGTCGAGCGGCGACGGGAGATAATCCACGACGGCGTCGAGAAGCGGCTGAACACCCTTGTTCTTAAAGGCCGAACCACAGCAGACCGGAACGAATGCCTGTGCCAGCGTGCCCTTACGGATCAGCGCCTTCAGCGTCGGAACGTCGGGCATGTTGCCGTCGAGATACGCTTCCATCGCCGTGTCGTCCTGCTCAACAGCAAGTTCGATCAGCTTTTCGCGGTATTCTGCAGCCTTATCGACCATGTCTGCCGGAATCTCTTCGTAGAAGAATTCAGCGCCCAGCGCTTCGTTCTTCCAGATGATCGCACGGTTTTCGACCAGATCGACGAGGCCCTTAAGCGTGCTTTCGATGCCGATCGGCAGATACAGGATCGCAGGTGTCGCGCCCAGACGCTCGATGATTGAATCCACGCAGAACTCAAAGCTCGCGCCGGTGCGGTCCAGCTTGTTGATGAAGCACATCCGCGGGACTTTGTACTTGTCCGCCTGGCGCCACACTGTTTCGGACTGCGGCTCAACGCCGGCAACGCCGTCAAAACAGGCAACAGCACCATCGAGCACGCGCAGCGAACGCTCAACTTCAATCGTGAAGTCAACGTGGCCCGGCGTATCAATGATGTTGATCCGGTGATCTTTCCATTCGCAGGTCGTGGCAGCCGACGTAATCGTGATGCCGCGTTCCTGTTCCTGTTCCATCCAGTCCATGGTGGCCGTGCCTTCATGGACTTCACCGATCTTGTAAGATTTGCCGGTGTAGTAAAGAATACGCTCGGTCGTCGTGGTCTTGCCAGCGTCGATGTGCGCCATGATACCGATGTTGCGGTACCGCTCGAGTGGATGGCTGCGTGCCATGGTGGAATACTCCGAAGGGGTGGAGCGCCCGCTAAGGCGCTCCAATTGTTACAGCGCGATTACCAGCGGTAGTGCGAGAAGGCGCGGTTGGCTTCTGCCATGCGATGCGTGTCTTCACGCTTCTTCACGGCATTGCCACGGTTGTTTGCGGCATCCATCAGCTCACCCGACAGACGGGCAGCCATGGTGTTCTCCGAACGCGAACGCGCAGCATTAATGAGCCAGCGGATCGCAAGAGCCTGTGCACGTTCGGTACGAACTTCGACAGGAACCTGGTACGTAGCACCACCAACGCGACGCGAACGGACTTCGATGCCCGGCTTCACATTGTTCAGCGCATCATGGAACACGCCGAGCGGTTCCTTCTTCGCCTTGACTTCGATGGCTTCGAAAGCGCCATAGACGATTCCTTCGGCAACCGATTTCTTACCGTCAAGCATGACGGAGTTCATGAATTTCGAAAGCACCACATCACCAAATTTGGGATCGGGCAGAATTTCCCGCTTCTCGGGACGACGACGACGAGCCATGTCAGCTTATCCTTCTATCTGAAGATTACTTAGGACGCTTAGCGCCGTACTTGGAACGGCTTTGCTTGCGGTCCTTCACACCCTGCGTGTCGAGCACGCCGCGGAGAACGTGGTAGCGCACGCCGGGAAGATCGCGAACACGACCGCCACGGATAAGAACAACCGAGTGCTCCTGAAGGTTGTGACCTTCACCGGGGATGTAACTGATGACTTCACGACCGTTCGTGAGACGAATCTTGGCCACCTTGCGGAGCGCCGAGTTCGGCTTTTTCGGGGTCGTCGTGTAGACGCGGGTGCAAACACCACGCTTCTGCGGGTTCTGTTCCATTGCAGGAACTTTGGATTTCGCCTTCTGAGGCGCCCGGCCCTTGCGGACCAGCTGATTGATCGTTGGCATGAAGCCCTTCACCTTTACGAAGTTACTCTGATGCACGGCAAAGTCGTTTTCCTCATGGACGGATCCAAAAGGAAAACACGAATCGCCCCCAAGGCAAATGCCCGGGGACAAGTCCCGCACAAACAGTGTTCAAGCGCTATGTAATGCC
>Ga0007760_10161326_pt1 | contig 11752 bp, 10 predicted proteins | sample LauGreFBDMM110SN_FD_61637 | JGI IMG/M metagenome (GOLD analysis project Ga0007760, IMG submission 61637) | Metatranscriptome of freshwater lake microbial communities from Lake Michigan, USA - Fa13.BD.MM110.SN (Metagenome Metatranscriptome) | ecosystem: Environmental > Aquatic > Freshwater >... | reverse complement strand
TGGTTTAAACCAGGTGTTTACAATGTCGAAGAATTTAACCCTGATCCATTTATGGAATTATTGAATATTCATGGCCTGCCGTGGCATGAAGAAGTAAATGGTGAATTACCACATACCTATTAATATGCATATTCAATATCCTCAAATTGCTTCACCAGCTTACGTCTTAGAAGAAAAATTATTATTAAATAATTTAAGCTTACTAGAAAAGGTTCAAAAAGAAGCTGGAGTAGAAATTATATGCGCGCTTAAAGGTTTTTCATTTTACCATGTTTTTGGTATAATCAAAAAATATTTATCAGGAGCAACTGCTAGTTCATTAAATGAAGCTAGGTTAGCATATGAAGAGATGGGGGAGAAATGCCATGCGTATACTCCAGCATATCTTGGTTCAGAATTTAATGAGTTCTTGAATTATGCGAGTCATATGACTTTTAATTCGTTGAACCAAGTTAATCAATATGTAGATCAGGCTGTTAAGAATGGGATTTCTTGTGGAATCCGAATTAATCCCGAATATGCCGAGGTGGAAACAGATATGTACAATCCTTGTATTGCTGGATCCAGATTAGGTATTAGGAGGTCAGATCTAGGAAATACATTGCCAGTGGGCATTGAAGGTTTACATTCTCATACACTTTGTGAAAATGATTCATTTGTTTTAGAAAGGACATTAAAGGTGATTGAAGAAAAATTTGGAGATTTGTTGCCGCAAATTAAGTGGTTAAATTTAGGTGGTGGTCATTTAATTACCAAAGAGGGGTATGATGTAGACCATTTGATTCATATGTTGCAATCATTTAAATCTAGATATCCACATCTGACGATTATTTTGGAGCCTGGTTCTGCCGTGGGTTGGCAAACAGGTTTTTTGAAATCTACGATTCTTGATATCGTTCATTCTGCAGGAATTGACGTAGCTATTTTAGATGTTTCATTCGCAGCGCACATGCCAGATACGCTTGAGATGCCATATAAGCCTACGATTAGACATGCTTCTATGGAACCTATTGCCGGAAAACCTAGCTATAGGTTCGGTGGAATGACATGTTTGGCGGGAGATTTTTATGGCGACTATTCATTTGATGCGTCGCTGAAAATAGGGGATGAAATTATATTTGAAGATATGATTCATTACACCATGGTAAAAACAACGACATTTAATGGAGTGAATCTTCCGGACATTGGTATGATCGACGTACATGGACAATATAAACGATTAAAGCATTTCGGATTCGATTCCTTTAAAGCTCGCTTATAAAAATAGGACTCAAATTGAGTCCTATTGGGTGGAGAAGATCGGGCTCGAACCGACGACCTCTTGCATGCCATGCAAGCGCTCTAGCCAACTGAGCTACATCCCCGCGCTGTAAAATTGCCACTTATCTTTTTGATTTCCTATCTTCATTAGAAATTTACGCGTACCCCAATGCCGCCTTGTAAGTGCCAGAAAAATGGATTGGGTAATAATTCATTATAGAAGCCAATTTCACTAAAAAAGGATAGGCTAGGAGCATCTATAGGAAAATATTCTAAGCCGCCAATGGCTGCAGCACCTATTCCTTGGTTTCGAGTAGATTTAGTGGAGTTCTTTTCGTATAAATCTCGTGAATTTATTTGTGGGCCAAAACCATAGTAGGTATGCAAATCTGCATTGACTAATGTTGGAAAATGCCACAAATAAAGCATATTGATGGAATAACCAATGTTGCGGAATTCCCCATCCTTATAATTGCGATCTGTTCCCCATAAACCACCATAGGTCCCAATATTGACTTCTATCGCATTTATTCCATTGGCAGAATATTTTCTTGCCATAAATCCACCAGGTTCACCAACTCTAAACCCCGCAGCCCAATCCTGTAATTGTCCATAATTTTTATGGCTCAAAATCAATAAAAAAAGAAATAACAATACCTTTTTACACATTGTTTTTAGTATAAAAAATATTTATTTGTTGTATTAATTCTTTGTTTTCGCTTTCTAATCCAATCGTGATTCTTATCGAATCATTGCACAATTCAACATTTGATCTATTTCTAGCAATTATTTTTTTCGAAATTAAATAATCAAATAATTCTTGAGCACGAATAAATTTAACTAAAATAAAATTAGCATCAGAATGAAATATCGTTGATACGCCATTAATATGTTTTAAATCAGCTATTAATTGCTGTTTATTGACTTTTAATTGCTTAACTGACTCTGTTACAAAATGACTATCACTTAGAGCTTTTTGCACTAACCTTTGTGTAGCTCCACCAATGTTGTATGGTGGCTTTATTTTATTGAAAAGCTTAATGATGGTCGGATTTGCAAAAGCCATTCCCAGACGCAATGAAGCTAATCCATAAGCTTTAGATAATGTTTGCAATACAATAAGTTGAGGGAATTTATTCAACTCTTGTATGAAACTAGGCTCCTCAGAAAAATCAATATATGCTTCATCTATCACGATGAACCCGGTTTTAAATGAATCAAGAATTTTATAAATATCTTGTCTATTCATTAAATTTCCCGTTGGATTATTGGGTGAGCATATAAATATCAATCGAGTGCTTGAATTTATGGCTTTTAAAATTGAATCAATATTTAATTGGTATTCTGGGGTTAAATTGACCTTTGTTAAAGGCACATTATTAATAGATGCGCTTACTTCATACATTCCATACGTTGGTGGACATATGATAATGGAACTTGAATCTGACGTGCAGGTCATTCTAATCAATAAATCAATGGCTTCATCAGAACCATTCCCTATAAATATTTCACCCTCGGAACATTTTTTAATCTGAGCTAATTGACCCTTTATTTGCCATTGAAGTGGATCTGGATACCGATTATAATTCTCTTCTAAACCAGACCCAATTGGATTTTCATTGGCGTCTAAAAATATGCCATCGCTACCTTTAAATTCATCCCTGGCAGATGAATAAGGCTTTAAATTCCAAATATGTGGTAGTATGTATTTTTTATAATCCATTTTCTAACCGGACTTTTACTGCATTTGCATGAGCTTGTAAAGATTCCGCCTCCGCCATAGGTATGATACTTTTACTCAAAATTTCCAATCCACTTTTACTGATCGACTGTAATGTAATTTTTTTACAAAAGCTATCCAAATTTACTCCAGAATATGCTCTTGCATGACCATTTGTTGGTAATGTATGATTTGTTCCCGATGAATAATCACCCGCGGACTCTGGTGTATAGTGCCCTAAAAATATGGATCCAGCATTGATTATTTTATCGGTAATTTTCTCAGGGTCATCACAAGCTAATATTAAATGTTCAGCCGCATATTCATTTAGTAAATCAATGGCATCTTCTTGATTTTCCACTAAAATGAATTTTGAATTTAAAATAGCCTCCTTTGCTAATTCCTTTCTAGGTAAATTAATTAGTTGGGCTTCTAATTCAAGTATAGTTTCTTGTATTAAGGTTTCTGAGGTGGACACAAGAAATACTTGGGAGTCAATTCCATGTTCAGCCTGGGATAATAAATCAGATGCCACAAAACGAGCATTTGCCGTTTCATCTGCATAAATGGCTACTTCTGAAGGACCAGCTGGCATGTCTATGGCCACGCCCATTGAATTAGCATGCATTTTTGCCGCAGTAACATATTGATTTCCTGGACCAAATATCTTATATACTTTAGGAACAGTGGGTGTTCCTAAAGACAATGCTGCTATGGCTTGTGCTCCGCCTATTTTACACATCTTTGTTATTCCACACAATTTTGCTGTATAAAATATCGCAGGGTGTATGCCAGGAGTACATAAAACAATTTCGGAACAACCTGCTATTTTGGCCGGTATGGCAAGCATTAAAATCGTCGAAAATAGGGGTGCTGTTCCTCCAGGGATATAAATGCCTACTTTCTCAATGGGACTTGACTTTTGCCAACAAACGACCCCCGGACTTGTTTCTACTCTTTGCTCTACAAGTTTTTGAGCCTCGTGGAATTTGTAGATATTATCAAATGCGATCTTTATAGCTATTTTTAAATCATCATCCGTCGCTTCCGAATAAGCATCTATTTCCTTTTCTGTATAAAGAATTGAATCTATTTGTCTTTTCTCGAATTCATAGGTTAGACTAACCAAAGCTTCATCTTTTTCAGATTTTACTTTACTAAAAATAGATTCTATTAAACTTCCTATCAAAGACGACTCAATTTGAGGTCTTTCACACAATTCTGAATAATCTGACCGAGAAGGAAACTTAATTAATGGAATCATTACAAAATCATTTTTTCGATAGGTAAAACCAAAATACCTTCAGCACCTGCGGACCTTAGTGACTCAATAATTTCCCAAAAATCATTTTCCGAAATTACTGAATGAAGGGAAAACCATCCTTTTTCCGCTAATGGCACAACAGACGGAGACCGCATTCCAGGCAATAAAGCTATTATTTGGGCTATATTTTCTTCTTTGGCATTTAAAACGACATATTTAGCATTTTGTCCTTTTTGAACCGCATCGATCCTAAATATTATTTTATCTAATAATTCTTTTTTAGTCTTATTTAAATGCTTGTTTGAAATTAGAACTGCTTGGCTTTGAAATACTTCTGCCACTTCCTTAAGTCCATTACTTAACAATGTTCCTCCTGTTGACACAATATCACAAATACCTTCAGCTAAGCCAATGCTCGGCGCAATTTCAACTGAACCTGAAATCTCATGAGTTTCAGCTTTTACCCCATTTGCTTTTAAAAATGAATCGGTTAGGTTAGGGTAGGAGGTGGCAATACTTTTGCCATTGAAATAGGATAAATCCGTATAAACCTCATTCCTTGGAATGGCTAAGGATAAACGACACTTTGAAAAGCCTAATTCTTTGACTATGTCAACCTTTCTTTTTTGCTCCATCAAGACATTTAAGCCAATGACTCCTAAATCAGCGACACCATCTTCTACATATCCAGGAATATCATCGTCTCTCAGAAACAAGAACTCTATGGGAAAATTACTTGACACAGATCTTAATTTAGATCCTTGGGCTTCAAATTTAATCCCACATTCTTTAAATAATTTTAATGAGTCTTCGCTTAATCGACCTGATTTTTGAATTGCTATTCTAATATTTTCTGTGCTCATAATCATGCTAGTTTTAAATAGACAAGCCCCGATTTTTTCGAGGCTTGCCAATTAATCAGGTGTTATAAAAACATTTTTATTGGGTCCTCTAAATATTGTTTCAGGGTTTGCAGAAACGCGGCTCCTGTAGCCCCGTCAACTACTCGATGATCACATGTTAATGTTAATTTCATGATATTTGTCGCATAAAATTGACCGTTTTTCACTGCTACTGTTTCCTTTATTCCGCCAACGGCCAAAATACACGATTCAGGTGAATTGATAATGGATGTGAATTGATCTATCCCAAACATACCCAAATTACTTACTGTAAATGTATTTCCTTCCCAATCTTTAGGTTGCAGTTGCTTAGATTTTGCTTTTCCACCTAAATCTTTTGCTTCCGCTGATATTTCAGCGATGGATTTTTCATTTGCAAAACGAATCACAGGTACAAGTAATCCATCTTCAACCGCCACAGCCATACCGATATGTACATGTTTGTTGACCCTAATTCGATCTTCCATCCAATAAGAATTTACTTTTGGATGTTTAACTAATGCAAGTGAAGATGCTTTAATGACAAAATCATTAAATGAAATTTTAACTGGAAAAACTTCATTCATGCTAACTCTTGCTTCAATGGCCTTATCCATGTTGATTTCCATGGTAAGGTAGAATTCTGGAGCACTGAATTTTGATTCCGAAAGTCTTCTTGCAATTGTTTTTCGCATTTGACTATTTGGAATATCCTCAAAACTTTCAGTTCCTCCCGTAAAGTGACTCGACTTTGTTCCTCCTTGATTCGGATTATAATTGTCTACATCGGACTTTATAATTCTTCCGCCTTCTCCTGTTCCTTGAATCCACGATAAATTATACCCTTTTTCTTTCGCTAATGCTCGTGCTAATGGAGATGATTTTACCTCTACATTAGAAGCAGTTTGTTGGGTTGATTGAACTGTTTCAACCGCTTTAACTTCTTCAACCGCCTTGATAGGTGCCGGCGCACTAGCTTGTACGACTACGGGTGCGTCAAATTTGACCGCATTTTCCGCCTCTAATATTTTCTTGAAATCAGCTCCGGGTTCACCGACAATTGCGATTATGCCATCAACCACGATACCTTTTCCTTCTTGAGCGCCAATATATAATATGGTTCCGTCCTCGTAATTTTCTAATTCCATCGTGGCTTTATCAGTCTCCACTTCGGCAATAATATCACCACTTTTGACTTTATCCCCTTCTTTTTTCAACCATTTAGCTATGACACCCTCTAACATAGTATCACTCATTTTAGGCATTCTGACTGCCTTAGCTTTGATATTACTTAAATCAATGGTAGGTTGACTTGTTGCAACTTCGATCGCCTTTTCAACGACTTCGTTTACGACAACTGTTTTTTGTTCTGTTAATAAACTTGCAAAATCTTCTCCCTTTGTTCCCACAATAGCTATAATGCCATCTACAGGAGCTGCTTCCCCTGCTTTTATACCAATGTAAAGTAATGTTCCATCCTCATAATTTTCAAGTTCCATCGTTGCCTTATCGGTTTCAACTTCAGCTATGATGTCACCCGACTTAATTGTATCTCCCTCTTTTTTCAACCATTTAGCAATGACACCCTCTAACATCGTGTCACTCATCTTGGGCATTCTTATAACTTGAGCCATCTTATTTATTTTGAATCTTAAAATTACGCTTTAAACGCTTCTTTTAAAATTATTTACAAAAAAATTATTTGTCTTAATCTAATTTCAAGACTGCCATGAAGGCTTCTTGTGGAATTTCTACATTTCCTACCTGCCTCATTCTCTTTTTACCTTTCTTTTGTTTCTCTAGTAATTTACGTTTTCTGGAAATATCACCACCATAACATTTGGCTAATACATCTTTTCTTAAGGCCTTAACAGTTTCTCTGGCAATTATCTTTTGTCCTATCGCCGCTTGAATGGCTATTTCAAATTGTTGGCGTGGCAATAACTCCCTTAATTTCTCACACAATCTTTTGCCCCAATCATACGCTTTATCTCGATGAACAATGGCAGATAAAGCATCTACTTTCTCCCCATTCAACATAATATCCAATTTAACCATTTCGCCAGGTTCGTACCCTTTGTATTCATAGTCTAAAGATGCATAACCTCTTGAAATTGTTTTTAACCGATCAAAGAAATCAAAAACAACCTCAGATAATGGCATGTCGAAGGTTAATTCTACTCGGTCAGTCGTTAAATAAATTTGATTTTTTAATATACCACGTTTATCCATACACAAACTCATGATGACTCCTGTATATTCAGATTTAGTAATAATTTGTGCTTTAATATAAGGCTCCTCTATGATATTGATCAAATTAGGCTCCGGCAATTCGCTTGGCGCAGAAACCCATTCTGTTTCACCTGCTGTTGTAAGGACCTTAAATTTCACCGAAGGAACCGTTGTGATAACGGTCATGTCAAACTCCCTCTCCAGCCTTTCCTGTACAATTTCCATGTGCAGCATCCCTAGAAATCCGCATCTAAAACCAAAACCTAATGCCATGGAAGTTTCTGGTTCCCATACTAAGGACGCATCATTTAACTGGAGCTTTTCCATGGCATCCCTTAAATCCTCAAATTCTGATGTTTCTACTGGATAGATTCCGGCAAACACCATGGGTTTTACTTCTTCAAAACCTTGGATTGCTACTTTACATGGATTTGATACTTGGGTAATGGTATCGCCTACTTTTACCTCCTTTGCTTCTTTAATACCTGAAATTAGGTATCCAACATCTCCTGTCTTAATGATTGACTTAGGTTCTTGCTCTAAACCTAAGGTGCCTATTTCATCGGCAAAATATTCTTTTCCTGTATTTAGGAATTTAACCCGATCTCCTTTTCTAATTTCCCCATTATAGACTCTAAATATGACTTCAATCCCTCTATAAGAATTAAAAGTTGAATCAAAAATAAGTGCTTGCAATGGCGCTTCCGGATTACCCTTTGGCGAAGGAATTCTAGCAATGACAGCATCTAAAATATCTTGGATTCCGATTCCTTCCTTTCCAGAGGCGTGAATAATGTCTTCTTTTTTGCAACCTATTAAATCAATGATTTGATCCGATACATCATCTGGCATCGCTCCAGGAAGATCAATTTTGTTCAATACGGGTATAATTTCTAAATCGTGATTAATGGCTAAGTACAAATTTGAAATGGTCTGTGCTTCAATCCCCTGTGAAGCATCCACAATTAACAAAGCACCTTCACATGCCGCGATAGATCGTGAAACTTCATACGAGAAATCTACGTGACCCGGCGTGTCAATCAAATTTAGCGTGTATATTTCTCCGTCTTTGGGATATTGCATTTGAATCGCATGAGACTTGATCGTAATACCTCTTTCTCTCTCTAAATCCATGTCATCTAATAATTGATGCATCATATCCCGCTTTTGAACCGTGTTAGTGAATTCAATTAATCGGTCTGCCAGAGTACTTTTACCATGATCAATGTGCGCAATAATGCAAAAATTTCGAAGGTTCTTCATTAATATTAATTAATATATTTTTTATTAAAAGTCATCATTGAAAACGGATTATGAATCATTCTATGAATTCATTAAAGTTTCAATTTCTTCCCAATCAATTGGGATATTATTCATCAAATTTACGGCTCCTTTATCAGTGATCAATAAATTATTTTCTAATCTAATTCCTAGCCCTTCCTCTCGAATATATATTCCGGGTTCACAGGTTAAAACCATGCCAGCAGCAAATGGTTTATATTTATCCCAAACATCATGTACATCTATACCCAAATGATGCGCAACACCATGCATGAAGTATTTTTTAAATAGTGGTTGGTTTTTATCCTGATTTTCTACATCCTTACGCGTAAATAAACCTAAATCGATCAGTTTACTTTCCATGTATTTTTCAACCTCCTTTTGATAATCAACCCAATAGGTACCCGAAGTCATTAGTTGGGAAGCAAAATTCAAAACATCATGAACTGCTTGATATACTTGTTTTTGTCTCTTGGTGAATCGACCATTGACCGGGATTGTTCTAGTCATGTCAGCGTTATAATTCGCATAACAAGCTCCAACATCTAGTAACAACATATCTCCATCCTGACAAACTATATTGTTTTCAATATAATGTAAAATACATGCATTAGCTCCCGAAGCTATAATAGGAGTGTAGGCAAAGCCATTACTTCGATTCTTAATAAATTCATGTATGAATTCAGCCTCAATTTCATATTCAAATACACCGGGTTTGATAAACTTTAAAATCCTTCTAAAGGCTTTTTCGGTAATATCGATCGCTTTTTGTAAGGCCTCTATTTCAATCGACTCCTTTTCCATTCGGATGGTATTCAACAATGGCGCGAGTCTGCCAATTTTATGCAAAGGATATTTTTCCTTGATTTCTAAGTTTAATCGATCATTTTGGGTTTCGACGCTTGAACTATTGCGAATATGTTCGTTATCAATTAAAAAGATTTGTTCTGAACTATAAACGATGGCTTTAAGTATTTGCTCAAAATTACTTGTCCATTGAATATTTTTAATTCCTGAAATTTCAAATGCTTCTTGCTTGGTAAATTTATGACCCTCCCAAATTTCAATTAATTCAGAGGTCTCTTTAACAAAAGCCATTTCTTTGTATTGATCTTCAGGTGCATCTGGATAAAGTACTATAAACGTTTCTTCTTGGTCTAATCCAGATAAATAATACAAGTCAGAATTTTGCTTAAATCCCATTGTGCCATCGGCATTCGTTGGCATAATATCATTTGAACTAATGATGACTAAAGATTTAGGGGGCAGTAATTCAATTAATTTAGCCCTATTTTTTATAAATAATGTTGACGATAGTTTTTCGTAGCGCATATTATTTTTTACATAAATATATAATTTCTTCTAATGGCAAAGCCATTTTTTTTGCTTCAGGTAGGCCAATTTTTTCAACTATATTAATTTCTTCCACATTAAATCCGGAATTTCTCAATTGCATTCCATAATCTCTTCCATAAATACGTAGATGATCATCTTGCAAAAAATGCTTTTCACGTTCTTTGGGATCTGTGATGCTAGCATCTTCGTAGGTGGTTTCTAGATCATACCTTTGTGGGCTTTGGCAAAGAGCAAAACCGTCACTTTTCAGCACGCGTCTTATTTCATTCATGCATTGGAAATCATCTTTAACATGTTCTAGCACATGATTACAAAATACCACATCAAATGTATTATCCTCAAAGGGTATATGATGAAGATCCATTTTGACTTTAGCTAATGGGGATTCAATATCAGCCGTAATGTAATTCTCACCTAAATATTTTTCAAATCGATCTATAAAACAATATTCAGGAGCTATATGTAATAAATGGGGTTTATTGGTGTAAAATGTAGTATCCTTTTTCAGAAATAAATGCATTAATCGGTGCCTTTCTAAACTTAAACACGATGGGCATAAAGCATTTTCACGAGGGAACATTCTTCCATAAGGCAAAAATTTGCTGAATGATTTATCACAAATTGGGCAATGAACTTGGTCGCCTCGTAAAACCAAACTATAAAGTTTGATTAATTTATGCGCAAATAATTGAATGAATTTTCGTGGGATATTTCTTAAAACCCAGCTAATTAAATATTTCATATAACAAAAAAAGGAAGGTTTTTTGATAAAAAAACCTTCCTTAATTAAAATTTAGATCTTTTTACATTTCTCGAATCCATATATTTCGAAAACTCACTTGATTTCCATGATCTTGTAAGCTGATAGGGCCCGGTCCATGCACTGGATTTTTGGGTTGGCCTATATATTCTGTAGTTCCTTGGATTTTAGTATGATTTTGTACCACAACTCCATTGTGGATAACAGTTACGTATGCTGGGGTGTCTATTCCCCCATTAATCGTAAATTTTGGAGCCGTATAAATGATATCGTAAGTATTCCATTCTCCCATTTTAGAAGTAGCATTGACCAAAGGAGCACTTTGCTTATAAATACTGCCTGCTTGTCCATTGCGATATGTTCTATTCTGATATGAATTCATTACTTGGACTTCATACATCCCTTGCATGAAAACACCACTATTTCCTTTGCCTTGACTTTTTTTAGTGTCAGGCTCAATAGGGGATCTCCATTCAATATGTAATTGATAATTCTCAAATTTTTGCTTCGTTGATATATTACCAGTTTTGCCAACAACCGTCATTGACTTTTCTGTAGGATCTACCTTCCATAAAGCTGGAGAACCATCTTTTGCTGATTCCCAATTACTTAAATCTTTTCCGTCAAATAGAATGATGGCATCCGAAGGAGTGGTTCCAGGTGTAATTACTTTCACTTCTGGATCCCAATATTCAGTGATTTCAGGATTTGTTGGATTAACAACTGCATGCCTATGATCTTGCGCATTAACGTTAAATGCTAATGTGAAAATCGAAATGGCCAATACGAATAGTGACTTTTTCATTTTGTTTAGTAGGTTTTAGATAAAAAAAAACCGGTAAAAACCGGTTTAAATATAAAGATATAAAAATTACTTATTAAAAGTAGCTTTGATTTCTTCCACATCCACCAATTTGATAATTGGTCTACGTTTTAAAATTTTGATAGCGGCAACTTTATTGTTTGCTACTGCTTTATTTCTTCTGTCTTTACGTTTT